>Ga0209427_10005692_pt1 | contig 14283 bp, 8 predicted proteins | sample DeeMarSWOR136_30_FD_187465 | JGI IMG/M metagenome (GOLD analysis project Ga0209427, IMG submission 187465) | Marine sediment microbial communities from White Oak River estuary, North Carolina - WOR-1-36_30 (SPAdes) (version 2) | ecosystem: Environmental > Aquatic > Marine > Intertidal zone >... | reverse complement strand
GTGTTACTGAGCCGTCAGCCGAGGGCCGAACCCTCTCGACTCGCATGGCTTAGTCGAATCCCAATAGCAGTGACCTCCGGCAGGATCAACCGGAATCTAGCACACTATTATTGTAATTGGCAGGTGAATCAAAATTCACCAACACATGTCAATCGTCAGATTCAAGAGAGCGCAAGGTACTTCTAGGGTACATCTTGGATTTCTTGAACCTCCACATCCTTTTGTGACCCAGAACAGAAGTGACCCAATCACAGATAATGTAATACTACATTCTCATGGGTCGACCGGAAATGGTCCGGGTCATAAATTGAGGTCTAGAAGGTATTCTAGACGAATATATAAAGCTTACACTTAAATATAAATGTTTTGCTTATTTGTTAAAATTTTAAAAGAATTTTAAATTTGTCTTAAGAATTTATTCATTGCTAGGGATACCTTCACACTTACGGCCTCGGTAGTAATTTATGCCATGCTTCTTCAATAAATAGCCATAACTCAGTTCCATTTCCAAGTTCAAATGTTCCTGTCCACTTAACTTTATCAAAAATTCCAGCATCCCAATCCCAGGAGATATTGAAATTATTAGCCCTGTAAGATCCTGTAAAAAACATAAACTCAAATATAGTAAATGAGATAGTTCTCCATTGGTTATTGGTATCTAAGAAAATATAGCCATCACCGTCAAAATCTATTTCCCATTCTAGAATCCAATCTCCTCTTTCTAATGTTATAGTAAATATGTTAAGAAGGTTTATATCCATGCTCCATTCACCTGTATCTGGCGTATCAAATATTATATACCCATTTCCCGATATATTCCATGAAAGAGTATATTCGCCTTGATCAAAATTTGCATTTTCAATTTTTAGTATGGTTCCAGACCCAGGTGGTATTATCTTCCAATCTATATTTGAATCTTCATTAGCAATTATTTTTATGATACTATCGATTGGAATATATATTCCACCCATAGCAATCGCAATAATCAAAAGTAAAATGTCATTATCAATATTAATTACCATATCTCCATTAACTGATATAGATCCAAGATAGATTAAATCCTGCATGGTTAAAAAATTAATAACATAAAATTCTCCCAAATTCCAATTTCCGTCTAAAGTAACAACAAGCTCAATTCCTTTTGTGCCATCAGTTAATCCTGCAGATAATTGTCCGTCTGCAATAAGATTTTTAATTTTTACATATCCTGCAACGTTAATTTCTTTTGCAGTCCAAGTACTATCACAACTAGCTAATAGATAGAAATCAACGGGTAAAGGATTTCCTTCCTCAAATTCAGCATAAGCAACAAAATTATATATTGTTGGGCCAGAAATTTCAAAATCATCCAATAAAATATACATGTCAAGAATATCAATACGAACGAAAAAGTCATCTATATATACAATGCTATTTTCGTCACGGAGAGAACCGCCCATACTTAATATTCTATCTTCGAATGTTAACGAAAACGAGGCCGGTCCAGAAATATCCATTATAAATTTTAATAATTCAACTGTTAAAATTCCCTCTAATACTATTAATAAGTTTTTTATATCAATATTTATTTCACCTTGACCAAGAATCTCACCATTTATGTATAAATCTTCATTTTCATATGAAATTAATAACGATCCAGCTGCAGAAAAGCTCATTTGTAATTTTGAAAGATCTACAGTTATATTTGTTATGTTAAGATATAAACCCTCTAAACTTACATCTCCAAATCCGCTTAGAGCTCCTTCAAATGAAAAATTTCCATTGTTATATAACAATGAAAAACTTCCCTGACTAGAGAAGTTCATTCTTAAGGAACCAATATTCACTAAATCTGGTATTTCTTCCATATCAATAAATAAGTTTGTAAGAGCCACTTGAGTTATAGAAGCTCCTAGAGTTATAGACTCAAACGTTAAATTCTTATTTGAACCTGTTGAATTTACATTAAGAATTATTGCAGAACCAGAAAAATCATCTAATTCAATATTGATCAAACCAAATTGTACAGTCTTAATTTTCGTAATCGTAGTAGTTAATCGGAATAATTGAATTCTTACAGAACCAGTTCCACTAGCACCTATTTCTATTTCTTTTCCATCTAAACTCTTCTCAACATTTAATTCAAATGAAGCTCGAAGTTGTATTAGATCCCATGAAGCTTCTAATTCACCATTATTTATACTAAAATAGAAATTATTGATTGATATCGAACCTTCATTTAAACTCAATTGGAATTTATAAGGAACTTGTATAATTTTAGGATCAGGATCATCCGGATGTGTACCAGGTCCATCTACATAAGCAACATAAAGTTTTACAACACCTGCCAAGTCTAAATAAGTTGAAAATGACCATCTAATATTTACACTATTAGATGGATCATTTAGATAAAAATTGTTTAAACTAACAAATCCATTACCATCAACCTCAAGCTCAAATGTTCCCGAACCAATACTACCACCACGATCTTTACTCTCATTTTTATTAAATTTGATGAATCCTCCTGCAGAGAAATCAAGCTGATCAACCATTAATATAAACTGGTCAGCTGATTCAACATCACCAGGATACGCGTCATCTTTACCCTTTATGAATTGGAAATTTGCAACAGAAAATCCGCTACCACTACCAGGAGTATAAGATCCTCCCTCATTAATACTAACTTCAAAGCTTTTATTTGTTAAATCAGCTTCAAATGTCAAATTTCCAGAAAAGTGTATCCTATCTATCGTTAATGAAACAACATCAGTCTCAGTTTCATATTTCAATACTAGTTCCGAAATATCTAAAGTGCCTTCAAAACTACCTTCACTATTACCTTTGATTGATGTTATACCAGACATATCCCAGGTTATTTCAATATAACCAGATAACCCCATATCAAGATTAACATCTACATTGCTGAAAAAAGTAAAACCGAATAGATTTTGTATTGTAAAATTAGTATCCCAATTAAAACGTGCAGATGCATCATCTAAAATCAAAGTTAGTTTACCTGATTTATCATCTCTTGTATCCATCTCGAATTTTCCAGCAAAATACGGGATAGATACATTTATCTTGTCTTTAACCCATAGTTTGAATCCAGAGAGAGATAAACAAGCTGTTCCATTAATAAGGTACTGTGTTTTTCCGTCTTTTAATTTTCTCCAAGATAAATTAAACTTGCTGCCTTCGGTATCAAATTCAATAGTTCCTTTAAGGAGACAAACAATTTCGCCTGTAAGGTTTTCATAGTAAGTATCGAAAGTTACTTTTAAACCGCCGGAGATACAAATATATCCTTCAGAGCGATCCTCGCTAATCCAAATATCAATTAGTGCGACAGTTAGTGTTATCTCGAAAGTTAAATAATAATCACCTTGTGTATCAATATCGCCAAATTGATGACGGAAATCCTTAAAACCAATCGTTAAACCTTCAATGTAAATCCCATTTTTCACATCCAATGTAAAGTTGAAAGTGTAAACATTTTCTGCTTGTTTTTTAGCTGTAAATGTAGTTGTAATATTACCATATTTAGACTTTTTAAATTTGGTCATCTCTAAGAAGAAACGGCCGACACTTCCAAGATTTATCATTGCAGTAAAATTAGAAATTTCAAATTCAATTCCAGAAAAAATAATTGTAGCATTTCCATCAAAAAGTTCTCCGAGGATTATCTCAAATGGATTATCAATTATTCGTTTTATCTCGCCCTGTAGTAAAAGAATTTCATTACTTTTATTGAACATAGCTACTGAAAATTCTAAATCCACATTACTTCGGTTAATCATAAAGTAATTATCTGTAAAACTCCAGTAAACAGAAAAATCAAAGTTTTCATTAGTATAGAAATCAGCAATAAGAGATATATCTGTTCTTAAAAAGTTCTTAGTATAAACATGTGCTGAGCATCCTTCTGCATCGGTGTAAATTTCTAACTTTGCTTCTTCTAAGAAACTCCAATTCCATTGTACTTTTGAAATTGAAGGTAGGTTTTCAAACCAAGCTTTTGCTGTTGCTTCTTCATCATCAACCGCATTTCTTATACCAGCACGTGGAATGCGGTCTCCAAAAGCATTCAATTCAATGTAACCGTTTAATTCTGGTTTCCAATGGAATTGTATATGTTTTGGAAGTTCATCAACATATATGTACGTAGTTTTATCTTTCTCAATAAATAGAGTAATATTAACTGGATTAGCACTTATTCGTTGATATTCAATGTTACCTCCACCTTTTGAAAATGGAGTTAAGGAAAGTTCAAATGTAAAATCTGAAACCTTATCTATGATAAGTCCTACATGTGAAGTGTTCATCCCTACTGTTTTTGTATGATAAATTGTTACTAGTGATTCTTTTGAAGATTTAAGGCTAAATTTACGACCCATTCCTTCTTCGACGCCCGTTAAAGAAATAGAAGCATCTACTGCAGGGCTAAATTCGACTTTCCAAATATCCTCAGAAGAATAACCATCACCAGCTGCATTTGCAAAGCTATAAACTATTGCTAAGTTACTCTTATCCGCTGCACTACCTGCATTGATCTTTACACTGTGTGAAGGTTTCTCTGCATATAACAGATATGGAGTGTACTCATAGGTGACAACACATGTATTTGGAACTTCTTCTCCTTTAGGAGAATGATAGCCAAATCTAAGTCTATCGCCCTGGTTTTGTTTTATTAATAAACCTGGGAAGTAGAACTCTACATATGCTTCAAATAGCTCATTTATATTATCAAAACCACTTAATCTTTCAATTTTTAGTCTTATGTTAGCAGTAAGAGCAAAGGGAGCTTTAATACCAGGATAAATTCTGAAACTAACTTGAATATCTTTATCTCCATCACCATCAACATCTACCTTAACGGGTAAACCTAAAATAACAAATCTAAGTTTTGTCGAAGTTTCAATGCCGTTGTAGTTGGTATAAAGCATAAAACCTGATTGCGATTGGCTTCTAAAACTTACATAAGTTCTAATGGATTCTAGAAGTGAACTAGCTCTGAATTTAAGAGGTCTTTCATTATTTTGTGGTTGAGTTGATCTTTGATTTATAATTTGAGAGAGTCTTTCTCTGAGATTTCTCAGTTTTTCCCTTAATTGTAATATTATCTCTTTTATTGATTTGCCTTGTAGTAAATCTATAATTGGTCGATCAGTATTATCCCTCTCTTTACTATCTGTAGAATCTAGAAAGAAACCGCGTGAGCTTACAACTGATGATATTACGGTTGTTAATAAGAGAAATACAACTAATACACTAATGAATTTACGTAATTTTTTTAGAGGTTTATCCATATTGTTTTCCTCAATTTATGATTCTGATTACGATAATTATTTTAATTGGGCGATATACCATATATGTATAATAATACTTTTATTATTTATACTTTATATAGTTTGTTATATAAAGATTATCAAAGTTTAATAAAGTATTGCGGAAATTTTTTATAGGTGCATAATATTATTACAAAAATAATATTATTTGTCTATATTTAAATAAACTGGAAAGAAACTAAGTTTAGCAAACAGAAAACAAACGTATAGAAAGTTATTTATATAAAAAACAACAAATATAAGATTGTGCGTGAAGCAAAGGCAAGGGATAATATGAAAAAAATAAAAATTGTAGCAATGCTAGTTGCAGCAATGTTTGTTGGCTTAGCAGCTACAACGATAAGTGGAGCTGCAGAATTAGAAGGAGGAATCCGTGTATATGTTGATGGATTTATAGGTGTTGTTACCCCTGAAAAAAATTTTACTGAAGATCAAGAAAATCAAACAGTAACATTTTTAGTTAATGTGACCACAACTCCTGACGGCAATCCAGATAACGCCACTTACAAAGTTGAAGATAAATTAAAAATAAATCTTGACATAATAGATAGGGATACAAGAGAAAGTTTCATTTTGCCAAGATCATTGTTCTTTGGATATATACTAGCAAGAGATATTGAAAATGTCCCACTTCTGCCACTGTTTGGAGATCATGGCTTCTTTAATAGATTATTTCCAGTTAAAAAATTATTCAATTCTGTTAATATTGTAAACTCAACGCTTGCTGGTGGAAGAATTAATAACATATCAATACCAATGAATTATAAGATAAATAACGCGACGTTTAACAATGGAGATAGCTTTGAAAACATGACACTTCACTTGTATACAATGGGATTTTTACCAGGAAATACCAATGGCTTATCAGAGAAAATACCAATTATTGCACATATGAAAATAAAATTAAAAATTGAATACGACCAAAAATTATAGTCTAGTAAATCTCTATCTTTCTCTCTTTTTTAGTATAATTTTATTTTTTTAAATATTTTTTGTCGCTGTCACCCAACAATCCAAAGAATGTTGGGTGTAGCAACAGTACCATCCCGTAAAGCAGCAGTGGAATAGCACTGCAACTAATGTCGCGACAATTATTTGATATCATGGTTGTCCTCTTTTTCATCTCTTGACTTTACGTCTGATTGATCAAAGAGGGACCCTAAAGTGATATCAATTTGTTGCCTTGACCTTGCCTCCCCAATCACCAATTATTTCATGGAGATCTTCGAATCAAGGCATTTAATACTAAAGATAAACAGGTTAATATGAGTTTTGGTCAGATGTTCATCTGAATTTATTAATCTCATTCCTAAGAGAAAATGCCACATCTCTAGCTTTTTCTGCAAAATCTTCATTATCGCCAGCAAAGATAATTCCACGAGATGAATTAATAATAGCCATCTCACCATCGGTATTAGTTCCATATCTTACAGTTTTTTCAACATCACCACCTTGTTTACCAACGCCCGGTATCAAAAGAGGAATATCTTCGCCTAAAATTGATCGTATTTTCTTTAGTTCATCAGGATAGGTAGCACCAACTACAGCACCACAGTTTCCATAGGAATTCCAATCTTTTATTTTATTTGCAACTGTCTCATAAAGTGGAATGTTATTTGTTTTTAAATCCTGGAAGTCTCGAGCAGAAGAATTAGAAGTCCGACAAAGGATAAAACTACATTTATCTTTAAATTCCAAAAATGGTTTAACTCCGTCAATTCCAAGATAAGGATTTACCGTTACTGCATCAGCATTGTATATCTCAAAAAGACTTTTAGCATATTTTTTTGCAGTATTTCCTATGTCATTTCTTTTACCATCCAAAATAACAACAATTTCCTTAGGCATGTAACTGATTGTCTTTTCAAGTAATTCAAAACCTTCTTTACCAAGAGCCTCATAAAAAGCCATATTTAGCTTGTATGCACAAACAAGGTCTTTAGTTGAATCAATGATGGATTTATTAAATTTAAAAAAAGGATCTTTGCTTTTTTCAAATAGAAATGCAGGCATCCTATCCTTATCAATGTCAAGACCAACACATAAAAGGCTATTATTCTTCTTTACAATCTTTTGAAGTTTTTCGTTAAATTTCATACAATTCAAAAGCTTGGTAATAGCTCATCTAATATAAAAAGATGACATCCAGTTAGATATTTAATGGATTAGAGAATACAGCGTTTTAGATGAAGATAATCTACGCGGTTTGTTCATGGGGACTAGGACATGCAACAAGATCCTTACCAGTTATCAGAAAGCTAATCAAAGAAGATAATGAAGTAACAATTATATCAAACGGAAGAAGCCTTGAACTTCTAAAAAAAGAACTAGGAGAGAACATAGAATATTTTGACATACCAGATTACCCGATGCTTCTTTCAGAAAACTCAAGACAATTTATGGCTAAAAGTGTCGTTTACTGGCCATCATTTATTGCGAGAATGGAATCAGGTCTTCAAAGTCTGAAAAAAATACTTGAAAAAAGAAAATGTGACAAAATAATATCTGATGCTCGTTATGATATGTATAATAGAAAAATCCCATCGTTTTTCATCTCTCATCAGTTGAGAATAATGAATCCTCTTCGAATTAAAATGTTTGAACGAGGTAGTGAAATCTTTAATCTTTTCTTCTTTAAACGCTTTGCAGGGATAATAGTACCAGACTACAAAGAAGATAATTTATCAGGGGACCTGTCACATAATCTAAGAAGAATAGATGAAAATAAATTGCACTATGTTGGAGTACTTTCAGATTTCAAAAAGAAAAAAACGAAAAAAGATATCGATTATTTAATATCTATTTCAGGACCGGAGCCACAGAGAACAATGCTTGAAAAAAAACTGTTACCACAGGTAGATGACCTTGAGGGAAAAATTATAATAACCCTTGGGAAAACAGAAGCCAAGGATAAGTTTAACAAAAAAAACATTGAAACATATTCATTCCTTCCAAAAGATAAACGAGAGGATTTTTTAAACCGTGCAAAACTTGTTGTCTCACGTAGTGGTTATTCCACAATACTTGATTTAGCAGTTATTGGTACAAAGGCTCTCATGACACCAACACCCGGTCAAATAGAACAAGTATATCTTGGACAGTATCATAACAAAAAACGAACGTTTTATTCAGTAAATCAAGACAGCATAGATCTCAAAAGAGATGTAGAAATTGCAAAAAAAACAACTGGTGTTAAAAGAAAATGTGACGTTGATAAATCTGTTGAAAACATTTTAAATATTATCACTTCTGTTGAAAAAAGCCCATTTGTATAAAGCTATTTATTAAGGGACTTATATATACAATTTTGAAATAAGTGGAGGCTGAGGTTTATCGGTGGTTCAAAACTCAGGGGATTATTAAAAAACTGGGTATTCTGGTTAATTCTAATTACAGGATTAGCAATAATTATAAGATCATTACCTGCATGGATTCATGCTGCCTGGGGATGCGATTTTGGAATATATCTTGGTATTACAAAGACTATGGCAGAAAGTGGAACACTTTTTCCGCCATATCATGGATGGGGCAGTTCATATAATGAGTTCCCTGTTTTATTTTCAATAAACACCTTTGTGCATCGGATTAGTGGATTAGAAATAATTGAATTCATGCCAAAATTAATACCAATATTTGGGGGGCTTTCGGTATTAATTTTTTACTTTGTTGCCCGTAAGCTAGTAGAGAATAAAAAAATAGCTTTACTTTGCACCCTATTTTTTGCTTTTCTGCCATTTCATGTTTATCAAACAAGCCACGCCTCACCACTTACCATGGGACATTTTTTCATCATGCTTTCATTATTTTTGTTCCTGAAATACAGAGAGAATACAAAGTATATCATCCTACTGTTGATTTCTACAATGCTTCTTATAATGTCTCATCATCTCTCAACATATTTCTACTTAATATCTTTAATTGGTATCGTATTTGTTGAAAATGCTAGTTTAAAAGAGTGGACCTCGACTTTTTGGAAAGATATTTTCTACATAATTGTAACTAGTTTGCTAATTTTTGCTTATTGGGCATTTATCGCGAAAACTGTTTATGAACAATTTATGACGGGATTTTCAATCGGAGGAATGCATTTAGAGTCGATATACATCATAATTATTTTTTATGTGCTATTTGCATGTTTATTTGGAAGTATCAAATTTATAAGAAGATTTAATGAGTATATTATGAAGCTAAAAGCAACTGTTAAAACTCCTGTTAAAAAAATTTTTGTTTGGATTATTTTGCATATAAATCCATTTGTAAAAAAAGAGTATCCTACTACAAATTCACGCGTAAAAATCTTTGTTTCAACAATAATTATTATCTATTGCTCTGTTTTATTTTTCACGTTTTTTGAGATGCCTTGGACAGGTTTTAACTTTACTTTAAAGTCAGATATCTATATGATACCGCTTGTATTTGCTATTGCATTTGGAGTTGCGGGTTTTAGATATACTTGGTACATAAAGAATGGGACTTTTATTCGTGGTTGGACTTTTACTCTTGTATTCTCATTAATCATTATGATGATAACTAATAATAAAACGATATATCCCCATAGACATCCCGAGTATATTATGGCTCCACTTGCTATACTAATAGCGTATGGAATAGGTGGGCTTTTCTCTGATCCATTCTACAAAGGATTATTATCTCAACTAAAAAGTAAAAAAGATATGTACGTAAGTTACGTATCTGGTAAAATTAAAATTCTACAAAAAAATCGATTGATTTCATTTTTTATAATAATTCTCTTTGTTACATCACTTGCAGCAACAACATATGAAATGCATAGAGCATTAGGTCAATCATGGGAGGAGATAACAAGTGAAGATCTTGACTCCATAAGATGGGTTGGAGAAAATCTTGATAAAAACACCAGTGTTATTGCTTCAGATCACCGTCTTGAACAAATGATTTGGGCAGAGGGATTCAATACATCAGGAGATGAAGTCATTAAATTATGGGATACAGAAAATACTAGTGAATATATCGATGAATTGTTAGGGATTGGTAAAAATTACAGTAGAATTACACATGTAATAATTGACGATATAATGAAGAATAATGGAGTTCATATAGGACCTAAAAAAGGATACTTCAGAACAGTTTATATGACCAATGAAACATGTACAGCAGCATATGATAAATTTAACAGTACTGAAGAACCAGTTTTTAATTTGATTTGCAGAAATGAAACTATTGCTAAAGATCCTGTAACAAATGTTGCAGTGCATTGGGCTGAAGTATATGAAGTAAATTGGACATATATTGACTCAATTATCTAGATAAGATTACTTTTTATTATAAACTTTTATTGCGTTTTCATAGGCAGTTTCATATTCCGAGGCAACTGATTGCAAAGAGTGTTTTTCAACTAGTTCTAGACTTTTTTTGCCCATTTGTTTTTTAAGTTTTTCATTAGACAAAATTTTAACAATTTTTTCTGCCATCTCCTTATTATTTCTTGGTTCAAAAACAAAACCATTTCCAGAACTGGCAAGCTCTGGAAGTGCACCCTTATCTACTACAACCACTGGAAGACCTGAGGCGACTGCTTCAAGTGTTACGATGCTTTGAAGTTCAGACTCTGCTGGTAGCGCAAACACATCAGCGATTGTATAAATATTTGGATAATCTTTCCAATCCAAAAAATCTGTAAAAGTAGTATATTTACTTACATTTAATTCATTAGCAAGACTTTCGAGATTATGTTTGTATTCACCGCCTGAACCAACAAACAAAAAGTGTGACTCAACTTCTTTTGTCACAAATGGTATTGCTTTAACTAAAACATCGAGATTTTTTTCTGGAGTTATTCTACCTGCATACATTACAATGTTTTTCTTTGGAAGATTGAATTTTTTTCTGAGATATTCACCCTTATTATTAGGGTTGAAAAGTTTGGTATTAATACCATTTGAAATAGGTGTAATATTATTCTTTAAACCTTGATTTATGTATATATCCGCCCCTGTTTGTGTTGGTATTGTCACCCAATCAGCCAGATTATAAAAGTAGATTAGATATCTCCAAAAACGTTCTTCAAAGGATTTATAAAGTTTTGAACCAAAAAATGGAGAAAGCACATTCTCGGGTAGTACGTGAATTGAATCAATAACAGGAATATGATATTTTCTTGCCCAGAGATACGCACAAGCACCTATCTGAAATGGGGAGCAAATATGAAGAATATCTGGTTTTAATTTCTTAATGATATTTCTGATTTTAAACAATGGAAAAGGGGAGAAACGGTACCTGCCTTTCATGTAAAAAGGTAGTGGTACAGACCGTGTTCTATAAACAGTGATTCCATTGTCATTCTCAGTATAGTTTCTAAAATGATAGCCTGGTGCCACTACAAAAATTTCATGACCATGTTTTTTTAATTCATGAACTAGATTATGCTGAGCTATTGCTCCGCCATCGATATTAGGATAGTACGATTCTGTAGCTAATAGTATCTTCATAAATCTCTAGACCGTAAAACAGAAATTGTCAAGTCTTTAATAATATTGTTTTATTTGAAAAGATACGGACTTAGTGAAGATACAATTGTAGATGGTGATGCAAAAACATCAGTTGCAAAGTATTGATACCACCCACAGCTCCGCTTACAGTTTTTCATATCTTCCCTTGCTTTTTTTGCTGAATCTGTTTTAAGGAAATCCATAAATGATCCTTCAGTAAAATTGTACAATCTTTGTCCAACGGTCCTGCAGGGATAAAACAGTCCACCGTCTGAATCTATTATAACTGATGATGTTGAACAGCCATGTGGTTTCTTTATATTGTCTAGGAATCCTTTGGGTGTTGTAATTGTATTTGGGTATTTTTTCTTAAGTCGAATTATTTCTTTTCCAAATTCTTTTGGATCTGGATAGAAATCATCTGTTCCATCTAGATGGCATGCAGGCATTACAACTGTTCTTGCATTTACTTGATGTATTCTTTTTACTTTTTCTTCAAGAGCAGGTATTGTATCTTTTGTTACAACAATTTGTATACATATTTCAGGTCCATAGCTTTGGAACTCTTCAAGTCGATCAAGAAATTCAAGGTTGTCATGTCCCTCATCAATGCTTATGTGTAAATAGTCAATGTATCTACCGTATTTTTTCATAGGTCTTTTATCAAGTAGATGACCATTTGTTGTAAAAAAGAGAGTAAATGGTTTTTGATACGCGTATTGTAAGATCTCGCCCAAATCTTTTCTAACTAAGGGATCTCCACCTTCAATACTAAGAACTACTATACTTGAATTTGCGATATTGTCAATTACTTTAAACACGTCTTCTTTAGCAAGATCAGGTGTATCCTCCATCCAAACATTACAAAATTCACATCTTAGACTACATTTGTGAGTTACTTTATACGAGGCATAAAATGGGTAAATGCATTCTCCTGCTAGTTTGTTTGAAAACGCATAGCCTATTGTTTTCATGTATTTTTGTAATGGTAGTTTTTTCATAAGATTCACAAATTTCTGTTGGACAATAATTTCCTAAAGATAAGTTTTTTTGTTTGTTATTTTAAAATAACCATAAGTGAATTATATCATTCCTAGAATTACATACTTCGTGGTTGAGAAGAAACAAAAGACGATAAAACTACCAATACTTATTAGTTTAACATTAAGTATTGTAATTATAATCCTTATTTTGTATTTTACAATAGATGCAAATACTTTGAAACAATTGTCGACTGCTAAGATAAAATATGAGTTTTTTGGTATAGCAATTTTTTTGAATATACTTTATTGGTTTTTGTGGGGTGCCCGATTAAAGGTATTGAGTAATGCAATGGATAAAAATGCTAATATTGGTTTATGGAAATCTACAAAAATTGTTATTGCAAACCTTTTCCTTGCATGTATTACCCCCTCTATGGCTGGTGGTGAACCGGTAAGAATCTATCTATTAAACAAAGATGGCATGAGCCTTGGTTGTTCAACTGCAGCAGTACTAGGTGAGAGGTTACTTGACGCAGTATTTGTTTTAGCAGTGGTTCCTATTGCGGTTTTTGTTTTTAAAGATGAACCAGAAGTACAATTTTTAAGTACATTTTTATGGATTGGAGTATTCGTCTTTATATTGTTTCTTTTGTTGTTTTTATATTCTGTTTTAAGACCTGAAAAAACAAAAGCCTTTATTATTTATATTAGTAAAAAAGTTAGTGGATTTTCAAAGAAGAAGGAAAGTGAGAGCAAAATTATCGGTAGGATAAACAAAGAGGTAGACAATTTTCATAACGGTATGACTCTCTTTTCAGGGGAAAGAAAAGCTTTAGTTAAAGCAGGTATTCTTACTATTCTATTCTGGTCCACTGGTTTTATGATACCTTCAATGGTTCTTCTAGGGTTAGGTTTGCCTCCATATTTTATTGAATCATATGCTGCTCAAGTTTTGTTACTTGTAATTATTATGATGCCTACAACACCAGGTAGTGCTGGTGTTGCAGAGTTTGGTATACTTGGTCTTTATGGAGTATTAATTGGCATGGGAGAAGGAAGCCTTATTGGTGTCTTCATAATATTATATAGATTCATAACCTATCATATGAATTTAATAGCAGGTGCTATTTTTATGCAAAGGATATTCAAATCTGTTGCATCGTTCTCAATGGACATGATTAAAAAAAGTGAGGATAAGTAAAAATGTAAATTATTTTAAAAAAATTACGAGTCGTCACATTTAAAAATGGGTATAGTATTCAGCACACTCTATGGAAAAATCAGATAAATGCATTTCATGCGGAAAAGGACTGCTCGAGCGCGGATCTACAACGTTTCCATGTCCAATGTGTGCTGAGATTATTGGAAGATGCTCAAGTTGCAGAGAACAAAGCGTAAAATATGTCTGTCCAAAATGCAGTTTCACTGGACCATAGGAGGCTATAACTCATGGGGGAAGTAATAGGTCTTATACGTGTAATGCCTGGTGAAGTTCTTGAAGATAAACAG
>Ga0209427_10005690_pt1 | contig 14284 bp, 13 predicted proteins | sample DeeMarSWOR136_30_FD_187465 | JGI IMG/M metagenome (GOLD analysis project Ga0209427, IMG submission 187465) | Marine sediment microbial communities from White Oak River estuary, North Carolina - WOR-1-36_30 (SPAdes) (version 2) | ecosystem: Environmental > Aquatic > Marine > Intertidal zone >... | reverse complement strand
TCCATCGGTCGGGAAGGCGATTTTGTATTTGACAAACAATAGGCGTTTCTTTAAAATACAAAGATTAAAAATCGAAAGTCAAAATTGTGGGATGATCGCTTCGCGATCATGAGGCTTCGACTGAGCTCAGCCGAACGTCCTTCCTTAATTTTACACTTTGCATTTTGCATTTTGTTTTTTGATTTTATTTGATCGGATTGACATGAAACGACAAAGAAATGTAAAGATTAAAAATCAAAGATCAAAATTGTGGAATGATCGCTTCGCGATCATGAGGCTTCGACTGAGCTCAGCCGAACGTCCTTCCTTAATTTTACACTTTGCATTTTGCATTTTGATTTTTGCACTTCCTGCATATCCCTGTTCGACGCCGGTGTTTCGCTATGCCATGGAACGGTGGATGGCGGACACCTACGATGGGGTGCTCATCCACAAAGGCGAGATCGCTGACGATGATCCGGCGGCAGTGCTATTGCAGGGCGAGCAAGCGGAATTTCTGAACTTGCGTCTTTCCAAAATCGATCTGAACGATGAAGATTCCTGGAAACATCTCGCACAGCAACCCGAAGACAGCCGTTCGGCCCTGAGCTCACTGCCGAAGGGCAATTCGGCTCGAGAAGTCATAACTCCGGCTTCGGTCCTCAAGAGCCGGTTAGGTGTCGATATGCCGGAGAAGCTGCCGGGCCTTGTCCTCTGGTATCCCTGGATGAAAGGCCGGGCGGTCCCGTTCTGGACGGGCGAATTCACGCCGGCGACGATACGGGCCTTGATGGATTCGGCGAAGCGCCAAGAGCTGGCTCGACGACTCACGGATGGCCAAACCGCGGTGTGGATTCTTGTTCAATCGGGCAACGCCGACAAGGATAATGCGGCGCTGCAATTGCTCAATCAGGAATTGGAGTCGGCAACGCAGCAGTTGAAGGAAATGGCGGCTGAATTCCCCGCCGAACCAGGAATGCCGAGTTTCGAGTATAAATTTTCAACACTGACGGTGTCGCGCTCCGATCCCAACGAGCAGATGTTACTGACCATGCTGTTGAACAGCGAGCCGGACCTCGATGAGTATGCGACTGAGCCGATTGTCTTCCCAGTCTTCGGACGTGGCCGGGCCCTTTTCGCGCTCGTCGGCGAAGGGATCAACGCCGACAACTTGCGAGAGGCCATCGCGTTTATCACCGGTCCCTGCGGCTGCGAGATCAAAATGATGAATCCCGGCGTGGACCTGCTCATGGCCGTGAACTGGGATGCCTCCGTGATGCAGTTCTACGAGGAATTCTACGAGACACAGGAAGAAGAGCTGCCGGAGTTGACGAGCGTCTTTCCGGATGAGCAACCTGTAGATCGACCAGATGCAGTCCAGGCCCAAATGAGCGCTCCGAGCGAAGGAGTTACCACCGATCTGCAAACCGGGTCGAGTCAGGAGAGCGAAGTCAACTCGCCTCTCGAAACGAGTGAAACAGCACCTGCCGAGGAGCAGGCATCGAGCGTTAAGGATGAGGGATCGGGACTTGGCGTTATAGGAACAACGGCAGTGTCCGTGGGGGCCATTTTAGTGATCGCGGCTTTGGGAACTTTCGCTGTGACAAGGAAACATCCATGACGATCTGGAGCTTGCTTATACGCGAGATACTGCATCGTAAGTTGAACTTCGCGCTGGCCGTACTGACGGTCATCGTTGCAAGCGGTTCTCTGATTGGTTCCATTGCGCTGCTGAAAATTCACGATGTCCGCACCGACCAAATCCTCGAACAAAAAGAGGCTGAGCTTCGGCAAAGCACAGCTAAGCTAAACGACGAAACGCGAAAGGCCATGCTTAAGCTTGGCTTCAACGTCGTTATCCTCCCGAAGGATCAGAACCTGAGCGATTGGTACGCAGAGGATTACGCATCGAAGTATATGCCTGAAGAGTATGTGCATCAACTGGCGGATTCGGGCATCGTTACGGTTCGTCATTTCCTGCCCAGCCTTCAGCAGAAGATCGAGTGGCCCGAGCAAAAGCGTAAGATCATCCTGGTCGGGGCACGCGGCGAGGTGCCCAATTTGCACAAGAATCCGGTCAAGCCCATGGTGCAGCCCGTGCCGCCGGGAACGATCAGCCTGGGCCATGAGCTGCATCGGAGCATGGACATTAAAGTCGGCGACAAAGTGGCGCTGATGGGCAAGGAATTCACAGTGCACGCTTGCCATAAGGAGCGCGGGAATAAAGATGACATCACTGCCTGGATCTACCTGGCGGAGGCCCAGGAGCTGCTGGACAAGCCCGACCAGATCAACGCGATCCTGGCCCTGGAGTGCCTGTGCGCCGGAGACGAGGCATTGCCTCTAATCCGCAAGGAAATCGCAGCGATCCTGCCGGGCACCCAGGTCATTGAGCGAGGTTCCCGCAAGCTTGCCCGCGCGGAAGCCCGAACCAAAGTCGCCGAACAAGGCCGGATGCTGATCGAGAAAGAGAAACGCGATCGCCAGGAATTGCGATCGGAACGTGAGCATTTGGCGTCCATACTGACGCCTGTGGTCGTGACGGCCTGTGCCGTCTGGATTGCCGTGCTGGGACTGACCAATGTCCGTGCCCGGCGGGAAGAGATCGGTATTCTCCGCGCGATTGGGGTAGGCACCCGACACATCCTGGTCATGTTCTTGTCGAGGCACGTTTTGGTCGGCGCGCTGGGCGGAGCGATCGGATTCGCCGCCGGGGTATGGTCGGCCGTCTATTTCAGCGCGGCCCGCGAAGGCACTCGCATAGGAATAGCCGACATAAATTTATCATGGTTCGGTTTGCTGGTGCTCTCTGTCGTAGGCGCCGCGGCCTTGGCCGTCATTGCCGGCTGGATTCCGACCATGATCGCAACCCGGCAGGATCCGGCGGATGTTTTACGCGAGGAATGACGCAGGAAACGAAATAATGCTCAAGTTCAAGAGTGTCAGCAAATGGTTCAACGGGGCCGAGGGGAAGGTCACCGCGCTAAAGGATGTCTCGTTCTCCGTTCAGCCGGGAGAACTATTGGCCATACGCGGACCGAGCGGGTGCGGCAAGACAACACTGCTGTTGGCCGCCGGGGGGCTTCTGCGACCCAGCGAGGGACGGATAAGTCTGGACGGTCAGGATCCGTACGCACTCAGTCCTGAACAACGCAGCAAGCTACGCGCTCGTATGATCGGCTTTGTCTTTCAGCAATTCCATCTGATTCCCTATCTGACGGTCCGGCAGAATATTCTGGCCGCTTCACTGGCGCTGCCGGAGGAAAAGGCTTCCACACAAGCAGAAGAAATCATCCATCATTTTGGACTGGACGACCGGATTAATCACGTCCCGGCCCAGCTCAGTACGGGCGAAAGGCAGCGCACGGCGCTGGCTCGCGCCGTCCTGAATCGGCCGAAAATCATCCTGGCCGATGAGCCGACCGGGAATCTGGACGAAGATAACGCCCGGACGGTGTTCGGCTATCTCAGTGACTATGTAAACGATGGCGGCTGCGTGTTGCTCGTGACTCACGATGACAGAGCGGCCGCACACGCCACACGTACATTACAGATGCGTCAAGCACAGCTCGCCGATTAGCTCTTTGAAAGGGAGAAAAATGAGAAGGATAGGGATGAGTTTGCTCGTTGCGGTGATTGGCATTCTGCTCAGTCAATCCACTGTTTGTCCGGCGGGCCAGAGCCGGCAGCTCCTCGATAGAATCGGTCTCAGGCGCGGCATCTGCGTCGTGCTCGGCGACAAGCAGTGTAAGCACGCGCTGGAACTGGCCAGGAACAGTGAACTGCTGATATACGTGCAGTTGCGCCATGCAGAAGACCTTGCAGAGGCGCGCCGAATCGTGGATGAAGCTGGCTTCTATGGAACACGCATCTTTGTAGAGCAAGGACCATTGACCAGGGTACAGTTAGCTGACAATTTGGCCGATGCTGTTGTTGCGCTGTTCGAAATGCCCCGGCAAGTGGAAGCTGAGGTGCTCCGGATTCTTCGTCCAGAGGGAAAAGCCTTATTGGGACCCAACAAAGTTCTAAGCAAGCCGTTCCCCGACGGCGTCGATGACTGGACCCACCCATATCACGGTCCGGATAATAATCCTCAATCCGAAGATAAGGTTGTCGTGGCCCCATATCTGACCCAGTTTCTGGCTGAGCCGCGATATGCCCCGTTGCCGCAGGTGGCGGTGGGTTCCGACGGACGCATGTTCAAGGCGTTCGGACACGTCGCCTTCAAAGAACGGGAGGAACCGTTCCTCAACAAGCTCGTCGCATTCAACGGCTACAACGGCACGATCCTCTGGCAGCGTGATCTGGCCGAGGGGGTGATGATCCACCGCAACACGATGATCGCCACGCCGACGACGCTCTACGTTGGCGACGATAAGTCCTGCAAGCTAATCGATACCGTCACCGGTCGGCTCAAAGACGAGATCATCCCGCCGGTCGAGCACGCCGGGGGGACGTTCTGGAAGTGGATGGCGCTGGAGGACGGCGTCCTTTATGCGCTCATGGGCGAGCAAGAGCAAAGAGACCCGACGAAACGGTGGCGGCGGGAACTCCACGGTTGGCCCTGGAACCCGATATCGAAGGGTTTCAATCAGCCGGATCATCCTTGGGGGTTTGGCCGAAATGTGCTGGCCATCAATCCTGTGACTAAAGAGGTCCTGTGGAGCTATCGAGAAGAGAAACCCGTGGATGGCCGGGCCATGTGCATGAAAAACGGGCGCATCTACATCTTCCGTTTTGGAGCCTATCTGGCCTGCCTGGATGCAAAGAACGGCAACGTTCTCTGGCGAAAGACGCCGGAGAACGACCGGGCCTTGTTCAAGTCTCTCGGATCCTATCTGAACCGACAGGACTGGCGCACCAACTGGCGAACGACGTGCTATCTCAAATGCAGCGACGAAGCCCTGTATTTTGCCGGACCACAAGTCGGCAAGCTGCTTGCGGTCTCGGCCGAAGACGGCAGCATCCTCTGGGAAAATCTCTACAGCAACTTCCAATTGGTTCTGCGAGATGATGGGCTTTACGCCCTCAGCGGCCAGATTGACAAACACCCGAGCAAGAAGTTCGATCCACTGACCGGCAAAGAGTTGGCCCGGATCGACCAGGCTCGCCGGGCCTGCACGCGACCGACGGGATCGGCGGATGCGATCTTCTTCCGTGCCAGCGGCGGTTCTGTGCGTCTGGACCTGGCCTCCGAGCGGCCGCAGTGGATTTCGCCGATGCGTCCTCAGTGTCACGATGGGGTGACCATCGCCAATGGTTTGCTGTATTGGTGGCCGTCGGTCTGCGACTGTCAGCTTTCGATCTATGGCGTAACCTGCTTGGGACCGGCTGGAGATTTCGACTTCAGCCCGAAGGCAACAACAGCAAAACGCCTTGAGAAAGGGACAGGAGATCCGGTGAATGTCGCGAGTCTGCCCGACTCGGATGCCGACTGGCCGACATTCCGTGCGGATAATAAAGGTAAAGCGACGACGAAAGCCGCCATCCCTCACAAGATCACGCCGCTCTGGCAATTCACACCGGAAGTGAAATTCGCCCCGGCGGCGCCGTTGCCTACTGCTCCGGTCGCTGCCGGCGGTCTCGTGTTCATTGGCGGGCCGGATGGGAGCGTGCGAGCGCTGGATGCGGCAACGGGCAAGGTGCGCTGGAAGGCCCTTACCGGCGGAGCGATTCGTATTCCACCGACGATCTGGAAAGGACGTGCCCTGGTCGGCTCCGGCGACGGATACGTCTATGCCTTCGAAGCGAAAACGGGGCGTTTGCTCTGGCGGTTCCGCGCCGCGCCGGCACAGCGGAAGATACCCGTCTATGGTTCGCTGCTGTCCACTTGGCCGGTCTCCAGCGGCGTGCTGGTCGAAGACGGCGTCGCCTATGCGGCGGCGGGCATTGTCAACTACGACGGCACCTATGTTTATGCTCTCGATGCTGCAACCGGCGAGATCAAATGGCAGAATAACACCTCCGGTCACCTTGATCGAGATGCCCGCACCGGCGTCAGCGCGCAAGGTCACATGCTGCTGCACCGCGGCAAGCTTTACCTGGCCAGCGGAACCTCTCTCTCGCCGGCGGTGTATGACATCACGGACGGCCAATGCCTTAACGATCCGGCGCCGCTGGCAAGATGCAACTCCAGCAGCCCTCGCGGCTGGGAACTGTCTCTGCTGGCCGATCACGTGATGGCTTGTGGAAAGCCGTTCTATGCCCATCCGAAATACGGTGTCTTCGATAACTCCGTCTTCAATAAGGTATTTCTCGCGTCGGCTTCGGATCGAGATGTTGCCTGGATCGGCAACCAGAACAACAGGAAGGTTGTGTGTTTCGATGAGATCGACGAAGGATCGTTGAGACAAAAGGTGGATTGGAGAAAGCTCACGATCCGCAACAAGTCCCTATGGGAGTTCGATTGCAAGGATAGCGTTGCTTTCGCAGCGTGCAGCAACGCCGTTGTGATTGCGAGGGCGTCGGAGATTGTCGCCCTAAATCTCAAGGGTGGGGACAAGCTCTGGTCCGAAGCCCTGCCGGCAACCCCTGTTCCGTGGGGTCTGGCCATTGATTGTGATGGCCGTGTCGTGGTCACCCTTGAGGACGGGCAGGTTCTATGCTTCGGCCAGTGAATGCTTGCTTCTGCTGGGCATTTGCGTCAGTCACCGGGGACCTTCTGATTGGAGACGGTTTTGATGGGACGACCACGGCATCTTTGTTTTCTTAGGGTGGCATTACTTTTTTGTGCAGCGGGGTGTCTCAGCAGTGAACAAGCGCCGGCAGCCCGGGACCGACGTGATCCGAAGCAGAGCGCTCTTTCGATGATAAAGGCCAGCGAAGGCAGGTTGGCCCCTGTGTATGCTCCTCTGGCCGAGCAGATCGTCACGGATTTCGACTTGGGCGAGAAGGAAGGAATTGGGATTGATCTGGGAAGCGGCCCGGGGACCCTGGTTATCGAGCTATGCGAACGAACACAACTGCACTGGATCAACGCGGACATCAATCCGTACTTCTTCCCCTATTTCTACGAGCGGGCTCAGCAGCACGGCTTCGCAGGTCGGGTGAGCGCGATGTTCGCCGATGCCTGTGCGCTTCCCTTTCGCGATAACTATGCCGATGTGATCGTTTCCAGAGGCTCCTTCCATCTCTGGAAAGATAAGACGGAGGCGTTCAGCGAGATATATCGCGTTCTCAAGCCCGGGGCCGTGGCATATATCGGGCGCGGCTTTGCGAGAAACATGCCCGTTGAGACGGCCCGAAAGATACGCGCGAGCGGAAGATTGAAATATGATGTGGAAAAGACGGCGAACGATCTGCGCCGGATCATGAACGTTCTGGAGATCAAACGATACGCGGTTCACAGGCCGAAACCACCGGGCGCCGAAGGCGTGAACTACGGCGTCTGGGTGGAGTTCCGTAAGCCGGCGGATCCCTGAGCCCGCCGGCCCATCTTGGGAGTCCCCATATGATCGGTCAGATGTCTACGTGCTGGTGGGTTTTCATCATCCTGGGTGTTTGCGCCGGCATCGTCAGTGGTTTATTGGGACTGGGCAGTGGATCTGTCGTGGTCCCCGCACTCGTCCTTCTCTTTGCCTTCGATCAAAAAGCAGCCCAGGGAACCGCCCTGGCGGTGATGGTGCCGATGGCGCTGCTTGGAGCCATACAGTACTGGAGGAATCCCGAGATTGAGGTGAGTTTACTGGTGGTGGGGTTGATCGTCATCGGGGCTTTAGTCGGCGTCTTGGCCGGGACGGAACTGGCCGGGCGCCTACCCAGCCACGCTCTGCGAAAGGTATTCGCCATCTTTCTGGCGATCGTGGCCGTGAAGATGTTCACTGCCTCGCCGAAACCGCAGCAACCAGGTCTGAGCAAGAATATGGAAAGTGGGGCGAGTGTGAACCCAGCGGATCGCGCAGACACTCAGGACGAGACGGCAAAGCCGTGATGAGTCTGTCGGAGGTCAGAACTCGTCGTAGAAGATGTCTTCCGAACGTATGCCTTTTTCCTCAAGGACCCTGGTCACCGCCTCAATCATCAGAGGCGGCCCGCAAAGAAAGGCCTGCCGGGGCTTTTCAGGCTCCAGATATTTGTCCACAGACAGGTGGATAAAACCGGTCTCCCCGTCCCATTTCTCGTCCGGTCCCAATTCGTCGGACAGGGCATAGACCACGCGGAAACTGGGATGTTCGCGCTCAAGCTTCTTGAACTGCTCGAGGTAGAAGATGTCCTTCGTGGTCCGGCATCCGAAGAATAACCAGCACGGGCGCTCGGGCCATCGATCGTAGAGGGTGTAGATGATATTCTTCATCGGCGCCATTCCGGCCCCCCCACCGACGCAAACAATCTCAACAGAGGGGTCCTCATTCAGGCGAAATTCGCCGTACGGACCGGTGAAAACCACCGGGTCGTTTACTTGAAGATTGTGGATATACGTCGAGCCGATGCCCCCCGGGACGAGTCGAACGACAACCTCTACTTCTTTGGGTTCATAGACGGCGGAACTGATGGAGTACGCTCGGAAGACGGGGCCGTCGGGCGAGGGGGCCTGAATCTGCACATACTGGCCGGGCCGATGAGCAATCTCCGGCGGATCGTTCAATGTCAGTCTGACTTCCTTGATATCGTACGTCAGACTGCGTGTGCTTGCCACCGTCGCCGAAAAGAGCTTCACGTTCAGATAATCTTCCGGGATACGAACATAAATGTCTTCGCGAATCTTGACCTGACAGGCTAATCTGACGCCGGAGCGAATCTCCTTCCGCGTTAGATGCGGCGTTTCGATGGGAAGCACGGGACCTCCTCCTGACGTCACTGTGATCTTGCAATGCCCGCAGGTGCCTTTACCGCCGCAGGCGGAGGGGATGAAGATCTCGTTGGCATACAGACTGGCAAGCAACGTCTGTCCACCCTCCACCTCGAGGGGTTTTTCGCCGGCGTTGATGTCAAGTTTGCAGATACCGTAGTCGATCAGAAAACGCTCGGCAATCATCAGGCCGGCCGAAAGCAATACCGTCAAGCCCGCAAAGGATACTATCGACAATACGTAAATCATCGAGCACTCCTATTGGATTGAAACCATGCCCGCAAATCCCATGAACGCCATCGCCAGCACGCAGGTCACGATCATGGCGATGGCCACACCTTGAAACGGTTTGGGGACGTTGCTGTAGCGCATTTTCTGCCGTAATCCGGCCATGAGAATAATCGCGACCGCCCAGCCCACTCCGGCACCAAAGCCGAAGCCAACCGACTGTATAAAGCTGTACTCCCGGATGATCATAAACAATGAGGCTCCCAGGATAGCACAATTGACCGTGATCAAGGGCAGAAAGATGCCCAAGGTAAAGTACAGCTTCGGGCTGAATCGTTCCACAAACATCTCGACCAATTGGACAAATGCCGCGATGACGGCGATGAAAACAATAAACTGAAGATGCACGAGGCCGCCGGGAACGAGAACGAAATGATAGATGCAATAGTTGATCATGGTGGTCATCGTGATGACAAACGTCACCGCCGTCCCCAGCCCGATTGCCGTCCGGATCTGTCCCGAACAGGCGATAAAGGAGCACATCCCCAGGAAATTCGTCAAGAGGATATTGTTGGTCAAAATGGCCGCGACCAGAATAACCAGAGCCGATGTTTGGTTCATTATTTGTTCTCCTCGGTATCCGGTCCTTTGAGAACGTTAAAGACCGCAATGACAACGCCCATCATAAAGAAGGCTCCCGGCGCCAGAATCATGAGCTGATTCGCCTCGTACCACTCGCTGCTCAGCACCGGATATCCCAGAATCTCACCACTGCCCAGCAGCTCTCTGAAAAAACCGATAATGGCCAATATCACCGCATAGCCAAGGCCATTGGCGATCCCATCGACAATCGACAGAACCGGAGGATTTTGTAGCGCGAACGCCTCCGCCCGACCCATGATGATGCAGTTGGTGATGATGAGCCCCACGTAAGGCCCGAGCTGCTTGGACATCTCCCAATAGAAAGCCTTCAAAAACTGGTCGAAAAGGATGACGAAGGTGGCGATGATGGCCACTTCGGCGATCATTCGAATTCGATGCGGCGTGATATTTCTCAGTAGAGACACGAACAGGTTCGAGCACACGCAGACGAAGATGAGCGCCCCGCCCATGACGAGCGAGTTCTCCAGCCGGTTGGTCACGGCCAGGGCGGAACAAATGCCCAGCATTTGAATCGCAAGCGGATTGTTCTTCCACGCCCCTTCTTTTAAGGTCAACAGACCCCTTCCCCCGCAAAGCCCCTGGCCACCACACGTCATACAGGCAGGCTGCTTATCGGCCATCTTACGACTTCTCCTTAACGATCTTTACTATGACGGTATTGAGCAACTCTTCGACCTTATCGCAGGTCATGGTTGCTCCGCTGATGGTATCGACTTCGTTTATGGCGTTTGTTTCCCCGCCGCCTTTGATGATAATGCCCGGCTCGCCGGACTCATCGACAATCTTCTTACCCTCAAAGCCTCTGCGAAACCAGTCCGATACGATCTCGCCGCCCAGCCCCGGCGTCTCTTCCTGCTCGTAGAACGTGATGCCTCGAATCGTTCTCATATCCGTATCGAGGGCGAGGAATCCCTTGATGGGACCCCACAATCCGGGCCCCTCGAAATGGACGGCGACGGCTTCATCAGCCTCGGAATCCTGGTCGGGAACGTATCGGTACAATTCGAGCCCGCCAGACTTCTCTTCGCGAACGTTTGTCTCGAAAACACTCACCAGCTCTTCGGAGGACACCTTCTCCGGATAGGGAACCTGCAAGACGGCCAGGATGTTCCGTTTTCTGTCGGCATCGGCGTTCGCATTTCTGTAGGGAGCGGTGAAGCTGGCAACCCCCGTCAGAAGAAGCGCGCACGCCGCACCTAAAACGCCTGCGTAACTGAGTGTATAAGCACTACCCTTCACTTCTAAGTCTCCTGATGCGGACCGCAACAACGATCTCATCGAGAACCGGAGCGACAATATTCCCTAATAGGATGGCGAATGTCACGCCCTCGACGTATCCGGTGAAGTTCCGGATCAGAACCGTCACCGAACCGATGACGATGCCGTAGAACCACTTGCCCGTATTCGTTGTCGGGCTTGTGACCGGGTCGGTCGCCATGAAGAAGGCGCCGAACAGCAATCCTCCGGCAAAGACGTGCCAGAGGACGGAGCCGAAAATGGTCGGCATCGGTTCACTCACCACCCCGCGGGCCATCAGTACGCCGGTCAGAACGGCGAATGATCCTAAAACGCTCGCGACCGATCGCCAATTGGCCACCCTCGTCAACAGCAAGAACACGCCGCCGAGAATGATCAGAAAAGCCGAGGTCTCCCCCGCGCTTCCGGAAACATTACCCAAAAACATATGCACGAACGACGTCGTTTCTCCCTGCTTGGCCGCCGCTAACGGTGTGGCTGAGCTGAGGGCATCGACATTCCAGGTCAGCAGCCGGCCTATGAGTCCCTGGCCGGGCTCGGCCCAACTGGCCGACATGGTCTTCGGATAGGCAAGCGATAGAAAACAGCGGCCCACAAGGGCGGGATTAAACAGGTTGCGCCCCGTTCCGCCGAACAATTCTTTGCCGACAAACACGCCGAACGCCACGCCGACGGCGACCATCCAAAGAGGCAGATTCGGCGGCAGAATCAACGGATAGAGTATCCCGGTCACGAAGAAACCTTCGTTAATGCCCTCCTTGCGTATCATGGCAAAAAGGGCTTCCACCGTAAGGCCGGCGGCGTAGGAAACAACAACCATGGCGATAAAGCGCAGCCCGAAGAAGTACAGGGCCGCCAGCGCGCACGGGACGACCGAGATGATGGCCATTGACATGAACCGCTTCAGATCCATCGGGTCCCGAACGTGCGGGGCCGCGATCGTCGTTGTCGACGGTGCAAAGAAGAAGTGCTCCAACGCCCCGAACACGGGATTGAGCAGCCGCAGCTTCCCCCCTTCTTCAAAGGTCGGGCGAACGGCATCAATGACCTTTAACAACCATTTCACTCGGTTTTCTCCTCTGATTGTTTGCGTGCCTCTTCTTGTTTCCGGGCTTCTTCCTGACGCAACTGTTCTTGCCGAATTTCCTCTTTTTCTTTCTCAATAAGGGCCTTGGCGTCGATGAGCTGCGTCTGCAAGTCGATCTTCGACGGACAGACATACGAGCACAGCCCGCACTCCACACAAAGGTCCACGCGGGCCTGCTCGACTTCTTCGATGAGATCCGCGTACAGGTACTTGTGGATCAGGTAGGGCATAATTCCCGCAGGACAGACTTCCTCGCAGTAGTTGCACGCGACGCAGGGTCGTCCTTCTCCTCGCAAAGCCGTCGTCAATCGCTCCGAGAATGGCATCCTTAGAGCGCTCAAGTAAGACGGAGAGTAACAACGTCGATTCCAGCCCGGCCGGATGAACCCGAGGAATTCCCTCTCTTGCAACTCGGGCAGGACCGTAATGCCTCGGCACTCGGTATCGATTCCCAAGGCGCCATCGGCCAAGGTCTCACCCGTTAGGATGCCGCCGCTAATCACTCTCACAGCCGGCTCAGAGACATAATGTTCCTTGATGGTTTTCAGAGGATATCCCGGCATCACCTTGAGGTGTGTGGGCGCATTGACCCCGATGCCGCCGATGGAGATGATCCTGACCGTGCAGGGCTTTGTCAATGTAAGGGCGCGATCCGCCGCCAGAACGCCCTCTGTTCGCACGGCCCAGACGGGACCTCCGTGGCTGCGAAGGCCCAGTTTCCGCGCAAGAATCGCGAAATTATCATACGGATACGTCAGGGGTATCTCCAGCATCTTTGCCCACGCGTACCCACGGATCTGATTGCGAACTAACGTCGCGAACTCGGACGTAATATCCGGCATCACCAGATAGATGGGCTGGTATTCGAGCAGCGACTGTAAGTGCTCGAGGCCTCGTGTGAAATTTAAGAGGCGTTTTTGGAGCTGTGCGTCTCCCCTGGTCATATACGGCTCCAGGCTGAGCGTGGAAACAATGACGGCTTGCGGCGTGCCGAGGGGATCGGGCAGCGCCCCCGTGAAGGCATCGTAAAAGAATTGCCATGCACCGAGCGACAAGAGTTGAATTCTCTTCTTACCTGAAACCCCCATCTGCTTTTCCACATGCAACAATTGCGCTTCGGTGATATCGGCCCGTTCCTCAAGCTGAGCCACGTCCTCGAGCACGATGTGGTTCTCAGCAACCTTCAAACGAACGGTCCCGGCCCGCGGCGCCAGCAGGGGGACCCCGTGGTTGTCAGGATCCTTGGCCAGAGCATCCCCAGCGTGGACTTTCTGGCCGTCCTGAACTTGAATGTCGCTGAATGTGAAACGTTCACTGCTTAAGGGCAGATGAAGAATCGCCGGTTCCGGCATCACCTTGACCGCACCGTCAGGCTTGCCCTTAAGGTGTATGTTGTAGCCACCTCTGAATTTCACTCTATCAGCTTCCCTACAAAATGCTTCAAACAGGTCACGTCGGCGTTATTCTATCGGCATAACCGGCCATGTTCAACGGCATAATGTATCTTTCACGAGCGTTCCTTGACACCAAAACGGGCGTCGAGTTTGAACAGCCGCTTCGCAGGCAGATTAAGGATCTTCCGTTCTTCAAGCGACAATGACCTACGGATTCGTTCCAGAATTTCTTCTATCCGCTCGTCGTCAGCCGCGATCACCGTAAACCAAATGTTGAAAGCGTCATCGCGGAGGTAGCTGTGCGTGACCTCATGAAACTCACCTATTGTCACGGCAGCGCGCTCCACGCGCTCGGGTTCGACACTCACAGCGGCCAACGTGCTGCGAAAACCGAATTTCCTGGAATCGACACTGGCCCCAATGCGGCGAATCACTCGCTCATCGAGCAACCGCTGGACTCTTTCCCAGAGATCCTCTTTCGCCATCTCCAATCGAGCAGCCACAATGTCGTAGGGGCTTTCCTCGAGAGGAAAGTCCTGTTGAAGCTCCTGGAGTATTCGACGATCAACGTTATCCATACAGCCCCTTCGGCGGCACGACAGACTCTATCCGTTTTTGTTGCTCACGTCAACAATCACCTGTTTTCACTTGACGTCTATGTACCGGCCGACTATAGATACAGATGCAGATTGGGGAGAATATAGTGTAAAGACCTGAAAAAATAAACCGGAAGCTTCCCGCCGACAAGACAACCAAGGATTGAAGGAGATCAAATGACCGTATTTCAAAAAAGCAGGAAGCTGTTTCGGGATGCGACCAAGGTCATACCGGGCGGGGTCAACAGTCCCGTGCGTGCCTTCCGAGCCGTTGGCTCCAATCCGATATTTA
>Ga0209427_10005688_pt1 | contig 14286 bp, 18 predicted proteins | sample DeeMarSWOR136_30_FD_187465 | JGI IMG/M metagenome (GOLD analysis project Ga0209427, IMG submission 187465) | Marine sediment microbial communities from White Oak River estuary, North Carolina - WOR-1-36_30 (SPAdes) (version 2) | ecosystem: Environmental > Aquatic > Marine > Intertidal zone >... | reverse complement strand
TGGGTAATAATATTGCATACATTGAAATAGAATTACTTAACTTGATAGATTATACTAGAGATAATACAAAAGGTCGTTCGATATGCTGTTTAGAAAATTTGATAAGATCCGCTTCATTTAAATTGGATCAATCTGTTATTTTTCTCTCTATGGGAAAAAATCCTACTCATTTATTAGATTGCACTCAATATAAACTACAGCGAGTAAAATATAAAGTAAATTATTTATTAAATAAAGGAGTGATCTCTCAAGATATAGGAAATCACATAAAGGATATAATTATTCAGGCTATTGAAAATATTGAAATATTAAAGGTATTATTCTAGTAAATAGTTTGCTAATGCTTAAAATTAAAAAATAAATAATTTTTTTTTTTTTCTATACTCTCTTTTTACACCTGTCCAGTAATTCGCTTTTAAATTTAAGGCATCAAGGCACTTTCTTCTTTACAAAGAGTTATTAATTATTTTTTATTGTAATATTCTTTGAGTTGATCCCGAAAATTAGGATGTGTAATATTAATTAATAAATTTGCTCGTTCACGAGTAGTTTTTCCACGTAAATCAGCAATCCCGAACTCTGTGACAACGTAATGAACATCATTGCGTGAGGTAGTTACACATGCTCCTTCATTTAAAATCGGAACTATTCGACTAATAGTTCCTTCCTTATTTGTTGAGGGTAATGCGATTATAGATTTACCTCCAGGAGATAAGTTTGAAGCACGAACAAAATCAACTTGTCCTCCAACACCTGAATATTGCTGATAGCCAAGAGTATCTGCACATATTTGACCAAATAAATCTACTTGTAGGGCAGAATTAATTGATATTAGCTTATTAACTTTTCCAGCAATCATAACGTTATTTGTATAATCCACCGTGTGCATTTCAACGTTAAGATTATTATCAACAAATTGGTAAAGCTTTTTTGTTCCCATTAAGAAAGTTGCAATAAATTTACCCGGATTTATATTATTATATTTATTTGTTATAACTCCTTTCTCATAGAGATCAACTACTCCATCAGAAAACATTTCAGTATAAATTCCTAAATCTTGTTTTTCTTGTAGGAATTTTAAGGCAGCATCTGGGATCCCGCCTATACCTAGCTGAAGATTTGCCTGATCTGGAACTAAGGAAGCAATATTGTGTCCAATCTTTTCTTCAATATCAGTAATTTCTGGAGGAACTATTTCAATTAAAGGTCTATCAGTCTCGATAATATAATCTATCTCAGAAATGGAAATGTATTCACCATAAGTTTTCGGCATTTGCTTATTTACCTCAGCAATTAGAACTTTTGCAGATTTAGCTGCTTGTACAGTATAATCTACAGATACTCCAAAACTCATATAGCCATTTTCATCCGGTGGAGCAAGTTGAATCAGCGCAACATCTACTGGCAATATATCGTCTCTAAAAAGACGTGGAATTTCTGAAAAGTATACAGGAGTATAATCTGCTCTTCCTTCTTTAATTGCCTGTCGTGTTCCAGTTCCCGCAAATAAAGAATTATGATAGAAATGCTTTTTCATTTCAGATAAACAATATTGACATTCTCTAAGAGGTACCATATGAACTATTTCTACATTTTGAAGACGATCTTTTTGTTTTACTAATTCATCCACTAAAACAATCGGCTCTCCGGCTGCGTGTCCAAAAACTACTCTATTTCCTGAGTTTATAATTGAGATTGCTTTCTCTTTTGATGTGATTTTTTGAAAATATTCATTTTTCCAATCTTCCATATATCTTCAATTTTTTCTATTCTAATTAATCAAATTTTCCCTAAATTATTCTCTTTTTAAGAATTCGATAACATTTTGAGTCCAAAGCTTATTTTCTTGAATATTCATTCCATGCCCTGTATTTTTAAATAGCACTAATTCGGATGAAGGAATTCTTTCAGCTAAAATCTTAGCATTCTCAACAGGTAATATTTTATCTTCAGTTCCATGTAAAATCAATGTTGGAATTTGTATTTTTGGTAATCTTTCATAAGTATCGAAAGTATCAACATATGCCACTTGGCCTTCAAATCCTTTAGGGGAAGGAGCGTTATTCATATAATTTTTAATTACTTTTTCAATAATAATTGGGTTCCTTTTTCTGTAATCCTCCGGAAATAAAGCTTCAGTTAATGATTTAGCCATTTCTTCGTATTTACCTTCGTTTAATAAAGGTAGCATTTTTGTAAATGGATTTTCTTCAGGAATGGGTGTAATTCCATGGAAAGAACCACACCAAGAAGATGTAAGGATTAATTTTGTTATTCTGTTAGGGTAATTTAGAACAATTTCTTGAGCAATGCATCCACCCATCGAAAAACCTAATAAATATGCCTTCTTAATATCTAAAACATCCATTAGCCCAACAGTATCGTCCGCCATCATTTTCGCAGAATATTTTCCATCTGGTTTGTCAGTATTCCCGGCTCCTCTATTATCAAATAATACTGTCTTAAAAGATTTGGAGAATTGAGCAATACTATAAGGAGGCCAACTGTTAAGTGAACTACTAAGACCACGCATTAAAACAAGGGGGTAACCTTCTCCGTGAATTTCAAAATACATATTAAGGTCCTTAACTTTAACCATTGGCAAACTATAAACACCAAAAAAATTTAATGCAATTTTATAATTATAGGGGTTTAATGTATATTTTTTTAAAAAAGTTTATTAGAATTCTGAAAAAAAACTTAGAATTATTTGTGATACGGGGATAGTTGTTAAAAAGAAATTAAAGAATAATCAAAAACATTTTATGATTTTCTCGTATAATCGTTCGCAATCAAGAAATATTACTTCAAGTCTCACATTTTTAGTTGTAGAAGCTGATAATAGGTCATTTGGACCTGCTGGTAATACGATAAGATATATTAGGCTAAATGAATATATAAAAGATAAATAGAGAAAATGATTATTTAATAAAGGCAATCCGAATATATTATCACCTATTACAAGTGAGCAACTTAAAAGGTTAAGAATATTAAAAAGATCTATATTCGATAAATTTCTAGGATGAAGTTGAATTAATTTGTGTCTTATTATCATTCTATGAATTTAAAAACATTTTAAAATTATGGTCAAAGAAAAAACTATCATAGAAAAATTAGAAGCTGTTTTAAAAAAATTACTATCAAGTAATCGAGATATAATCCTTGCGATAATTACGACAATGGAGGGCCTTCCAATTCTTTCAATATTACCCCAAGGATATAATGAATCTAGTATTGCTGCTATAGTTGCTACTTTACTCTCTATATCTGAAAGAACTGTGGTGGATATGGAAATAGGGGAATTTAAACAGATATATATTAAAGGATTTGATGGTTATTTATTAATTTTTGATGCTGAGCTAGCAGTATTGGCAGTCTCAACAACAGAAAAAGCAAAATTGGGATTAGTTTTCTTTGAATGTGAGCGTGCTGCGAAAGAAATATCACAAATTTTGAAAAAGGAGATATAAAGAAAAAGATTTAAGTAAATCTATAGAGGTAGACTATTAAAACAAGGAAAAATGTACTCATTTTATTTCAAATAATAATATCAACAATGTTTGTTGTATTATTTGTGGCATTAGTCCAAATGCCTCTATCCCATCCATAAATGGTTTTTGGGAATACGTTTTCTTTCAAACTCTCCTATTCACTCCCATCGCTTCTCTCGATACAAGGATCTTTATTTGCCCCCCTAACTATGATAATCCTAACGGATAACATTGAGCGGAAGTGGGCAGGGATTTCTCCTTTTAGTTCGTATTTCATTGAGGCTTATGAACATGATAATGATATGTATAACAAAGAATTAAAACAACAGAGAGTAACAATTTTCTATAACATTCGATTTTATAAGATAATAATATCAAATGATCTCGTTCTTGATTAATATGCTCATTTTTGATGCCTATAATTCTTTAATTATTGAATAAAGAAGGAATGATCAAATCTTTTATTAAATACTGAAGCTATTCTTTTTTGATCATTTCGAGTTCTGATTCGATACCCTGCAAATTCGCTACTTCTACTAGGGCTTTCCATTCAGCATAAACACTTTGTGCTTCCCTTAATTGTCCTTGAGATACCAGGAGTTTATGAAAATGGTTTGTCAATCATTTTCATTCCAATTTAAAATTTAAAATATTTGTGGAGAGAAATTTGTGATTAAAAGTTATATAAAGCATTAATGTATTAATATATAAATAGAAATTTTTTAAGTTGATTAGTCTAACTAATAAATATAGCATAATTTCTTATGAAGTAGAATATATTTTTAATTTTACAAAAAAAATACATATTATTTATGTTAATACCTGAAGAGGATAATATTAACGCTAAATTGGAAGTCATTTTAAAGAGATTATTAAGGAGTAATCGAGATATAACACTTGCAATAGTTACATCAATAGAAGGGCTTCCAATGATTTCAATAGTACCTCGAGGGTATAATGAAACGAGAATTGCAGCTATGTTTGCTACCCTTCTCTCTATATCCGAAAGGACTGTTGTAGATATGGAAATAGGGGTATTTAAACAAATATTTATCAAAGGAAATGATGGGTATTTATTAATTTTTGATGCTGAGGAAGCAGTACTGGCAGTTTCAACTACAGAAAAAGCGAAGTTGGGGCTAGTTTTCCTTGAATGTGAACGTACTGCGCATGAAATATCAAGAATTTTAAAAAGAGAGAAATAAGAAAGGAGCCTCAAAGAAATAAAAAGAAATCTCCAGAACACTTTTCATAAGAATTTAATAAGCATTTATCGATTTGAGGCTTAATTGTATGGATTATACCCAGAGCGCTTAACCAACAGCTAACACGGTATATTACGCCACATTCATATTGTTTATGAACCCCAATCATTTCCATTCCTTTATAGGCGAAACATCGGTTCATTTCCCAATGTATCCGATTTTCTTCAGGGAATGAATACTCAAAATCCATAAAATCCCCTTTTAAGACACTAAAAGCATTGTTAACAAAGTTTTTTAGCTGTTCAAATGTTTGGATTTTTATTTTCTCCAACCCCATCGCCTTCTTTACCCGCTGTATTTCAATTACTGAAAGAGTTTTAATAGCTGCTTTATTTAGCTTGTTAGCAGTATCAATACCTAATTCACGGGTACAATTATAAAACCAAGCACCATCGTGAGTCATCCAACACTTAACAAGAAGTTCTTTTAATCGATTTTTATCAAGTTGATTAAATAATGTCATTACCATAATAATTATCAAGTTGATGTGGTTTAAAAAAGTTATAAGAAAATTCAATGATGGAGAAGACATATACTTGAGAGAAGTTTTCTAAATAAAGCTTATTAGTTTTATTAGAATTTTGATTTCTTCATTTCTTTATTCTTATGTTGATAATTATTTTTTTTTATTATATAGAAATGATATTTAATAATGAAAGAAATGAAGATTGCCAACCAAAGGGTATATTTTAAGTCCGCAGAAGATATGAAGGAAGTTAAGTCAAATTCGGTAACATTGGTCATAACATCACCACCTTATTGGAATGTAAGAGATTATGGTAATCTTGAGCAAATAGGGTTTGGGCAATCTTATAAACAATATATTGATTCTCTTAATTGCATCTGGAAAGAATGCATCCGGGTGTTACAACCAAATGGCAAAATTGCAATAAATGTACAACCATTACCTATTAGTGCAGACCATTCGGGTTTTAATCGTCGTATAATTCAGAATATTATGTGGGATATCGAGAAATTTATGCGAGAACATGATCTATATCTGAGTGGCATGCATTATTGGGATAAAACTGCATATGTAAGTAATGTTTCATGGGGAAGTTATCCTAAACCCACGAATATCGCATCAAACACAGCTTTTGAACAGATTTTTGTTTGGGTTAAGCAGGGGAAGACCCGCAGAATTGATAAAACCGTATTAGAAAAAAATCTCCTTACAAAGTCAGAATGGCGTCATTGGGCGGTGCGATGCATCTGGGATGATATTGCTCCAGTAATCAAAATCAACTCAAAAGGAGAAGATAGATTCGGGCATCCTGCACCTTTTCCAGAAGATATTCCTTATAGATTGATACGTATGCATACAGTTGAAGGAGAGATTGTTTTAGATCCTTTTTTAGGCTCTGGCACCACGCTAAAAGTATGTCGGGTTCTGAATCGACACGGCATTGGGTATGAATTGAATCCAGAGTTTAAAGAACTCATTGTGAAACGTATAATGGAAGAGTGGGGTCCTCCTAGAATTGAATCTGCTTATGCTACGCTTGGTTCTGCAATTATCGAAAAAATCTTAAAAGAAACTATCAGAATGACATGGAAGCTTAAAGTAGAGAAAGAACATTACCCACACGCAAAGAATAGAGTATTTTCTAATATATTGGAACAATTGACGAAAGAAAAAATCTTTACAAAGAACTTCATTAAAAAATTGGAAAGTAGGAAAAAAGAGCCGCGGTTCAAGCAATTAGATTCTTATTTTATGGGGAAATAAGTCTTTATCGAATTTTCCAGAGGTTTATATAAAGTATAATACCAATTGACAAATTTTACTGAATATAGATTTTCAAAAATCATTTATTAACTAAAATATTTTGTAATTTAAATAAAGTGGAAAGATTGGGGAAAAAGTGATTTATAATATCTAAGCTAGTTATGCATGTTTTATTAAAGGGTGAAGAAGAAAATTATTGTGCCAAATGTTGTAAAACAATGAATATTATTGAACGAATTTTAGCATCGATACCAGAATTTAAAGAAAAAATCGAAGTGAGCTATGAAGATGTGTATTCAAATTATGCAATAAAAAAATATGGGGATTTAACACCACCCGCAATCGTCATTGACGATCATGTTATAACGGAAGGCCACGTTCCAATTATGAAAAAACTCGCACGAGATTTATTTAACCTACTTGAATCTGCGAAATAAATTATTTGAAGCGATATTTGATGAAACCATAAAATTCTCCTCAAGACTTATAAAAACTAATTAAGATTAGTTCTTATTAAAGAGTAGATTTTAGTTTATCTCAATTAAAGCCAATTCTCTAATTTCCTTATTAAATATTATAGGCATATTATTATTTTTTGAGTATAGTTAATTACACAATTAAGAGTAAAAAGATTAAATGATTGAAATAAGTAAAGAGGTAAATTAAAATGGATTGTCCAAATTGTGGTGCTAAAATAAGTAATATTAATCAGAAGTATTGTGAATTTTGTGGTAATGAATTGATTAATATTAATGATACAAATAAAGAAGAACTAAAAGCAAAGCCTAGATCAACTGGTTTTAGAAGAAGATGTTGTTAATAAAATATTCTAGTTCGATTAAAGTCTTCTGAATTATAAAAATACAGTCAATCTATAGTTAGTTCAAAATCATCCAATGCTGCAATTGTATCATGAAATTCTTTTTTTGCTTTTTTTTCTGCTATTTTCCTATCATTTATAGTTTTATAAGAACTAGCATCAAAATGAGTTAGAATCAATTTTTTTACTTTTGACTTCACTGCTACTTCCGCAGCTTCTTCAGGTTTAAGATGAGGCCATCCCCATTCTTCTTGACCCGGTTTATATGAGCATTCTGTAATAAATATATCAGCATTTTTCGCAAGGTCGAATAGATTAGGGCATAAACCTGTATCAGTACAATATGTTATAATTCTGTTATCTAGTTCTAATCTATAACCCAAGCATGCATCTGCGTGAAGAAGAAGTTTACAGGTAACTGGAAACCCTAAATTATGCTTTCCCTCATTCAAATCAAGAATTTGGATATTTAAAGGTAATCCTGCAAATGGTGATGAGTAAGGATGATTTATAATTAAGTTTAGTCCCTTAGTTGTCCCATTATAACCATAAATCTTAATATCTTGATTAAAATGGAATCTTGCAATTGTATGAAGTCCTATTATATGATCCAAGTGAATATGACTAAGTAATAGAATAATTGGTTTTTCTTCATCAATGTATTGATCAATTTTATAAATTCCATCACCTGCATCTAATAAAATATAAAATTCCTTGGATGAGATTAGGGTAGAAGTAGTATTCCCTAAAACTGTTGCGTACCACCCATTTGTTCCTAAAAAAATAATTTTCATTGTGAATTCAATCTAAATTTTTGTAATATTAAATATGTCTTTTCATTTTAGGTTGTAATCATATTAATTATTAAATTTATCCGATTTGTATGCATCTCATTGAAACAGAGCCATGTTGAAATCCTTCATGAATGAATTTTACCGGTTCATCTTTTTCTTGTAAACCAATTGTGTAAATCAGCGGAAGGTAATGATCCCAGGTTGGGATCCCTATTTTAGCTACATCACCCATTTTTTCAAAGTATATCAATTTTTGATGATTGTGATTAAGTAAATTTTGTTTTACAGCATCATCAAGTTGTTGTGCCCATTTCATTATCGGGGCATCGACTTTATAGTCGATAATTCCTAAATTATGAACGATATTTCCACTCCCAATGATTAAAACTCCCTTTTCACGGAGGAATGATAGACTTTTTGCTAATTGATAATGATATTTGATCGGTTTCAAGTTCCATCTATTAAAACCATAATCTAAACTAAATTCTAAAACTGGAATATCCGCATTTGGGTATATGTGTTTAAGAATTGACCAAGAGGCATGATCATAACCCCATTCTTGGTCGCATATAACATTGTAAGATTTTATTCTTTCACTAATCATAATTGCTATTTCTGGAAATCCTGGGCTTGGATAATTAATATTATAGAGTTCCTCTGGAAATCCGTAAAAATCATATATAAGTCTGGGATTTTTAGAGCATAGTACTCTTGTTCCAGAAGTTAACCAGTGAGCAGAAATTACTAAAATAATTTTTGGTTTTGGCAAATCATTACCCAATTTTTTCAGATCTTGAGTAAATTTATTATCAGAAATAATATTCATAGGAGAGCCATGCCCTATAAAGAGTACAGGCATCTTCAGTCCTCTCTCTTCAATTAAATTCATAATTAAATGAATAATATCAAAATATTTTATCTTTATTCTTATAAAATATAGTTAAACAATGAAATTATCAGTTATTTTGAAGATTTTCAATAACCTTCTGATATTTTTCATGAATTAGGGTTTTATCAAAGTCCCAGAATTCTTGGAACATTTTGTCTTGTTCCTCTTCAGTGAAATATTTCATTACTCGGATAAAAAAATGCTTATCTTCTTTTTTAGTGTGCTTTGGGTAAAAGTTGGTTAACTCACTCATCAAATTTATGATTTCATCCAATATTTTGATATTACCTTTAACATATTGATTTTTTGCATCAACTAACTTACCAACCGTACTTCTTGCCCATATATGTTCTTCTACAAATTCATCCATTATCTTGATGTGATTAGGAGAGAGTTCTTTTTTACCGAGATCTCGAAAAAGAATATCTTCTTCTTTTCCATGATGGGTTCTATCAGCATACATTCTTATAAAGTCAACAGCAATATCAACGAAGATAGGATTTACCTTATTGTATTTCTTTATTTTATTAATCTCATTATCCATTAAGTTGATCATTTTTTCAATTAATCTATGCTCTTTCATTAAGGGACCAATCGGCATCATTTAATATATCACCTATTAATTTTTTTTTAATAAAATGAGTAATAAAATGTAAATAAATCTAATTTCGAACATGTTTCGTCGTTTTAGAAAGAATAAGATTAGCAATTAACAAGATCGCCAGATGTTTTTTAGAAAAAAAATAGTAGATTTTATATGATAATTAAAATAGCTTCTATTCTTTAAGCAATTGGGCTTGTAGTAACGATTCTTAAATTTTTCATTGATGTAAGAAAGAAAAATTAATTAAATGATATTTGCTCATTAAAATTAGTAATATCGTAATTATAGGATGTAATAAATCTGCTGCAAACAAACAAAAAGAAGTCAAGAAAACCTCGACTACAAGTAGCATTGGATGTTGAAAGTATAGATGATGCCTTACTAATATCAAAAGAGGTAGCTCCTTTTATAGATATTTTAGAAGCGGGAACACCTTTAATAAAGTCGGAAGGTGTGCGAGCGATTCAATCATTAAAGAATGCACATCCCGATAAACTGATTTGCGCGGATTTAAAAACCGCAGATGCAGGATATCTTGAAGTAAAGATGGCAGCTAAAGCGAAGGCAAATATTGTAACCATTCTTGCTGATGCTTACAATGATACTATTAAGGAAGCATTACGAGCCTCACACGAATTTCATATAGAAATTATGGCTGACCTTATTGTGTCTCGCAAACCTGCGAAAAGGTTAGCAGAAATAGTTAATCTGGATTATAAAGGCACTAAACTTCATTATGCCCTAGTACATAGTGGTTTAGATATCCAATCTTCACGACGAGCTCCATTATCTGAATTAGAATCTGTAATACAGATAAAAAGCCATCCTAGGTTAGCAATAGCAGGTGGGATTCGAGAGGAGGATATATCTAAGTTATTAAATTATCCACTAGATATTATTGTTGTTGGTGGAGGAATTACTCGTGTGTCAAATAGAAGTAAAGCTGCAGAGAGGATTAGAAAAGCTATGTTATAAGATTATAATCTTAATTTATAAAGAATTGTTTTAATTTAGACATGAAAAGAATTGACTTGATAATAATCGGATATATAGCTACGCTTATTTTAGATTTTGTATTTCTCATTATAGTGCAGAGATTTGATATATTATTGATATCAGGTCCCTTAGCTCTAATCCCATTAATAATAACATTAATTCGTAGAAGGAGGGATTGATATGGTTGGTATTATATATTTTTATATTAATCTTATAATTAACATCTACGTTTTAATAACAGTTTATTATTATTGTTTTAGAACATATGGAATAAGAGCTACAATAATCACTAATGTGTGTCTATCATCTATGGTTTTAATACTTATTTTCACAGGTACTTACTCTATAGCAGATTTGGAGTCAGACTTACCATTACTTACTTTGAAAATAGGAGAAACTGAATTCTTGGCGACAGATCCAATTACTATATTTTCAGTATTTATTGTTATTTTTGAGTTAGCGCGGTATTCTTTCAAAAAAACAAAAGGAAGTGAGTTATCCTTTAAGGATATTATAATTATTTCCATTGTTGTATCTATCTATGGTATTCTTTTTCAAATACTAATGGATCCAACAGCAGCAGCTTTGGGACTTTATTATTATCAGAATCCTCCCGCGATAAATATTTTTGGCTTTCCAGTATGGTTTATAACGGCATTTGCTATATATGGTTTATATGCATTTATTTTTTTATTAATAGAACGTTATTATTTCCAAAAAATTAACAAATAAATAGCTAATCAAATAGCAGATCAATTCTTTTATTTAATTCCGAGTTTATTCTTTTCTTGTTCGACTAACTCTCGCCGTAATATTTTACCAGAACCTGATTTTGGAATATGATCAACAAATTCAATTTCACGAATCTTTTTATAAGCCGAAATCCTTTCAGCAACCCAGTCCATAATTTCTTGTTCAGTAACCTTACCTTTAGACTCTGGTTTTAAAATGATAAAAGCCTTCGGAATTTGACCAATATCTAGTTCTTTGGAGGGTTTACCAATGACAGCTGCATCGAATACATCTGGATTTTTAAATAGCAAATCTTCGAGTTCAGCAGGCGCAATACTCCAACCTTTATATTTTATCATTTCTTTGATACGATCAACAAGATGTTCATATTCATCTTCATCAATATAAGCCATATCACCTGTTCTTAACCATTTCTCACCGGTTTTAGGTTCTGTCCAAAATGCGCTCTCTGTAGCTTCAGGTTTATGCCAATAACCTTTCATAATTTGAGGTCCCTTAATAACAAGTTCACCTATCTGTCCTCGTTCCGGGAGTTCTTCATTAGTTTCTAAGTCAATGATCTTATGAAAAGTATCAGGAATTAAAGTACCTTGAGATTCCATTTTAGGACGAGACATAGGATTTACAGCAACTACAGGAGAAGCTTCAGTTAACCCCCAACCATGTTGGATTGTTACATTTTTAGCATTACATTTTGCTTTTGCTAGTTTATTAAACCTTTCAAGAAGCTCGAGAGGGATTGGTGCAGCACCATTGTTAAAAATTTTAAGATTTGTCCAATCGTATCCTTTTACATTATGTTGCTCAAGGTGTCGAACAACAGCTAGGAATATTGGAGGCACACATAGACTATAAGTAACTTGATATTTTTCTATGAGTTCACAGAATTCTTTCACTTCGAATCTCGGAGTGATTACTTGAGCAGCTCCTAACCAAATTGCTTGATTCATACATACATTTAGACCATAAATATGATAAAGAGGAAGCACAGTCATAGCAACATCTAATTCGCTTAATTCGAAAATTTGGCAAATTTGGATTACATTTGATACAATATTATAATGTGTAAGCATAGTACCTTTTGGTAGACCAGTTGTCCCACTAGTATAGACTAATGCAGCAAGATCTTCTTTTGGGTTGAATTCATGTTGAAGAAGTCTTGATTCTGTCTTTATCATCAAATTTTCCCACCCAATGGTTCCTTCAGGTAATGATTTTATTTGATTTTTTTCTATTGATTCAATAATTACTATATTTTTAAGTTTAGTATTATCTTTGATTGTTTTTACCTTAGAGTATTCATTTTGGGAAACTATGATCGTTTCTGCTCCCGAATCATTTAATTCATATTTCACTTCATTTTCTTTGAATTGTGGGTTCATAGGCACAAGAATAGCACCTGCCTTTTCTAGCCCAAAGAAAGAAATCTCCCATTGGATAGAATTTGGACTAAATAAAGCAACTCGGTCTCCCTTTTTCACGCCTAAATTTTTTAATGCATTACTGAATACATCCACTTGATCGTTTAATTGTTTGAAAGTCATTTCTTTAGGATAGAGGAAAGCCGGTTTATCTGGAAATCTTTGTGCTGTATCTTCCAAAATTTTGTGGATGGGGATTTCAGGATAAAAAAGATGACCTCTTTTGTATTTAGCTATTTTATTCACCTATTTAATTATTATATTAAACAATATACAATCTTTAAAAATAATTTTTAAAATATTTTTTATGTTATAATGTGAAATGATTAAATTTGTTTTATAAAGCAAAATTAGATGTTTAGTTCTGATAATCCCAAACTTAAAAATTCATTGTAAGTTTTTATTGTAAACATAGCATAAAGAAAGAATTATGAAATTATTATATGTGACTGACATACATGGGATTGAATGGAAACACAATAAAGTTTTCGAAATCGCAAGTTCATTAAAAATTGAAGTAGTAATAAATGGGGGTGATATGTTGCCCTTTAGAGGAAATTTATTACATCAAGACCGGTTTATAACTGGATTTCTTGATGATTATTTTTCAAGATTTGAATCAATGAAAATGTATTATTTAGGATTATTAGGAAATGATGATTTGAGAATATTTGACAACTTATTTCAAAAGACTTGTAACAAATATTCTTATGTAGTTAATATGGCTCAAACAGGATTCCAAATTGAAGGAAGTAAATATGAGTTTATTGGGATGAATTGGGTTTCAGATTTGCCTTTTGGGTTAAAAGATAGAGCACGTAAAGATACCAAGGATTTTAAACATCCAAAACAAATCGGTAAACAATATATTTCTACTCCAAATGGATTTAAAAAACTCGAAGATTGGTTTCTTTATGCTGAAAATCTTCCTACAATCGAGGATGAGCTTAGAAATTTAGTAAAGCCGTTTAATGTGAGCAACACTATATATATTTTTCACAATCCACCTGCAAATCTAGAACTTGATGTAACTTATGATGGTAGAAAGGTAGGGTCAAAAGCAGAATATTCTTTCCTTAAAGAAAATCAACCAAAACTCTCACTTCATGGACATATTCATGAATCTCCTGAAATTTCAGGTAAATGGTATTCTCAACTAGGTAAGACGATATGCATTCAACCGGGACAATTTCATCAGGATGATAATCATTTAATATACGTTTTAATTGACTTGGATACTATGAAATTTGAACGTAAAGTGATTGAGAAAAACCTAGTATTAAATAATTAAAATATGTATTTGATATGTAAAGAATCAAAATCTTATATATCAGATATTAAATTAATTCACGAAAAGCTTAAAAGGACACTTAATGGAAGCAAAAGCGAATTCAATTAGACTAACATTATTAGGAGGAGTAAATGAAGTTGGTGGAAATACGGTATTATTGGAGGATAACTACTATAAGGTTAAAATTTTCATAGATTTTGGGATTAATATAGGAAAATATAATGATATATATG
>Ga0209427_10005687_pt1 | contig 14287 bp, 16 predicted proteins | sample DeeMarSWOR136_30_FD_187465 | JGI IMG/M metagenome (GOLD analysis project Ga0209427, IMG submission 187465) | Marine sediment microbial communities from White Oak River estuary, North Carolina - WOR-1-36_30 (SPAdes) (version 2) | ecosystem: Environmental > Aquatic > Marine > Intertidal zone >... | reverse complement strand
ACCGATCTTAATACAAATAAAACCTCAAAAGTAAAAATATTGAGATTTGACAGCAATGATGCGTCAAAAGATTACAATAGAAGACATGTTCTTACTAGAGGGGCAGTTGTTGAAACTGAGTTGGGGAAAGCAAAAATAACAAGCCGTCCTGGCCAATCAGGAACAATGAATGGTGTCCTCATCTAACCTTAGTAATAATCTCATTCTTGAATTTTTATATTTTTGACATTTGCTTTTTTACCTTCAATTATTTCAGTATTCTTACTTTCACAGAATCTGCATTGAAATAATTGTAATCCTGTTAATTGAGCTTCTTCAGTTAAGCTGACCGTTGAAATTTTATGACAGTCTCTACACTTAACTTTTCCAGGAATAATTTCTATTTTTAATTCCGCTCCTTCCGCTATTGATCCAGTAGTAGCCATTTTAAAAGATTGTTTAAGTAATTCCGGAACAATTAAGGTTAATTCACCAATTTCTAAATAAACTTCTGAAATTTTTTTAGCATTATATTTAATAGCAGTAGCTTCAGCAACTTTAAAAATATTATAAGCAAAAGAAAATTCATGCATAATTTAATTATTTTTTTGGTTGTAACTTTTTAATTTCCTTCGCAATTTCGAGTAAAACTTTAGCCTTTTTCTTACCCTTTGTGTCTACTAATATTCTTCCCGGATTATCCCACCATGTTCTTGGATATTTGTAATTATTTTCATATTGAGCGACATAACCTAAACGTTTTGCAGCATTTATGATATCTTCAGGAGCAATTCGTTCGATTGCAAAATTTTTAGGGACTCTTCTCCCCTCTGCACGACTTCTTTTAGCATCAAAATACTGTGGCCAGAAAATAATAAAAGGCTTTCGGGAACGCATGAAATTATCAAGATTTTGTATTATTTTAAAAAATTATAAGTTTTAAAACCCTCTATACAATTTAAAAATTATTAGTACTAATTATAAGGAGGATTAAAGATAAATAGAATTTAAGATTTTTAATTATACAAACCTCAAATAAAGCTAAATGTAAAAAAAAAACCCTTTTTAAATGGGAGGGTGGTCTAGCTTGGTATGATACATAATTTGTCATCACGCCAAATTAATTAAATCGGCTGGGGAAGGTCAAACAGTTGTTTGGTTTACAGAAGCCGAGTGGTCGGGGGTTCAATTCCCCCCTCTCCCATTTAAACCTTTTTATAGCTAATATCTTTACATCAGAATATAACAATTTTTTTAACTTATAGAGTATTTGGTTTTATAATCTAATTTGAAAACAGAAATGGTTTAATGAGTGTGAAAAGATGTTATTTTTACATAATCCTCAAGCAACTGAAGATGCTTTAGCAATCTTAAGGAGTGGAGATATATTTGAATTATATGTTATTTTCATGCTAGTTGTAGTACTTTACATTTATTTCACCGAAATGAAGAAAAAGAATTGGAGAGGTATAGCTGCGGGGTTATCATTATACATGATTCATTGGTTTGTAGAAATTATGAATGCTGTAATCCAATCGATCTCCGGTCATGCATTGTGGACTATACCAGCAGGAACAGCGTATTTAATAATGGTGGGAGTTGGGATTGAGCTTAGTCTTATGTTCTCAATAGCGGGGTTAGCGGTTAGTAAATTACTTCCAGACGATCCAAAGGAGAAAATGTTTGGGATTCCAAAGCCTCTTGCTATAGGAATAGGAAATGCTGCGTTAGCTTCAATAATTGAAATCTTTCTAGTTTTTACACGAACATTTGTTTGGGTTTATGAATGGTGGAATGCTATCACTGTGTTCATTTTCGTGTATATCCCTTTTTTTGTGGTTGCTTGTTATGCATATTACTGGGAACCAAAAAAACAGCGCAACGTTATAGTAGTAATGGCAATTATTAATATAGGTTTACTAATTATATTTGGTTCTTTAGGTATGATTTAAAAAGATCCATTTTTTTCTTTTTTTTAAGATATCCTATTTAGTTATGATGATATTGATTTATTCATTAAAGAATAAGTAGACCCTATAAATATTTAAGTAGGTTTAATCTATCTTTTTATTATTAACATCATGAAATTTGGAGTGAGAGAAAAATGAGTGAATTACAAGAAACCGACAAAACCATGAGAGTGTTAGCTATAATTGGTGGAGTCGTCGGCTTTATTGAAGCTATACTACAATTTATGGGATCGGGATTTGGTTGGAGTATGGGAATAATTGGAGGTGTAATTGCTTTAATCTTTGCATTAATTTCCATATTTCTCGGTATAAAGCCTATTCATTATACTCCTTTCATATTAGCAGGAATGGGAGTCCTGTTGATAATTTTTGCTAGTTTAATCGGAGGTATAATCGTTCTTCTTGCGGCTTTCATTGGACTAATTAGTTAGGTTTAATTCTATTTTTTTATTTTTTATTAATCTTATTTAAGATTTTTAATTCTTTACTAGAAAAATATATTTTTTTAAGGGGCTAGTGCAAGACATAAAATAAGTGCCCCATATATCTCATATTGGCTCCCCACTCGTGATGTGTCTATAATTATATGATCTATTCCCATATAAATAGCGCCATAAGCTTTTCCTCCACCTAGATGAACCAAAGTGCGATATATTAGATTTCCTGAGATGCCATCAGGAGCAATTATTAGATTTGATTTTTTCCTTATAGCATCTTCAATTAAGATTTCATTATGATTTATTTCTAAATTAGGATTTTCATTTTTAAAATAATTTACTATCTCTTCAGCAGTATTCATACTTCTATCAACAAATGTATCCCTACCAATATCATCAATTCTACCACCACTTAAAACACTTACTTTGGGTTTTAATTGCATGAGTTCAAATTGTTTAATTGCCTTTTCAATAAATAATATTTTACTCTCAATATCTCTAGCTTCATCTATACCTACAGGACCAAAAAAGAATTGATATCCTTTATAAGTTTCTAACAAAGCTAGTCTATGAGTGTCTTTTATATTTAAAAACTTCTTAAGACTATCTAAAAATTTTCTTGAGCTTAAGTTACCTCGAACAACCGCGTTAATCATCCCGTTGGTTAAGAACTTTATTATATCAGTCTCAGGCTTACTACTTTCAATTAAAATGATATGCGATTTTAATAATTTATATTTAGGATTTTCAGTTAAATAACTTATTAAATTTTTATTGCCAAAAAGAAAAATTTTTGCTTTATTTTCCTGTAGGAACTTTTCGGAAGCAATTAGTAGTTTATTATTATGTTCTTGATTATCTCCTAATCCGATTCCAATATTGATTTCTTTATCCTTTGCTCTTGAGTTAAGGAATTCTAAAATAGTCATCTGATTTTCTCACTTTATTTTTAAAGTAAGCCTAAAAATATATAGGCTATAATAATTGTAATAGCATCATAAAATCCATGTGCTATCATTACCGCAATTAAGTTTTCGTTCCTCCATTGGAAAAGCAAGCCTAACATTAAAGAAATTGCAAAATAGGGAAAAAATGAAAGTAGGAATGATATTATGAAGACGTAAGGATCGAAAGGAAAAATAAGAAAAGAGCCTAAAAGATGAATCATTGAAAAAATTAGAGCAGTAATTAAAATCCCCCACCTTTTTCCTACACTTCTGACCAAACCTTTTTGCATATAACCTCTAAATAATACTTCTTCAGAAGTTCCAATAACTAATATCATTACAATAGCTAATAATATAATATTTAAGAGGTCACCTGATGAAATAAGAATTTCGATATCCCCAGATGTATTATTAAAATCCTGAATTATTTGAACTCCAAATATTATTTCTAATAGAACTTCAATTAATATCGATACCATCCCTACTAAAAATATTCCTATAAGGGCAAAACTTAATCCTATTAAAATTTCTTTTAAAGTGCTAATTTTGCCGTAACCTTTAAAGCTAAATCCTAATAATGCTAATCTATTTTTTAAGCTAGGATTTTGTAGATATTTACCTACAAACAAAACCGGTATAACAATGAAAACAAGTTCTGCTAAAGATGCGATAATGATGAAATAAGGGTCTATAATTATATTTTCTAAATCTTCAATATTGAAGGAAATAAAAAAAAATCCTAAAACCATAAATACAGCTATAATGTTCATAATTATAAATGCGAGAAAGGGGACTCCAATCGAGGCGGTAGCTCCCCATAATTTCTTATCTTTTTTTATAAATAATTGTTCATCTGAAATTTTTTCTCTCGAATCAGAATAAACACTATAAATCTCTTGTTGGTAGGGGGAGGGGGGAAATCTTTGGTTAATTTGAACATAATGAATATCCAGTCCGCATTTAATGCAATATCTTAAATTTTTAACAGGGGGAAGTTTACTTCCACAAACAGGGCAATACAGCCACACTGAGCTTTCCTCAATATTATTTTCGGAATTTGGTAACTTTAGATTATTTTTATCTAAATTATCCTCATGGTTTTCATTATCTTTCATTGTTATGTTAAACGTTGGTTTTAAAATAATTATTATTTTTTCTTTTCAAATTGTACGTCTATAATAAAAATTTCTATATATTGATTTAATAATCTAGAAATTTTGTCTCTTCATTAATTAGTAATGGGTAAAGTAAGAAAATAATTCATTGTTTTCTAATTTAATAGGATTCACAAATCCATATCTCTCAAATTGAATTGTTTTTTGCATTGGTATGCTTAGAAGATTTATTTCACCATAACCCTTACTCATTGCACCATCTGGTTTAAGAATTGAAACTTTGATTTTATTTTCTTTTTGAACCCATTGAATAATTGAATAATTTCTATTTAACTCTTGACTATGAAAATTAGATCTTATAATATTATTATCTAAATCCACTTTTTTAATTTTAATATTGAACAAATCTTTAAATCGTATTATTTGTCCAATTTTAACAGTTTTAGCATCATTTAATGAAATATATAATTCTAGTTGTTTATTCTTAATTGTACATGTAATTTTTCTTTTCCCTCTTTTAGGATTTGATGGTAATAATAATGGTTCGGCTGTAATTTCATTAAAAGGAATCTCATCAACAATTACTAAAACAGGATCTTCCACGTAAAAGTATCGATCTGATATCCCATCTATTATATCTTTATTCTTAGAATATAACCAATTCACAGAAAACATTATTCCTGCGATCGACATTCCTAAATCTAGTAAGGTTTGTCTTAAAGCTTCAGGCTTTATTCCTCTTTTTTCTAAAGATTGTAAACTCCATGTTCTTGGATCGTCCCATCCATCATAGATTCCTTTCTGAATATTGTTTCTTGCTTCAGTCTTGCTCAATTTCATATCAGAAAAATTCAATTTCCCATAATGAAGAAATTCCGCCTTTTTCCATTTGAAATGGTCCCAAATAAAATTTTCGATAAAATCTTCTTTTATTAAATCAGCTCCTCGTAAAATGTGAGTTACACCAATAAGATGATCATCAATTGCCCATGAAAATTCCAACATTGGCCATACAATATACTTTTTACCTACTTTTGGGTGTTCCGCTTCAGAAATTCTCATTATTATCTGGTCTCTCAATGCGGGATCTTTTTGATTCATGCCTGTTTTTAACCTAACTACTGCTTCTGTTTCTTGATATATCCCTTTTAACATATTAGCCCATTCTTCTAAATTCTTGTTTATAGAATGGTTCCTATGAGGACAATTTTTCTTTTTATTTTTAAAATTATCCCTAAATTCGTTCCCTGAGCAAAAACACACATAAGCAACACCGTCACTTATCAATTTTTCACAATATTTATAAAAAATTTCTAATCTCTCGCTTTTGTAATAAATTCTTGAATATTTAACACCAAGCCATTTCAAGCCTTCTTCAATTAAGTCATAAGCTTCTGGAAGTACGTATTTTGCTTTAGAAGTATCTCTTAATGATTTAGGGCTGCCGATTGTATCATCGAAGAATAGTATTAATTCACCTTTATTTTTTTTTACATATTCATCATTTAGAATAACCATTCTTGCATTACCGATATGTAATGCACCACTAGGATAAGGAGCTAATCTCATTACTACCTTTTTAAATTTATCGAGATTAGGTAATTCTGGCAATTCTTTTTTTTCCTCTTGAATTTCTTTTTTTTCCAACGCTGATGGATCTAGTCCTAACAATTTCTTTTTTTGCTCTTCAATACTGAGATTAGAGATTTGTTTAATAATTTGATCCAATAAAGGTATTACCACTTTTGCTTCCGATCTCAAATCACTTCTTTCTGCCATTAGTTTACCCATTACCGCTTTCTTATTAGGCACCCCATTAAATTCAACAGCATTCTTTAAACCATTAATCCAAAGAATTCGTTTAACTTCTTCCTCATCCATAATAATTTATCATCCAAATAGGATTTTCTTTTTTTAAAGATATTATTCATTTTAAACCAATTTAATACTATATAATATTCCATATCAAAAAAAATAAATCATTATCAAGATTAGTAATTACAAAAATTCAATTAGAAAATATAAGTAAGAGAAAAAGAAGGTATTCTAAAATTTATTATCGTGGATATATTTTACTTAGATTAAAAATAATGGGTACTGAATGGAAAGTTGTTGAAAAATTAACAGGATTAAAATCGATTGAACCCGGGGAAGATTGGAAAGTGAATTATGTAACTCCCATTTATGGTGGTTGGGATGTAATTGTAGAATGTACCTTTAGTAAACTCAAAGATTTAGACAAGATCGTGACATATTGTAGAGTTGATGAGGAAATGGCTCATTGGATTGAAGAAACAACCACCTTAGTATCAAGTAAACCTGATTATCCAGAATGAGATAAAAAATGTTAGAAATTTAATAATTAATTTAGTTTTGGATCTTTTTTAATTCATCTAATTTTGACTTTATTTCATTTGCTCCGTTATTTAAAATATTAAATGCAATAAAGGAAGTTTCTTCTTTAGCTTTTTGTTTAAGTATTTTAATTTTTAATTTATGAGCCTTTAAAAGGAGACCCGAGTTTTCTTTAGGAGCTCCTTTAATTACTACATCAAGGATATGAAGAGCCAGCTGTAATTCACCTTCATTAAATAATTTTTGTGCATGATTATAATAATTTTCTACAGAGTTAATTTTAAGAAATTCCCTTGCTATTTCTTCTGATTTAGATGGAAATAGATCTGTAGGATTACCCGTATTATACCATCCATGATAAAGCCTGTAAACAGCATGAATTGCAAATTGATAACAACCATATACGGGTCTAAGATAGGCATGTTTCTTAAACTTTTCAGGGTAAATTTCAAGCATTTCATGGTATATTTGCTCAAACCATTTTCCTTGATTTAATCTTCTTATAACCTCATCATGTACAAAATGCATTGCTTCTGCGGTGATAGATAAAGCCTCTTTGATATTATCTTTTCCTTCTATTACAGGACCATGTCCAGGGACTAAATAATCTGCATTCTTCTCTATCATTCTCTCCATCGCTATAGCCCAATGTTTAGGATACCTCTGTACTTTATAGGGATTACCTACATTTGGATAACTAGAAATCATTAAATCTCCTGTGAATAGCACTTTCTTTTCAGGTAAAAACATCCAAATGGAATCATCTGTCTCACCCATATCATGATAAATTTCAAAAGTTAGACCCCCCAGTTTAAATTGATAATTATCATTACCTCTTATGATAATAGTAGGTTCTAAAGTATTTTGAGCTGAGGTTGCTCTATTCTTGCCGGCGATTGATGCAAACTGCATCGAATTAATCCAATTATGGTATTCATCCAACAGTTTATATTTCTGAAATCGCCTGAGAAGTAGTTCATGTGCGATTATTTGAGGCATATCCCATCCTTTTTTCTCAATCTCCTCTAGAATAGCAGAGAATCCAAAACAGTGATCAAAATGCCCATGGCTATAAATAATGTATTTAATAGGTTTATCTGTTAATTGACGAAGAGAGTTAAAAATCCGATTTCCATACTGTCGCATAGCAAGATCAAAAATTACCAATCCTTCATTAGTTTCTACTATCCCTACATTACCAAATGCACCAATCATATGGCAGGTGCCACCAGCAAAAGTTTTGGGGGGAAAATTTCCTACAAACTTATTTATACCATCGCTGAAATTACTCATTTTTGGTATCAAATTTGAATTTTTTATTAAAATTCTACTTTAAATTTTAAATTATAAAAAACATACTTCAAATTAAACTTAAAGGTATTCGATTCGTAATATGATTGAATTATGTGAGAAAGAATATTATAATAAAGTATTGGGATCATGGATTGGTCGTATTGTAGGAGATTTTGTTGGAGCTCCATGTGAGTTAAAGTCAGTAAAATATATTGAAAATAAATACGGCAGCATTACCTATTATCCAGAGCCAATTGATTTGAATTACGTCAATGATGATGAGATGTATGAAATCGTTGCTTTGATTGCATTAGAAAAATATGGAATCAATATAAGTTCTAAGGAAATTGCCCAAGAATGGGTAAACCTTCTTGAAAGAGAAGATTTTGTTTTTACAGCTGAGAAATTTGCATTGAATAATCTCAAGGCGGGCGTTCTTCCACCTAAATCAGCTTTACTTAATAATATTTATTACGATTTCATAGGAGCTCAGATGCGAGCTGATATTTGGGGCCAAATTACTCCGGGCTGTCCACATATTGCAAAAAAGTATGCTGAAATAGATGGATCTATTTCACACGCAGATATCGGGATTGAAGGAGAAATCTATATCTCAGTTTTAATATCTCAATCTTTTTTTGAGAGTGATATAAGAAAGAATATCAAAGATGCTTTTCAATTTATACCTTCTAAGGAAGAAAGTTTATATACTCAGATGATCCTGAAGGCAATAGAATTATATAAACAAAACCCTAAAGATTTTAGAAAAGCAAGAGATATTTTGATCAAAAAATATTGGAGGAAAGAAATATTAAATAGCTTAATTAAAGAAGAAAACAATTTTCCAATAGAAAGAAGATTAATTTTAAGTACTCTTGTCTCAGGCGTACATGTTTTGCCAAATATTGGTATTATAATCCTATCGCTATTATACGGATCACAAGATAAGGAAGATCCTCTTGGACGTTCCGTTTGCATTTCTGCTATGATGGGGCTTGATACGGATTGCAATTGTGGAAATTTAGGAGCAATTCTTGGAGCTCAGTTAGGAGTAGATGCAATCCCTTCAAAATGGAAGGATGCCTTAAAAAATACTTTCTCTACTTATGTAAGAGGCTACGAAAAGTGGCAAATCACTGATTTAGCCCAGAGAATTGTTAAGGTAGGAAAAAAAGTGATTAAAGCTAAATGTAATAAGATTGTAAAAATTATTGAATCGTAATTCCTACTTAAAAGTTTAGAGTGAACATTTAATGAAGGAAAATTATATTCTAAGAACTTTATTTGATTCTGACATCAACGAAGTGCTTGTTATTTATAATCAACATGTTAAAAACAGTTATGCAGCCTACTCAGAAAAAGAGTTACCAGTTGATTTTATAAATAAGATCAAACAAGATGCAATTTCTTTCTATATTTTAGAGATTATGAAAAAGATAATTGGATTTGCTGTCTTAAGGTTTTATTTACCCTATGAAAATTTTAAGCACACAGGAATATTTACTTATTTCCTCATGCCTGAATATACACAACATGGGTATGGCACAATTTTATATAATAAATTAACGGAAGATGCTAAAAAGAATGGAATAAGCAAAGTTTTTGTCCACTTGTCTTCCTTAAATATACAAAGCTACAATTTCCATAAGAAGCATGGTTTTGAAGAGTGTGGACGATTCAAAGGCATAGCAGAAAAGTTTAATCAGGTATTCGATATAATATGGATGCAGAAAACAATATAAATGATACGAATCTTAAGTTATTACTAGTGTTTTGAATTTTTTATATTTAACAGTTCTAATATCAATTTTAAATTTATAAAAGATAAATCTTTTACAACCGTGTTTGCTTCTAAAAGATCTGAACTGTGATGAGTTGTAGTAAGAGCAATAACTTTCATTCCAGCCCTTTTAGCAGCTTTTATCCCGACGGGGGCATCTTCAATAACAATGCAATGATTAGGGATGATTTGTAGTTCTTCGGCAACTTTTAAGAATACATCAGGCGCGGGTTTGCTGTTTTGCACTTCTGCAGCAGTAATTATAAGATCAAAAACATCGTTAATTTTCAGGCTTTGTAGCAATAAATCTACATTCTCAGGTGGACCGCTGGAGCCTACCGCTATTTTAAACCCTTCAGCTTTTAGATTTCTAATAAGATTGATTACTCCAGGTAGAGGTTTTATTTTTGTTTTAATCATTTCTCTATAATAGTGCTCCTTTAAGTTTGCCCATTTCTCAATATTTCGTTGATCAATATTAGGTCCTACTAATATACGAGTAATTGGTATACTTTGTTGACCAAAAGTCTGATCAAAAAAATCTTTAGTGAATGTAAATCCTATTTCTTCCGCCATTTTAACCCAACTTTGGAAATGAAATTGTCCAGTGTCTGCTAAGACTCCATCCATATCAAAAATAACGCAATATTGGTTGTATATAGGTATCATCTTTAAACTAAATCATTTAATGATTATAGAGAAATAAAATATTTTAACTATTATTCACGAGTTATTATTAACAAGACCCTGTAGTCTAGTTTGGATCTTTCTATAATTATTAATTATTAAACCAGAATGGGCACTGGCTTGCGGAGCCAGAATTCGGGGGTTCAAATCCCTCCAGGGTCATTTATTAATTTTTTTTAATATTATCAATAAGATTTAATATTTCTGATATATCATTTACCTGTAAAAAATTAGACATTTCAATTTCTTTTTCAAAAGGAAATTTAAATAATCTCTTACACAGGATAGTTTGTAAACCTGCTCGATGTCCGCCTATTATATCTGCATGTTCATCCCCACATATTAAGCAAGATTCAGGCTTCTCTAATCCCATTTTTTGTAATGTATAAAAAAAGATTTCAGGATGCGGCTTTCTTTTTCCAAATTCTGCTGACGTAACAACCGTATCAAAAAATCTCAATAAATCATGCTTTTTAAGTAAATTTTCAATGGTTGCATGATTAGGATGGTTCGAAAGTACCGCCATTTTTAATGTTTTAATTTTTGATAATTTTTCTAAAGTTTGTTTCGTTTTTACAAAAGGGATCCATTCATTTTCTTCGAAAGAATGATAGAGATTGGCTAATTCAAAATAAAAATCTTCATTCTGCTCTTTTATATTTAATTTCTCTAATACTTGTTTGTAGATAGTAAAAGTGGGAACTTCATTTTTAGTTCTTATGCTCTCTTTAAAGTTTGCTGCTCTTTCTTTAGTAAATGTTTTAATAAATTTTGAAATAACTTCATTATCGAATAAAATATCTAATTCCTTTAATTTTTCAATTGACTTATCTAATCCTTTTTTATAACATTCGAGGTATCTCTCCACTGAGACGTCTTTAAATTCAAATAGCGTGAAACCAAAATCAAAAATTAAACCTTTTAAATCCATCTTCTATTTTTATATAACTACAAATTAATTTTAATCTTTCTCAGAATTTTTATAAACTAGTAATATTATAGGTTGTTAAATATTTAATAATAAACCAATTTTTAGAAGAAATTCTATTCTTATTTGATTAAATTGTCAATGGATAAATGGCTCTCAGATAGAGATTCAGAAGAAGTTAAGAAAAGAAAAGAAGATATGTATAAACATCTCTCTAAGGAAGAAGTTGAAGATTTGAAAAAAAAAAGTATTAGTGAAATTGTAAAGAAAAAAGAAAAAAAGTTGCCTAAAGAAGATGAAGTTAATGATTTTTTAAACGAACTATTGAAATTTAAAGAATGGCTGAATCAAAGGACTTTTTTAAAAGGAGATTTAGATAAAATTGAAATTTGGATAAAAAATTTACATCGAAAACTTGAAGATGAAAAAATTAAAAATTTAAAATTAACTTCTTTAGTAAGTAAAACAAATATTAAGGAAAAATTTAAAGAAATACCCGTGGATTTTTTAGATGAAAAAACAAGAATTGCAATAAATAAACAGATCCGAGGGAGTTCAAAAACGAGTTCAGATACTTATTATTTAAAAAAATTAAAAGGCGTTATCAAAGAAAAGTTAAAAGAAGCCGAATATTATGATATTTTAAGAGAAATACTAGAGAACTGATAAAAACTTAATTATATTTCACGGATATTATGTGGTTAATTTGCCCAATTGCTGGTGTTGGAAAACGCCTTCAACCTTTTACTTATTCTAAACCAAAAGCTTTTATAAAAATCGCTGGAAAAAAATTAATTGACCACATCTTATTAAAGTTGAAAAAAACATTCCCTAAAGGAACTAATATTTGTTTTATAGTGGGTTATAAAAAGAGACAAATAACTGAATATTTAACTAATAATTATTCTGATTATTTTAATTTGAAATTTGTAGAACAAAAGCCGCAAGGTTATTCCGCGGACTCACCATATTTTTCAGGTTTAGGAGATGCTATTTTATTAGCGAAAAAATTTGCATTTAATGATGATTGTTTCATTTTTCTAAGTGATAGATTACCATTGGAGGATTATTCTTCGATTTTGTTAACTTATCACCAAAGTGAATGTGAGGGAGTAATTAATCTTAAAAAAGTTGAAAATCCTCAATTTTATGGTGTTGTAGTGTTGAATGAAGAAGGATTTATTAGCAAAATCGTGGAAAAACCAGAAAAATTTATTTCTGATTATGCGGTATCTGGTGCATATTTATTTGGAAAAAAAATTTCCCCTAAATTATTCAAATTATTGGAAGAGCAGAGTAAAATAGAGTATGAGAACGGAAAAGAACATCAACTCACTCCAATAATCGAAACTTTAATTGAAGAAGGAATAAAAATCAAGGGAAATGAAATGAAAAGTGAAATTCTTGATTTTGGACGCCCTGAAAGTTTAATTGAAGGAAATCGTCATCTTTTATCTGAAATTAAGCTAAAAGACCCTCTATATGAAAATTTGTTCCAATCAGGAAAAATTATTGACTCAAAAATAATTCCTCCTGTATTTATTGGTAAAAATGCAAAAATTGTCAATTCCGTTATTGGACCAAATGTATCTATTGGTGATGATTTACTACTAGAGAAATGTATATTATCAGAATCTGTAATTGGTGATGGTGTACGATTAAAGAAAATTATATCCTCTAATAGTATTATCGGAGATTTCTCAACTTTAGAAGATTTGATAAAGAAAAACATCACTATAGGAGATTCTTCATATATTACGACTACTAATCTTAAATCTTTTTAGAAAAATAATAAAAAAAAATAATTTTTAAAATTTTAGTTAAAAACTTGGTTGTTTATCTTGCCATGGAGCAACTTCCTCAAATGCTTTTGAAACTTGGAGCACAGTTTTTTCATCAAATCTTTTGCCTATTATTTGCATTCCTATAGGAAGATCCTCACTCGACCAACCACATGGGATTGATGCCGCGGGTAATGCGGTTAAGTTAAATGGATAGGTAAAAGGATACCATCCTGAATGAGATATCGCTTTACCTTTAATTTTTGATGGCCCTACAATACCTAATTCAAAAGCAGGAACTGCTGTAGTTGGTGTTATTAAAATATCATAATTCTTAAAAAATTGATACATTATCTCATCGCAGGATAATCTTTGAGATAAAGCAAGTTCAATATTCATAGCAGTCATAGGTAATGCTACTTCAATCTGCTTTACTAAACCAGGAGTCATACGATCTCTCCATTCGTCTAGTCGATTTTTCAAATCATATGCTGTTCCAACTGTAGCAAGAGTATAAAATGCATTTTCTGCTTTTCTCATCTTTAATTTTACTTCTTCAGTCATCCAGCCATAACTTTCGAACTTTTGAATTGAATTTAGAACTGTATTTTCAACATCTGGATCTAATGCTTTTGCCAATCCTAAATCCAGAGAATATCCGATTTTTAATTTTGACGGTTTTTTATCAAGGATTTCAGCTTAAATGCATTCTTCCCGACCAGATCTTTTTGGGAATATCCGGTCATCTTTGCGGCAGCAGGATTGCATGCTGTGATGACAGCCTTCATGTCCAAAGTCACCACGGCTTGCGGGCTCAGCTTGAATAAGCTTTTGTATCTTTCTTCAGAGCGCTTCAAGGCTGACTCAGATTTTCTTCGCTCAGTGATATCCCTTGTTGTTGCAATGAACGCTCTGGGTTTTCCGGCTGAATCCTTTATGAGAGAAGCATCCAACTCGCAGAGGAAGTTTGTACCATCCTTTTTGACCATGGTGTATTCTGCATTCCTTACAAAAC
>Ga0209427_10005686_pt1 | contig 14289 bp, 10 predicted proteins | sample DeeMarSWOR136_30_FD_187465 | JGI IMG/M metagenome (GOLD analysis project Ga0209427, IMG submission 187465) | Marine sediment microbial communities from White Oak River estuary, North Carolina - WOR-1-36_30 (SPAdes) (version 2) | ecosystem: Environmental > Aquatic > Marine > Intertidal zone >... | reverse complement strand
TATCTACTATTTCACCAAGAAGAATCTCTGTTCCGGTAGCAATGATTTCGGCTTTCATTCATAATTCCTTTATACACCCGGTTCCATTCAGAAACATACTGGGCTACTCAATATACAACATTATAGCTAATCCGCTCAACTTCAAGCTAATCTACTATGCGAGCAGGCAGCCACCTTCTCCGGTGGAGGTGAGTCGGCTACTCCGGCCATCGTCGGCGAAGGGCAGAAGGCCTGGCAAGCCCTGAATGCCAAGGTTGATAACGATAAGATGGAACCGGATGAGGTTGCCCGGGAATACCTTATAGCCCATGGCATAATTAAAGAATAACAGTTTTCAATGAGAAGGAGCGGCGAAATGAAGTGGTGAATAATCAGGACCGATTAAAAATTCTAGCTATCCACAAGTAAAGAACACTACGTCATCGGTGATTTATCCTCTATGTGTGGGGGGAAGTGAATATTATGTCAACGTGAATATCCCCTGCATAGCGCTGAGGTATTCGGAGGTCCGGGAAATATTTCAAACATAGATAGCCAGCTATTTCTCGGTAAAGACTCCCCTGATAGCTTTGCTGTACCGTTGATAGAGATAGGCACTGATGAGCAGTAACAAACCCAAGCCTACAAACGCGCCAATGCGATAACCCAGCTCAAGCTGGAACACGTCATAAACAAACACCTTCCCGATAGGTACAATCAGTAGCGCCAGAGCCCCCAACCGCAGGTACCGCCAGCGCCTTTGAATGCCGATAACCAGGCAAATTACCGCGTAAACTGCCCAGACTGCGGTCAGAGAGAGATGCTGTGCATCCTTGAGTCCCTCCTTTACAGTCGAATCCGCGGTTATCAATGCATTGCCAAAGTAGTTCCACACCTCGAAGCTGAAAATCCAGATGGTAAAGAAATTGGCTGCCACGAGAAAGATTGCGGCGTTCGCCTTGCCCCGACCAGATATTTTCCTTTCCCGCAGCATTAAATACCCGGCCAGGTACATCATGGCGATGCTAATGATATACACCATGAAGCGCTCGTTCAGTACCGGCTGGAAACTCTCAATATCTATCTTGGTATCGAAGAACAGCAGGCGGATGACCACGGCGAAGAAGACAATATAGCCATAATAGCGGAAATCGGGTATACGGCGGATAAGCAAAAGCCATATCAGGACAGCCCCTTCAACCGCCCAGGCAATCGTGGTCCATACCGTGTCCTCCAGCTGGATGGCGATTGCCGTTGTGAGTAAGGCTATAGCTATGCCCAGAGAAAAAGAGCTGAATACGGCCGAACCGGCGCCTCTTCTCAGCAGGGTGTAGCTCAGGATTCCATAGAACAGGGCGAGCGTGAAATATGCGATTCCCATCCATGCACCTAGTACGTCCCAGATAAAGCTGATTATTATTAGACAGGCGACCGCGTTGAACACGGTGAGAATAATATCGAATACATGCGGCTTCCGGCGCCAGACAAGATAATGGAGTATCGCCGCTCCGCCAAGGACCAGAAGTATAAGGAGGCTGAGGCTGTGCTGTAGCGTCATTACCTCGTGACTGTAGCTGTATACCTCAGCGCCGATTATCCACAATGTATATAAATTGGCTGCCCCCAGAAAAACCAGGTAGTCAACACTTTTACCCTCTTCCCGGTTCCTCCAGAGAAGGAAAGTGGTAAGGGCCATCGCCGCGACGGCGACGATAAATGCCAGGAAGCGTTCATTGAATACCGGCTGAAAGGCTAAGACATCCAGCCGGGTATCGTAGGCCATTAGGCGTATCGCTGCAGCAAAAAAGACGATATAGCTGGAGTACTTAAGGATGGGCATTCGCGCCCGGAAAGTCAACCACATAAATACTGTCCCCTCCGCCGCCCAGGCTATCGTCGTCCAGGCCTTGTCACCCAGCTGCACCGGTATGGCCACCGTGAGAAAAACGAGCGCGATACCGAGTGCCAGCAAACTCAAGATTGCACTCTCCTCCCGGCGCCGGTATGCCATGTACGATATAACGCCGTAGAACAGGGCCAGGATAAAGACGAAAGTACCCATCCAGCCCCGGAAATCTTCCCACAGCAGACCCAGGCTTATACCGAAGTAGGCTGCCGCGTTAATCATCATCAGAGTGAAGTCAAAGGCCCGGGGTGAACGGCGCCAGATAATGTTGAAAAGAGTGGTGGCACCGACAAAGACGAGAAAGATAATGGTCAACCATATCCATGCCGTAGCCTCGGTGACCACTCTATCAAATTCTCCGTACCAGACGCCGAAGGCAATCAGTGAGCAGACCAGCGCCAGCAGGGTAAACCAGCGCCAGCTGCGGAAAGTAGATAATGCCAGGACACCGAGGTCGACGACAACAACGTAGGCGAGAAGCTGGATGGCCTGACCGGCATCACCGACATCTATTCCACTTTTTCCGAAAGCCCCCAGAATAAACGGGGCAATGAAAGCACCGAGAATACCAATGATGGCCAGCGACATGGAGTTATAGCCGATGGCCAGTACTGCCGAGGCGACACTGACCAGGAACAGGAAGCCAACAGCGACGTAGAAGTTGACAAGGTCATATAAGGCGAAGGAAGCGAAGATAGACAGATAAAGGACGGCAATACCACCGCCGGTAAGGACCTGAGTCAGGACCGGATATTTCTTCCGCCAGTAATATCCTCCGCCAACCATGATCAGTCCGGCGATAATACCCAGAATAACCCGCCCGGCAGGACCGAGCCATTCATTATCAAAGGCGAATTTCAGGAAAAAACCTATACCAATGATCAGCGCGAGGACACCTATTCTGGCCAGCCAGCTGCCCCCAAGTATCTGCTCCCATTCCCGTTCCTTCTCTCTGGCCGACTTTTCTTTGCGTGGTGGGACCCTTTCTGCCGATACCGGAGCAGCCTCGCGGACCGGTTCTGCGGGAGTAGGTTCCGGTATAATTTCCGCCGGTGCCGGTGCCGGTTCGGGCGGCGGCGCCAGCACCGTTGGAGGTTCGATTACTTCCCATCTTTGCTCAAGCGCATCAAGTCGATTTATTATCTGGTTAACAAGGTGCCTCAGCTGGCGTATTTCCTCCTTTACTTCAGGCGGCTGTTCCCGGGGAGCTTCGGTATCAGACTCAGTGAGAGGAGTGCCGCAGAAGATGCAAAAACGAGAGCCAGGTTCATTCTCCCGCTGACAATGAGGACACAGCATGATTCGCCTCCTTGTTACCTCCTTGATTTAACCCTGACGACAAACGTACTGGCAATCTTATCGTGCCAGCCCTGTTTCTGCCTGTCCCAGGCAATCCAGAGAAAACCCAGACATATAAAGATGGTGGAGATAAATTTCCCGACTATCTCACGTAGGGCGGCATATCCCAATCCCGGCACAGAGCCTTCGCTGTTCACCACCTTTATACTAACGGCCATCTTCCCCAGGGTTTGCCCCTTAAGCCCGGTGAAGAGCCAGTAATATAACAGGGGCACCAGAAATCCGAATAGGGGTCCCCCGCCCCAGCTCCAGCTACCGAGAAAACTAACGACCGTGGATACCACGGATACTATCACATAATCGATAACCGCTGCACCGAAACGAATCCAGAAGCCCATGTATTCGACGGCTACTCCTACTACTGCCTCAGCCACGGGTACGGCCATCGGAGCAGGTCGCCCGGTTACCGCATCCAGGCGTGAACCACAGTTGGCACAGAAATGTGCTTCTTGGGCGTTATCATATCCACAACTCGGGCATTTCACTGCCATAATGACTCCCTTCTGCTACGTCACTGATAATATTAGAGAAATGCATTGCCTCCCGAACCGTCAGGTATAAGATTGGGGAGCGTTTGAGAATCAGGGGCGATGCAGATGGGATTGTTTTCCGCGGGGTTGTTTTACCAGGCCGCCAGGGCTACCACCGGTAAAATGGCCGCCAGGAATAACACCGCAATTAATACCAGCAGATATCTCTTATAGTCACTTCCTCCTTATAAAGAGTTACCGGCTGTTAACGAGCATAGTGACTTGTAGATATATTCTAATATGATATATTTAAGCAGAATATATATCACTGTACTATAAAAGTCAATTTCATGGGATTTATTTAATTGGTAGGGGGAAGTAGCCTGTTATCTTAACTCCTTTCTTCCCGGCCACTCTTAATTATTCCAGTCTATCTCTTAGATACTCAGCTAAACGTATTTAATGCATTGTATTTTCCACTCCATAACATTGAATCACTACCACTTCGCCTTGATATTGGGCTGAATCCACGAGTATAATGGCAACGTATTTAGATATGGACGGAGAAAGGGGTGAGTAATGGCCCGAGGATATATGGAGAAGCTTTTATTTGTAAATCTCTCTACGGGAGAGATAAAAACGGAGCCACTTGACGATAGTCTCTGTCAGGACTTCATCGGTGGTTATGGTATCGGTGCCAGGGTTCTCTACAGCCGTCAGAAGGGCGGTGCGGACGCTCTGGGACCGGAGAATACCCTCGGCCTGATTACCGGCCCGCTCACCGGCACTCCGGCCATTACCGGCTGCCGCTTTACCGTGGTGGGGAAATCACCACTCACCGGCGGGTGGGGAGATGCCAATGCCGGAGGCTTTTTTGGCCCCACCCTGAAATTCACCGGTTATGACGGCGTATTTATCACCGGAGTTTCTGAGAAACCCGTTTATCTCTTTATTGACAATAACAAAGTCGAATTGAAAGACGCCACTCACCTCTGGAGTAAAAGCACCTTTGAAACCGATGACATGTTGCAGGTCGAACACAGTAAAATGGCCAGAGTGGTCAGCATCGGTCCAGCCGGGGAGAAGTGCTCTCTCGTTGCCTGCCTCATGAACCACAGAGGCGATGCCGCCGGGCGTTCGGGACTGGGGGCAGTCATGGGCTCCAAGAGACTCAAGGCAGTGGTGGTCAGGGGAAACATGAAGGTCTCCATATACGATATCGATGCGACCAATAAATTGAGGCGGGAGCATATGGCCGAGATAAAAGCGAGGGGTATTGAGGGCTTTCACAAGTATGGTACCAGCGGGCATACCGACGAGTCAGTGCACAGCGGCGATACCCCTGTGAAAAACTGGGGCGGTGTCGGCGTTATTGAGATGCCTGATGTTTCTAGTCTCAATAGGGATGTAATAGCTGCCAGGGTAGCAACTCGAACGGGCTGCTGGCGCTGTCCCGCTGCCTGCAAGGGTAGGCTGAAAGAAGGTATTGGCGAGTACAAGTACCCGGCGGGCACTCACCGGCCGGAATATGAGACCGCCGCCGCTTTCGGGGCGATGTGCCTCAATAACAATCATGAGGCCATATCTATGGCGAACTATATCTGCAACAGCTACGGGCTGGATACGATATCCACCGGGACAATCATCTCTTTCGCCATGGAATGCTACGAACACGGCATCATCAACAAGGCGGATACGGATGGAATTGAGCTTACCTGGGGCAACCACCGCGCCATGATTGCCATGACGGAGAAGCTGGCCAGGCGGGAGGGACTCGGTGCCGTCCTTGCCGATGGCGTAAAGGTGGCGGCGGAGAGAATCGGCAGGGGCGCCGGGGAATTCGCCGTACATATCGGCGGGCAGGAGCTAGGGCTGCACGACCCCAAGTTCGATTTTCCGTTCTTCCGCGGCAAGCCGACAGCCGCCAGATACCAGATGGACGCTACCCCCGGCCGGCATACCTCCGGTTTCGGGCCAAGTCAGTTCGAGGATTTTGCCCTCAGCGCCTCGGGACTTTGCCTGCACAGCGATACCATGGTGCCCGACCCCAGCAAGTACATAGTCGGATATATGAGCACGGTGACGGGCCGGGACTACAACATTGAGAAGATACTCGAGTGCGGAGAACGGATTGCCAATATAAGGCATGTCTTTACCCTGCGTGAAGGCATTAATCCCCGGGAACTCAAGGTACACGGCCGGATAATCGGTCGCCCGCCCCAAAAAGAAGGCCCGCTGGCCGGTGTGACATCGGATATCGAGAAAGAGATAAACGAGAACCTTGACGCCCTGGACTGGGACCGGATAACGACGATACCGAGTAAGAAAAAACTGCTGGAACTCGGTCTGGATGATATAGCCGGGGAACTCTGGCCGCGATAAAGTACGCCGGGGATGGGATATACTCCTTCATTCTGTACGAGGAGGTAGATAACGCTATGAAAAGCCTTGAAGGTAAGGTCGCTATGGTTACGGGGGCCGCCAGCAAGAGAGGTATGGGGCATGCCGTTGTCGTACGGTTAGCCGCCGAGGGAGCTGATGTGGTTATTCTTGACAAATATGCCGCGCCCAAGAGTATCTGGCCGGGAGAAGAAGGATGGGGCGGGCTGGAAGCCGTGGTCGGCGAGATTAAGTCTCAGGGCAGGGAAGCCCTAGCGGTAGTGGCGGATATCAGTAACAGCAAAGCGGTTGACGAAGCTGTAGCCAAGGCCCTGGATAAGTTCGGGAAGATAGACATACTTGTACATTGCGGCGGCATTCGCGGCTCGATGACAACACCGATTACAGACCTTACCGAAGAGGAATGGAGAGCCATCATAGATGTAAACCTTACCGGTTCGTTTCTCATTTCGAAAGCCGTGGCCAGAACGATGATACCCGATGGAGAAGGTAAAAAGATAGTGCTCATCGGTTCAATGGCAGCCTTGAAAGGGTACGCCGGCAGCAGTGGTTACTGCGCTTCCAAGCATGGTATCCTGGGACTGGGAAGGACTCTGGCCGCAGAATTGGCGCAATACAAGATAAATGTCAATATTATCAATCCGGGTGGCTTTGAGACCAACCTGAGAGACGAGGAGATTATCAAGAGCGCTAAAGCCCGGGGTATAAGTCTGGCTGAAGCCATCGAGGAAGAGTCCAAGAAAATGGGTCCTGGTCCCGGCGTACCGCTGGGCAGACTCGGCAAGCCGGAGGAAATAGCCGACCTCGTCTATTTTCTTGTCTCCGACCAGTCCAAATACATCACCGGCGAAGCCATTCTCATCGGTGGTGGCATTACCTAAGACATCTTTTCAGAGAAAGGCAACACTTTACAATCATGAAACCTGAAACAAAAGACTTCTGGCAATATCTGTTATCACCTGCATCTATCGCCGTTATCGGGGCTTCCAATACACCGGGATCGTGGGGATATAACGCTTTCAAAGCTCTTCTCAGTGCGGGAGGCAGGCGTATCTATGCGGTCAATCCGAACGCTAAAAAGGTCCTCGAACAGACAGCTTACGCTAGCGTGGTGGACATACTTGATGCGGTTGACCTGGCGGTTATCGTTGTCGCCAGCCGGATGGTGCCGGGTGTACTACGCGAATGTGCTTCAAAGTCAGTCAAGACGGCCATAATAATTTCGGCCGGGTTTGGAGAAACAGGAAAACAGGGCCAGAAACTTGAAGCGGAGCTGGCCGAAATTGCCCGTCAGGGGGGCATACGCTTTATAGGGCCGAACAGCCTGGGGCACGCCGATACAAGTTCGCAACTGTCCACCTTCGGGCAGGCGTGGGATATGCGCCGGGGACCGGTAGCTGTAATATCTCAGAGTGGTAACATGTGCGCCAAGATAGTCCGCAATCTGGCGGAATTTGGAGTTACTTTCAGTAAATTTATCAGTACCGGCAACGAAACCGACCTGCGTATGGAAGACTACCTGGAATATCTGGCCGAAGATGATGACACGCAATTAATTGCCCTCTATATTGAAGGCCTACGAGACGGGAGACGCTTCCTGAAGCTGGCTAAGGATATAACGGCCCGCAAACCGATTGTTGCCGTTAAAGCGGGTGGGACCGAGGAGTCGGCCAGAGCCGTCATGTCCCACACCGGGGCGCTGGCTGGCTCGGATGAGATCTATACGGGGGCCTTTAGGCAATCGGGAGTGATAAGAGTCGATGATGACGATGAGCTCTGTGACGTTGTGTACGCATTGCTCAACTGCCCGCTGCCCCGGAACAACAGGGCTGGCATATTGAGTATCGGGGGCGGGCCAGCGGCAATGACGGCCGAGGCCTGTGAGAAGGAGGGCCTGGCGATAGGCAAACTTGAGCCCTCAACGGTCAAGAAACTGGACGGTTATCTGTCCTCACGATGGCCCCGCCGGAATCCCGTCGACATGGCTGGCCCTAGTCTAACCGAGTTTTCCATGATAGGCAACCTGCTCTGGACGCTTATAGAGGATAATAATCTGGATTTTATCTTCCTGCTAGCCCCGATAGTAATGGACAGACCTTTTCTTACCAGCCGCATAGGTCTGGAGGAACGGGAAATTAAGGCTTACAGAGAGAAGGAAAAGAAAAATCTGAAACTGTTAACTGAGAAAATAAAGAAATACGAGAAACCGGTGGTCTTTATGTGGCAGTGGCGCGGCACCGGCGACGACCCGGAAATCACCTCCCTCTTCCGAGGGGGGAGTATTCTGGCCTACCCCAATGCACGCCGTGCCGCTAGGATAATGCGACACTTAGTCTGGTACCGGCAATACCTCGATGCCACCACGGGCAAGTAATATCTTTTCTTACAAAGAGCGGAGCATGAGCAAAGCAAATAAAACCATCGATAGCATAAGAAAACAGGGCAGGATAGTCTTAACGGAGATCGAATCCAAGCATGTCATCAAGGAGGCTGGCATAAGCACCATCGAAACCAGGCTGGCTTCATCCGAGAAGGAAGCCGTAGCAATCAGCGAGGATATTGGATTTCCCGTAGTATTGAAGGTAGCTTCCCCCGATATTACCCATAAAAGTGACGCCGATGGCGTGAAAGTCGGACTGAAAAACAAAGCGGAAGTAAGAGAAGCTTATCGAGAAATAATGGCGTCTGCCAGACAGAAGTATCCCGAAACCAGGGTTGACGGCGTATCTGTACAGAGCGTGGCCCGACCGGGGATAGAGCTCATTATCGGCATGTTCCAGGACTTCCAGTTCGGTCCAGTGATAATGTTCGGTCTGGGGGGAATATTCGTGGAGGCTTTAAAAGATGTCTCCTTCAGAGTTATTCCCATAGTCCGGAGGGATGCCGCGGAAATGATAAAAGAAATAAAGGGGTATTCCCTGCTCCAGGGTTATCGCGGGCAGGAGCCGGTTAATTTACTCTCTTTAGAGGATATACTGCTAAAAGTCTCGACTCTGGTTGAGCGAACACCTGGGATAAAAGAGATCGACCTGAATCCTGTATTCGCCAATAAAGACGGAGCGCTGGCCGTCGATGCCCGGATAGTGCTTGAGGATAAGCCTTTAAGACCAGATTAAATGAGGTGCCGGTAGCTCTCAGGATGGTCATGTAGGAAGTCGGCGAGGGACTGTGCTGGGTGTCCGGTCAATCCGGGGACAGTGTCGCTAACGGCAGCCAGGTCACCGTTGGCTATCTGGGTATAGTGGGTAACCCAGACTTCAACCTCATAGTCGTTGAGTCCGCTTCCCGTTAAAGTCCGGCGTTCGGCCTCGAAATTGTCAAGGCCGCTGGTCGTATGGGTGGTCCTCGCCTCATAGGGAGTCTGCGCCTGGTAGGTTATCTTCCGGCCGGTAGCATCTGACAACCGTTCGGCGGTCTCCGCCATAGAAAGTGCCTCGGGTCCGGTGACATCATAGGTGCACCCTTCGTGTCCGTTTTCCGTCATAACGACTACGGCGCAATCAGCCAGGTCATCGCGGGTGACCCACGCCGCGCGGCCTTCGCCGGCCGGACCGCGTATCACACCGTCGTTCGAGACATGCTCCGGTACAGCATCGGCGTAAAGGCTCATCCGCAGAAACGTGAACGGCACTCTGAGTTTGCGTATATGCTCTTCCGTATGGAAATGGTCGCGTGCCAGCACGAATGTTGCGTCCGCGGCAGCTTTAATGAAAGACAGGTAAATAATACGCCCGACACCTGCCGCCGCTGCGGCATCTACCGCTATAACCTGCTGCATCGTGCGGTCGTATAATGGGTTCGAAGTTTTTGCTGCGGCGGCACGATGAACGGCCCCCATCCGGTCGTGTGCCGAGACCATGAACAGCGTATCCACACCGGACAGGGCCCGCTTCATGGCCTCTTCATCGCCATAGGCAGACGCCTGTACGACCTCCGCACCCGGGAGCTGCGGGGCACGGGAGGGGTCACGGACAATAAGCCTCTGTTTCAGCCCGAGCTTCGCCAGACGGGCTGCCACCCTGCCCCCGACCTGCCCGGTAGCTCCGGTAACAGCCAGCATAATCTATCTCCCTGCCTAACTTTCAGCCTTTTTACGGGCGGTTCTTATTACCTTCTCGGCTTCCATGGCGGCGATATCCTGAGAAGAATATCCCAATTTAAGAAGAATCTCCTCCGTGTGCTGCCCCAGAATGGGTGACGGGCCCTGAGGCTGCCCGGGCGTCTTCCTCAGTTTTACCGGCAGACCCAGCATCCTGACTTCGCCGTGAAGCGGATGGTTTACGGAACAAATCATATCATTTGCCTCAAGCTGGGGATGGGTGCATATCTCCTCATATGTCAGGCACGGGTCGCAGCGCATCCTGGCTTCCCGGAATATCTGCTGCCATTCAGCCCTAGTCTTCTTGCTGAATGCCTCGTCCAGAAGCCGCCCGATTTCCTCCCGGTTCTCATACCTGGCTTCATCGGTGTTGAATTTAGGGTCGTCGGCCAGGTGTTCCACCCCGACAAGCTTACAAAAGTCAGGCCACATGGGGCCGGTCCCGAAAATAGTCAGTACATCTCCATCTTTGGCCCGGAAAGGACCGAAGGGCGGCGAACCATAGCTCCTTCCCGATTTGTACGGCATCTTTCCACCCGTCAGGTACTCGGCGAAACTGCTGAACTGCATGTACATAGCCGCGTCCAAGTTATTCACGGTTAAATCCTGTCCCTGTCCGGTACGTTCCCGCACGAATAAGGCGGTCATGATGGCATAGGCTACCAGCATCCCGCCGACATGGTCACAGGCCGGGAAAGGTAGCATCTGCGGAGCGCCACCTGGGTATCCTATGATGCTGACGATACCCGACATGGCCTGGCTCCACATATCGCCCCCAGCGCGGTGGGCTACGGGGCCAGTCTCGCCATAGCCATAGAAAGAGCAGTAAATTACTTGCGGGTTAATCTCGGAAATGGCTTCGTAGCCTATCCCCAGCCTGTCCGCCACACCGGGACGGAAGCTCTGTAAGATAACGTCCGCATCTCTGGCCAGTTTCAAAACAATTTCCAGCCCCTTCTCCTTCCTGATATCGATAGCTAGGTCCTTTTTACCGCGGTTAAACGCCATCCACGATGTCGTGTCGGGCATTTTTTCGACTACGCTGGTATCAAGTACATCATCCATTCCGGCAGGAAGTCCCAGCCGCTGTGCCTCTCCCTGTACCCTCTCCACCTTGATTACTTCCGCCCCCATGTCGGCCAGCATAGCTCCGCCAAAGGGTGCGGCTACGGCAATACTGAAGTCCAGAACCTTAATGCCTTCCAGAGGATAAACCATAATACGCCTCCTCAGCTCAGCAGCTCGATTACTTCTCTGATGTCGGCCACCTGCTCAAGCCTCCCGATGAGTTCTATCACTCTACTGATATTCCCATCAGGTAACGGCTTTACGGAACAGGAAGCACAGTCCCTGAATTTCCTCTCGTAGTCGCTGAAGGGCAGTGGTTGCTGAGAACCGGGTGAGGTCAAATCGGTCTGTTCGATATAGGTCTGCCCCTGCCTGGTTGTTACGCCAATTTTCGCCGGCTCCGTTCCTTTTGGCCCGACCAGACCCTTGTCCACCTCGATGCGCACTTTGCCGGTGACATCGAGAATATCAGGGCTTCTAATAGCCTCTTCCGTAAAATCCCCGATACCGGGTCGCCCCCTGGTGATAACAACCGAGACCGCCCACGGTATGCTGAACTGCGAATCAATCGGGTTTTCCGGACGGCTTCTCTTCTCCAGAGGGTGCAGAAGGAAATAGGTATCGTCTTCACAGAATATGGTGATTTCCTGCACCTCTTCGGCTTTGATACCATACTTATCGACCAGCGCCATGGCCACGTCAACGTAGCTATGCGTACCCTTACAGCACGGATACGGTTTCATGGTAACGTTCATGCCCTCAAACCGTTTGCCCAGGTCTATGGTAATGGGTTCGGGGTCATATTCGCCCTTGTGATATAGATTATAAAGCCCGACTTCTCCCTCAAGGCAGTCTTTGGCTCCGGTAATGCCTTTCGCGGCCATCAGCGCCGCAACGATACCTCCCCTGGCGGCAAAGCCCGGCCCCATCCTCTTGGTCAGGGCGCCCTCGGTGACACACTGGCCATTGCCGCTGCACTGGTGATAAGCGATGCCCAGGGCGTTGTGCAGTCTTTCTTCATCAAGTCCCAGTATCCTTCCGGCGACTCCGGCGGCAGCCAGATAGCCGTAAAGGGCGGTAAGGTGCCAGCCTGCCCCGGGATGACCAGCTACGGGAGTAGTTTTCAGTCCCGACCTGAACGCCTGACCCAGCCGGCACATCATGTCAATACCTAAGGCTACCGCCGTGATAAATTCCCGGCCGCTCAAGCCATCTCTGCGTTCGGCCACGGCCAGGCACGTGGGCACAATCACCACCGAGGGATGTGTCGGGCCGGCACCAGTATCATCGTAGTCGAGGGCATGGCCCATGGTGGCGTTTACCTGGGCGGCGTTCGGTGCGGGTACTTTATATCCGTAGCAGAGTACGGTGCTTTCTTCCCGGCCGCCCCACTCAGCGATAAGCTCCGCCAGTTCCCCGACTCCGGGCCTGGAAGAACCTCCCAGTGCCACCCCCAGAATATCCAGAATCTGCCTCTTGGTTACATCCACGACCTCCCGGGGTATGTCTTCGTATCTGACAGCAGCCAGATTCTTTGCCAGTGAGTAAGCAGCGTCCATGGTATCATTCTCCCGCTCTAGCCATTCTCAGATGCAGTTCTTTATTTATCCAGGAGTTCGTAAAACTTATTCCTGGCATGAATGGCCTCTCTAACTCCCATATCCCTTCTCGCTTTGAAGAAGTTGAACTCGTCCTCCTCAAAATGGATATTGGTCTGCATGGTATGCATCATCCAGTGATTGGTCATGCCGCTGGTAATCCCCATGGCATCACAGACGACCTGTTTGGATGCCTTGCCCATGGCGATGCCGTCGAAGGGGAAGCGGGCGAATCCTTCGGCATACCTGTTGACCTCTGCCTCAAGCTGGTCAGGCGGGACAGCCCGGTTGATCAGACCGATGCGGGCAGCTTCCTTGCCGTCAATCATGCGGCCGGTCATACATAGGTCCATGGCGTTGGTCAGTCCGCACCGCAGTATCATCAACGGCGTAATGGTTACATTGGGTACACCCAGCCTGACCTCTATCTCGCCAAACTTACAGTCCTCGGCGCTGACCAAGAAATCACACGCGAGGTACATATCCATGGAAGCCCCGAGCAGGTAACCGTGCGCCTGGACGATGGTTATCTTGGGGAAGAACAGCAGCTTCAGCATACCATCATAAAATATCTTCCGGTCAAACTTGAGCCTGTTTCTAATAGGTGTCCGGGGAGCTTTTTCGCCGTGCTTTGGCTCCTTCCAACCATAGACAAAACCGACCTCATGGAGGGGTGCTCCGGCGGCCAGGGCACGCCCAGCCCCCTTAATAATCAACACTTTTATATCATCCGCCTCTTCAACCAAGACTAACGCCTTCCCAAAGTCCTTTACGTCCGTATTCATTGTTTCGGGGCTGTTCAACGTGATACGGGCGACATAGCCGCTCCTTTCATAGATGACATCATCGAAGTCACCGGCTTTTTTGAACTTTAACATTACTTACCTCCTGAAATTAGCTTTTTATCCCGTGTCTATCTACTCGAAAACTCCTGCCTGCATGAGGTTAACAAACTCTTCATCGGACATGCCAAGTATTTTGGTGCAGATATATTCCGTGTGTTCACCGAGGAGGGGACTAGGTGAGTACGCTCTGGCTGGCGTCTTTGACAGTTGAAAGCTCTGCCCCAGATGAGTAAAAAGTCCCATCTCGCTATGCTCCATCGGCCAGTAGATATTGCGTTCTCTCAGTTGAGGGTCATCGCACATATCGGCCGTATTCTTGACAACGCCGGCGGGCACACCGGCCGCCTGAAGCCGCTCCATTACTTCCTCGGCGGTAAGACCGGTCGTCCAGTCGCTGAGCAGCTTATTAAGCTCATCCTCGTTCTTCTTTCTATTGACCAGTGTGTTGAACCGAGGGTCTTCTATATACTCAGGCTTACCGATTTCCCGGCAGAGGCTTATCCACTCATCATCAGTAAACACGGCTATGGTGCACCAGCGGTCATCACCTTTACAGGGATACACG
>Ga0209427_10005685_pt1 | contig 14291 bp, 16 predicted proteins | sample DeeMarSWOR136_30_FD_187465 | JGI IMG/M metagenome (GOLD analysis project Ga0209427, IMG submission 187465) | Marine sediment microbial communities from White Oak River estuary, North Carolina - WOR-1-36_30 (SPAdes) (version 2) | ecosystem: Environmental > Aquatic > Marine > Intertidal zone >... | reverse complement strand
ACCGTCTTTGAATCCGATCCCGACACCATGACCACTTTGATCGAATGTCTCAAGAACGCAAACGTGCAAGTACAAGAGAACAATGGAGATGAATTAAAATGACAGAAGTAAAACCAAAAAGCAATGTGGTAACAGTACGTCATCAGATCCCCGATCAACTGTTTCGTACACCTAGTTGCGTTGTGTTGCGAGGACTTCAATTCAAGAACTCCATTGAAACCTACTCGAATGATCGAATTTTCTTCGGCAAAAGCACAGAAGACGGCAAAACCGTCTTCAAACTTCTTTCCTACTCCAAGGGCGAACTCACCGAGAAAACTTACACTCAGCCCGATGATCTCATTGACGAGGTAATTGAACGCACTAACGCGATCCGTAAAGAACACAACTTAGCACCCCTTTCGGAGACCGAGATCATTAGACCTATCGACCTCTCATAATCTTTTTTTTCAATTTCTTTGTGGAGTGAAATAAAATGAAACCGTTTCACAGAATAAGAACCATTATCGCATTAAAATTACTTCCAAAAGATCAAATACACGGTTGCCAAAAAGAAATGATGAAACTTATTCGTAATTCCCTAAACACCAAACTAGACAAGAACACTCATGCCGAATGGATCATTAAAATTGACAAACGATTCAAGGAGATGGAAACTAAACATGACAACACAAGTGGATGAATGTTGGCGAACCTTCAAAGTTATCGCACGCTACTCACATGGAGAAAACAATGACCAAGAACTAATTTTTACTGATGTTGTTGAATCTTGTGGCGACATCGCAACTCGAACCACCGAGATCGATCTCGACCAGCAAACTGTAGAATTTTTTATTGATTTCCCCGATGATTTCACCACAAATAGAAAGGAACGCATCAAGTATGAAAAAGACAGGATAGGTTACATAATGAAATTAACTCAACATATCCTCGATCCAGAGAACTATACTGTAATCAGTATCACGGAATCTGAAGTTAAATCACAAAGTCTATCAGATGCAGAAGTTAAATCACTACATCATTGGTTATGAGAAACAGGAGGGAAACACCTGTGAAATTCCACATCTGTGATGAATGCGCAAAACAACCAGAGTACAAGGAAGTCCTCAATTTAATCGAGATACTCAGGATACAAGGCAAAGTTACCGTCTATCAAGACGGAACCGTCACTCAAGACCTTTGCCCTAAACATATCTCAGAGAAAAGGAACTCGATTAAATGGAGATAATCCACATTACATCTGAAATTAGATGAGTATCATTTCTTCTCTCATAGAGTCCCTTAAACCGACTAAAAAAACGTGGTCTTTTTAAATCCTGTTTGAAGGTAGTTTACGATCTTACCAACACACAACTTAGGGAGGAATAAAAATTGGAACTTGTTTGTGTCTTTAAATTGAAAGATGAACAACCTAACCAAGAACTCACTCAATCTATGTTCAAAATCACGGACGTACTTAGCGAAGTATTGGAAAACAAATTCGACATCGAACTCACTCATATAATCGGAGATCCCACAGGAACACAACCCATCCCCGCAGTCAGCAATCACCCTCTTATCATTAGTATCAAACCCACAACATCTGGCACACTACAGGAAATTCTCACACTAGATCAGGTAGATACCTTAAAACAATACCTTTTGCCTATCCCCAACGAACCAATCACCACACATGACCGATTAGGTCAGAAAACGGAACTTTCCATCATTTACAACCTACTGTTTAATCAAAATCCCCTAGAGTATCTCGACCTGAAAATGCTGAAAGCACGCTATCAACATCTCACCCTACATAAACGACACACCATTGAAGATGCGCTTTTCATACTAGAAAACACACATAACTACAGCAAAGTCGAACTCAATGCAGTCATGGCACACGCCCCACAAGACGCTGAAGCACGCAGAAACGGGGACTGGATCACTCAGTTAAACAAGCAGAAGATTTCAGTCTAACCCTCATTTCCTCTTTTTTTTCAGAAAGGTCATAAAATACCAACATGGTGAACAATATGGGAGATATTGTATGCGCGATTTGTGGCGAACCCTGGGATAGTTACGGGATACGACACGGCGATATGACACCTGAAGAAGCTCAAAAATTCCTACAAGGCAAAGGATGCCCCTGTTGCCCACAAGATAAAGTAGATTCACACCCCGCCGAGTATGAAGAGCAATTCCTTCACACCTTAGTAGCCAATATGGAGTAACCCCCCTTTTATTATCCCCTCTCTTTTTTTCTATTCTCTTTTTTCATCCATCCATGAACTACTACATAAAAGGAACCTGAGTAAATAGTCATAGTGATTTCCGAGATACTCGATTTAGTACAGAATTAGTTTGTATTTAATTTTCACAATTCTTTCAACATCTTTTTCCTGTGATATTACCGCTTTTCCTCACTGCTACGGGCTTTTCCATAAAAGCGCGGTGCTTATAAAGGTATCTAGATGTTAGATAGTGAAATAGACCAATTGGAGGGAAATGACAATTCCACAAAATGAAAATGATCTGTTTGGCGAACCCATATCAGTCTACACATCGGACGATGCGATGGAAGATGGCACCCTGTTCTATCTGTTCACCGTAAACAACGACTGGGCAAAGGGACTCTTTTCTCACGTCACGATGGGAGTCATGAGCAAGGGATACAAGACCGACGAGGGCTTAAACATCCCTAACCTGTACGACCTTCTCAATCAATGCTTGGCAATAGTAAAGAAACGGAGTAATAATTTCACCGAGCAACAAGACCGCTTTTATGAGGGCATGATTGAACTTCCATCAGGAGAGCAACAACAGGTCTTCATCTGCTTAAACGATCATGGATACTACACCATCCTACTTCCAGAAGAATACTAACCCTTTTTTTCCTTTTTTCTAGTTCAAAAATTGTTGGAGGATGTCAATATGGTAAAAATCGGCGATCGAATAGAACTCACACACACCAGCGATCCATACACTCACCTCAAACGAGGCGATACAGGCACCGTCACAGGAATTGACACCATTCTCGGAGGTCAGAAACAAATCTGGGTAAATTGGGACGACGGAAGCAAACTAGCTCTACTTGAAGGCATCGACCGCTACAAAGTCATAACGGAGTAATCAAAATGAAGGACGACTCATTTATTGAGGGCGTAGTACCCCTGTGCCAACTTGAAGATGAGATTTTGAACACCTTGGACGAAGAGAATTTCGAGTGCGTCATCTGCGGCGATGCGTTTCTCGGAGTGTTAGGCAAGATCAAACGCAGAGGGTTTTATTGTAAAATCTGCAAGGTTATTCTATGCCTTTCCTGCGCGCTAGGTCATAAGAAACACCACAAGACAAACAAAAAACAACACTACTCTTACTTCAAATTTCTTCTCAAAAAAATCCACGCTAGAATCTCAAATCTTTTCTAAACCTCATTTTCTTTTTTTTCATTTAGACATAGAAACTTAGTGGTCTTTATATACATTCTTTGATGAAATTCTATGAGAGGAATAATCATGCAAATACTAGAAAAACCGAAAACAAAAAAACGCGAACCAGAGGTAGAAATTGAACTAATACTACGTGAATGTCACAATCACTGTATTCATTCAGAAGATGATATCACAACAGATTTGTGTAAACAGTGCATCGTTAACTCACTAATTTCAAACGGATACTACTGCACAATAAACACCACAAAAACTAAAACAATCAGTCATAAAACAGCAACAGATACAAAACCAACAAAAGAGGAAACACATAGGACAAAAATGAGAAATTGGATCATTTCTCAGATCGATGACACCGACCAAGTTCAATTACTAAGTATAATAAACCGCAACGATACCAACACACCCGCTGAAGTGCAAGAACTATGTCGAACAGTCTTTGAAGAAATGTATCGAGAAGGATTGCTAGCCTTTGATTCTTCAATGAATAGATACTTTTTCGTAGTCAAGCAAAATGCAACCGATACAGATACCGAAATTAATACCCTTAACTTAGAAGAAGATGAAATAGAAGCAGAATCCACTTTAAACAATTCACATTCAAAAACACAACACACAGAAGACGAACATACAGAAGAACAAAGAAATAACCATGCTTTTCTTTCAGAAAAATACAATAATTGGATTTTGACTCAAATCAAATCCGAAAACACAGAAGAACTCCAGAGAGCAATAAAAGGAGGACTATTCGCAAAAGAACCCCACGAAATATACTTCAAACCAGCCTTTGAATTTCTAATAGAAAATAAGATCATCAAATTCGATGAAAAAAGACAGAAATACATTATAATTGATGAGATAAGAACCGAGATTGACAAATTAAAAGAATGGATAATATCAGAAATACGAGGCGATCAATACGAACTAAGGCGAGCTCTCATCAAACAAAAGTTCGATACCAAAGATGAATACTACAGTTTTTTGGACGCTTTAGAAGAATTAAAACAACAGGAAGTTGTTTTCTTAGATGCAGATAACAATTATCAACTCATCGAAAAAATAAGTGATAGACAAAAAGAAGAAAAGATGATACCAACACCAGAAGAACATGACACACACCGCGTAACCTACTCCACATCGAAAGGCAAAGAACAAAAAGAATTTAAGACGCTTCAAGACGCGATCCTTTTCACAAAGGAAAACCAACTGTCCAACTTCTACATAACTTCACTCTAATCTATTTTTCTTTTTTTATTCTATTTTCCTTTTCACAACACTTAGAACTACATTAGAGAAGAGAAGTATCTTAATATTTTCTTTTTTTATTTTCGTGGTCTTTATATATTCATTTAGAATATGAACTTTGAGATTATACACAGAGGGGCAATAATGACAAAATGTGTTTATGAAGAATCACTCGAACTCGATGAGGACACCTCATCCCCGAAAAGCTGGGCAGAATCATCAAGTCTACTCGACTATGGTTCAGTCTATAACATCGACTTCTTCGATGGTGAGGTACGTCATATAAACCCCCGACTGGTGCCCGTCATCACCACTCGCGACCTTGACTGGTATCAGCACATGGTAAACGACAAAGGGCAGAAATTAATCAACGGATTCAACGAACTGATGGTCAATATCTACGGGGAATGTTCCTCACCCTTCGATTACCACCGCTACGCCTCCGATAAAATCCTTTCAACACAGCGTATCACAGAATTATGGATCGATAACGGTGCCTTCCAACTGTTCCAAGCAATACAGAACGGAAAATCTTCCAGAATCCCCTCTGATCCCATCATCCGCTTTAAACATCAATTGGAAATAGTCCGTAAAACCAAAATTCTCCATTATCAGATCATCCTTCCCGATTTTGTACAGAATCCGCAAAAAAGCCTCCAAAGTTACGAGTTACTTCTTGACTACATTAAAAAGATACACACCACCACCCTTGCACAACTCGGGTTATGCTATACCTTTCGCCTCACGGTTCAGGGCACCACCTGTAAGGAGTTTCGACAGTCCGCCCAAAGTGTCCGTTGTTTCCTCAAAGACCACTCCTTTGAATGCAGTCCGATCGACCTTGCGGTGACCTTCCCCTTGCACGAGTTCAACCTCAGGGATAGCAAAAGACTTCTCAAAGAAATGTTTCACATCTTCCACCCAAAAATACACCTTATTCCCTACGGCAACCGCCCCCGCCTTCACCTGCTGGGCGAAACTCGAAAGGAAATAATCAACTACGCCCATCAATTAAACTCGGAGTACACTTCCACACACGGTCGCTCCTTCGGCATAGAGAGTTATGACACGTCCCGACCATTTTTTATTGCCGACGAGCTATTGCTCGATTCGAGCTTTAATTGCATCTCCAAGCAGTACATAAGATGGGCTAACGCCTTCGAGGATACCTACCAGTCCAATCTTCTTTTCTACTGTCGTTAATTATTCTTACTCACATCTCAACATTCTTTAAAGTCACTTTAAGGACAATTTTAAAAAATCGATTTCCGTCATGTATTCTCCTTTTTCCTAAAATCATTTCCCGTTCACTTAATCCCATATCATCCTATTTTATCACATAACATAACCCAAAAATCTCTCAGAAAAACTTATATATGATATTAATGTTAATTTAAGTATAGTTTAATTCGGAGGGTAGATCGAGTTGAAAAAAAATCGAAATAAACTACGCGAGTACAACAAACAAACCAAATTTATTATTGATGGCAACCAACTACTCGCTGTCACTACTAACCAACTTGATGAAGTAGCAAAAAACGAGGTACTTGCAAAGATTCACGAACTCAACCAGCAGGGAAAATTATACACATATGACGAGATTCACAGCGCTCTTAACGGTAAATACAACCTCAGAAGCATAATGAACATCATTCTTCACCTTACTGAAAAAATCATCATCATTCCGAAGTATCAGAATCACAAACTTGTTGGGTTCACAATCAATCAAGGAAACCCACCATGCGACGAGTGCGGTTCCCCCACTTCTCAATATCAAGGAGTATATGTTTGTGAAGCTTGTGGACTGGAGGGTGACAAGGCTTTTGTCACACCCGAATTTATTATTTCTATTAACACCGCACAGGGAGACTTGGGCAGGCAATTTGTAAGTACAGGCGAGAGAGTTGATATGGTGGACGGTCTAGGGAGTTTCATAGGTTTCAACTACTCAGTCATTAAACGTGACGGACAGAACAACCTTCTTCCCAATGAAACTAAATACCACTTCAATAAACTTAAGCGTTTGTTCAACTTTCGAGCAAGAATCAAAGGACGCGAATCAGAGTACAGAACATTAAAATCCTTAAGGCGTGCCTGCTCAAACCTACAAGTAACAGAACAAACTTACATGAGAGCAGCTTACTTATATCGAAAAAGTTTAAACACACTCTCTAAAGATGAATATAGCACACACCCTGTTTTAATATGCGCTTGTCTCTATACCGCCATTAAGGAGAATAAAGAACCCTTTTATTTACAACAGATTATCGACAACATTAAGATTTTAGGTCATAAGATTTCAAACAGTTCAGTCATCAAAACACTTCAACAACTCAAACAAATGAATGTCATATCTCATGTGAGCAGAAAAAGCGAGGACTTCTTATCCGACCTAATAAGTGATCTGCTAGCAAATCTCGAGATCAAAGCACGCCTTATTAAACAAAACTGGGAGATTGAAACATACAAATTTCTACTACAAAAGACCGCTCAACAGGCACTTGATGCAACATCACTCAAGAACTCTGGGAGACATCCGAGAACCTACGCCTCTGCTGCACTGTATGCATCCGATCTTATACTAGCAGAAAGATACAATAAAATTCATATTTTAACGCAGAAACTGATCGCCAAAACCGTCAATGTCGGTCAATACAGCGTAAGGGATCACTATTGCACCTTTCTAAAAGAATATGTCAACAAAAAAATATCCAACATCCGCCCAACTCTATCTCAATTTTTCAAAAAATGAACTACTCCTAACACTCTTTCTTTTTTTATATGATCGTAGAAGAAATTAATGGTCAATTATGGTTATACTAATGATGATTCTTTTTTCCTATCTTATTCATTTTTTATCCTAACTTGATTCTCGTGTCTTAAAAGACTCAAAAACCTTCTAATTCTCTTTAGATAACATACCAAACACAACATCTCTATAAAATAATTTATTTTAGATTCTTTCTTTATAATATGATTTTTAGTTATCCTCAGTTTCCCGAGGGTATGCCCGTCCTGAGGGGAGGTTAACTACACGTTACAGAGCTTTTCGCCGCTCTCCTTCATAACTAGGAGCGCACGACTTGCATGGCTTAATCCCATCCCAAAAGCGGTCGGGTCCGGCAGGATCAACCGGTATCGGAGCCACAAGCGAGCCTGCTCATTTTACGAGACTCAATCGAGTTATGATAATGTGTTCACCATAACCACTAAGTCCTTCTACGACCACATTCTCATGAAACGCAATTCCCTCTTCCTCCACAAGAGGGATGAAAGCAAGTATATCGCGGTAAGTACTTTGATATACGTAAAAGTAATAACTATAAGTTTGTGGAAGGTGGATCTAATCACTCAAGGTTCAGCCCGAGTCCGTTGAGGCGCCGCAGCTCCTGCCAGAGTTCATAAGGCAGTTGGTGATCGGGGGTGCTGGTGCGCGAACCCGCGCTGCGAACCACAGTATCCGCCTTCACAAAGACTACCACATTCTTTAGGCAAGTCTTTGTCATTAGGAGACTTGAGATCCGCAGTCCCTTAAGCTCATCGTTGAACTCACAACCAATTCCTTCACCTACAGACGCACTAAGGTCTGTATGTTGCATTCAATTGGTAAAAGTCCCCCCATGGTTAAGTAAATCCGAAATTGATATTTCAGATTGAGGGGAATTATGTGATACAGCGAAGCAATATAAATATTACGCATTTTGCACTTTTATATGTATCTTTTTTACCATCGCGTAATGAAGGTTTCAAGGCAAGAGCGCACATATCCTCACAAAAAGTGTTGTCAGGTCGCTGTTATAAGTAGCACAGATGTGTAGTTTTGCAAACGATGCTAAATAGATGTCCATAGAGCTATGAACAATTCCTTTTTTTTACCATCACGCGCGTGATTAGCCTATATAGTTACCGTAGCTAGCATTAGAATCGATTTCGGTGTAAGAAGATTTCGATAACAACATGAATGTAGCAATATCATCTATTAATGATGATAAAAACAAGCAATTTTATGTCAACAATTTGCAATGAGATTTACGACTTTGTGTTATTGAAAGGGGTCATGTTTTCAATCTATAGATTTTTATCAAGTCATTGAAATAGACACGTTCGAAATAATCTTGGTTTTCGAATTTGTTCACCACATCGCCGTATTGTTGAAGTTCATCAGGTCCAACGTAGATATAAGAGATGGGATACGTCTTTATTACTTCTATGGCGTGTTGGATATCGGCGGTGGTATAGATGAGGTCAATATCGGATCCAATTCTAACGAATTCCTGATAATCAATTCCCCGTATGAGGAAATGTCCCTGCCTGTTTAAGAGGACTCTTCTTTGCCCGATATCTGCGACCCATGAATGCCCTCTCCCGATCCTAATAGGTTCTTTTGCGATCTTTGTAGCTTCGATATCGGTATAGTGATAGGTCAAGAACACGGCATCAAGTTCGGTATTTTCACGTATCCAGAGGAGGGCGGTATATTCCTGTTCTTGCACTTTATAGACGTTTTGGGCTGTAGGCAGATCATTTACAACATAGCCGTTGATATACACCATTCTAAGAACAGATAAGGAACAGGCAATAATCAGTAAGGGAACTCCATAACGTCTGAAAACGCGCCATGGAGTTGACCATTTAGTTGGCGGTGTGAAATCAAGGATTTTCACGAGTCCTAAACTGGCAAACATGTAGAAGGGTACGTTGAGTAATAAGGAGAAGATATGATTGTTGGCTAATAGCAGGACAGAAATAGTAGATTGTACTCGCATAGCAATTACTGCCACATTAGCCAACAGAAGAGCAATAACCAGCCATAGATAGAGGAAATTTCTGGTCTTTTTTTCTTTCATCGGATAGAAGAGGACGCCAATAATCATAAACATAAAGGCGATTCCAAAAAGCGAGGTGTAATAGATAGGTGGCATGTATCTGCCGGGATTTACCACCATGCTGCCTGTTATCGTTCCAGAAACAGATTCCAGTAATAATTGAATGGCAAATACTGGTAAAATAGCGAAATGTATCAAGAAGTATTTCAGGATATTGTGTAGAGACTGTTTGAAGTACACCAAAGCCATTATTGCTAAAACAAAGAGTTCGATCGCCATACCAGGGGAACTGTTAATTAGTACTCCGAGTACAACGGCATTGAAAACCAGATGTTTGCTTTTATTTGATTTTATAAACGAGTTGAGAAAATAAAAATAGAAATAGAAAAGCCCGATACCAAGAGTTCTCGATAAAGGTCTAAAGAGGTTTACGCTGATCAATATGCTGTAAAAGAAGAAGGTGTCAATCATGCAGTAATAATACGGAAAGAAGTCAATAGTTCGAGGTAATCCAAAGAATGGGAATAAGACAGTGACCCACCCATACCCGCCAGAAAAAAGCACAAAGAAGGTGGTATAGAACGCTATTCGTTTATTGTTGAAGAGTGAAGAGACCATGATGTAACTGGTTAAGCCAACAAAGATAATTAGAACAATAGAAAAGAATCGAAATGCCTGAAGAACCGGAGTGCCTGAGATTCTTACGAAGATGGCAATCAGTAAAGAGAGTGCTATAGGATAATTAGTTGAGGCGCCAGCAATCATAGGATTTTGAACAGGCCAGCCTCCTCTTAACATTTCTATGGAATAAATTAGGTGCTCAGGAACATCGAAAGACCTGCTCCAGCCGTTAATGATAAAATCGCCCTGATAAAAGGCATAGTCGTAAAAATGTGCTATAACACTGACACAGGCGCTGGCTACAATCAGCAAAAGCACATATTTATCGTATTTCTCTAATTCCATCCCAATTCCTCGGGTTAGATCAAGATAGAGTGCATTTTTTGTGTCCAGAAACACATTGCTAGAATGTTCTTACTTGTTGGACTTTAATCTATAAAGACTTCTGTTTGAAAAGAGTAAGTACGTAGGGGAATTGCAGCTTAATTTAAAATGTTTCGTAAGGCTCGAAGAAAAATAAATCATCATAGCCAATAGAGAAAAATGATGAAAGAAACAGTGGGAGGGCCCGGTGGCTATTCACCACACAGAACAGAATGGACCCGGCGGGATTTGAAATCGCGAGTTTTCAGGGGTCTGAAAACTTCCCGCGGCCTCCTGGCTGCAAACCAGGCGCTTTTGAAATGGATGCGAAATTGCACCGGAATACTTCCAACTGAGCTACGGGCCCACAGATAACGCTATGAAACAGCCGATTCAATGATGTAAATGAGGGCCGGGACCGGGAATTGAACCCGGGTCGAGGGAGCCACAATCCCTTAGGAGTATGGCCCACAATCCCTTAGGATTGCAGGATACCACTACCCAGGGGGATGAATGAGTTTGAAACTCGATTCATTCACCCCGGCCATACTTACCCCAGCCACAGATAAGATAGAGGGCATTTCGTTTAAGAGTATAACTGTGGTATTAGTTGTGCGATAAAAACTTTTTGGAATAACTAACGCCAAGAGTGGTGCGGGGGATGGGAATTTCGAAGATGAGGTTTTCTCATCGATTTTTCGAACCCACGCAGACTTCTGCGAACCCTAGGTGGTCTAGTGGTTCCCTACGTCAATGGGTGTCTTAAAACAGGCATAAACGGAGTTACCCTAAGCCCATCGCCTTTGACCTGGCTCGGCAACCCCCGCACAGCAAATATATTAAAGGGTGATATGGTGCTCCGGCCGGGATTCGAACCCGAGTCAAGGGGTCGAAAGCCCCTTATGCTTGGCCGGACTACACCACCGGAGCAAACCATTAATGATGTGAGAACTGTGATAGGGTTTTAAATGCCTTTCTCTCTTGGCGATAATAATACGCAAACTGCACCCCAAAGATTCCAGGGAACTTCTAACAAAGGGCGTCTAAACTTGATGTTGAACAGAGGCTTAAAACTCGTTTTGTGAGAAAGATGGTAGAGGTAGAGTTCACGGCTCCATCTCAAGGAAGCCCCTACCCTTGAGGGTGGGGCGTAATTGAGGCAGCTTTTCACTTATACTAGGGTCTCTCCAGCTTTAAATAGTGTCACCACCACAGTGTCATCTTATGAAAGTAGTTGTGACCGCCAAAGTCAAACTGGCTGATGTTTTTGAAGTATTGAATGACACTATGAGGGTCTATGCGCAAGCGGTCCAATGGTGCATTGACACCGCCTGGCAACATAACATTACATCTAAGGCATCATTGCAACGATGCTGTTATGCTGAGGTGAAAGAGCGCTTTGGACTTCAGGCGCAGCTGGTGATCAATGCTATTACACAAGCTGTTGAAATGGTCAAGAAGGCGCAATCCAAACCAGAAGTTTCTCAAGAACTGTCTATCAGGTATAATTTCCCGAGATGTGCCTCCATAGCAAAAGACTGGACGCTTCTTTCTTTGTCTACTATTAAGGCTCGTGTCAAATTCAGTATAGTAATTCCTGAAGTATTTGAGCAGTATCTTGAGTGGAAACTAGGAGAGAGCACCCTCATCAAGGACTATAAAGGTCGCTTCTTCTTCTGTTTTACCTTCTCAAAAGAGACTGACATCCAGCCAAAAACTAGCAATCACTATAACATACTGGGTGTCGATCTGGGAGTGAATACCTTGGCCGTAACCAGCGACGGCGACTTCTTTGGCAGTGTCAAACCACAACGAATCCGCTGGGAGCGATTGGTGGCTGAACCCCAGTCCAAAGGCACACGTGCCGCAAAACGTAAATTGCAACGCGCGAGCGGTACGTGGAAACGGTTTATGACCTGGGTCAACCACAACGTTTCCAAACGAATCGTGGAGACATTATCCGAAGGGGACGTGTTGGTGATGAAAGACCTGAGCTACATCAGGCAGACTGCCACCTACAATAGGTGGGTACACAAGTGGGCCTTCAGGGAACTGCAACGGTTTTTGGAGTACAAAGCTGCCCTGAAAGGGGTGAGAGTGGTGTATGTCAGACCCCACTACACCAGTCAGGAGTGTAGTCGGTGTCATACTCGAACCACCCAACGTTATCGGGGCTTCTTTGAATGTCGTACTTGTGGTCATACTCTTAACTCTGATTTAAACGGTGCACGAAATATAGCCCAACGCTATATGCGGATTACCGGGCTGGGCTGCGGTAAACACGCCCATGTTGTAACGTATGATGAAGTTGAAACTCGTCTGCAAAGAAGAGGACTGATACCAAGTACAGCTATAAGCCTCACAACTTTAGCGTGAGATAGTTTACAAGAGATGGATAAGGAGCATATCAAGATCAAGTGAACGTATGCGCTTCCAATCTGTTTTAAGATATAGAATAAGTTTTTTGCGGAACATAGCTTGGAAATTCGTAAACCCTAATTCATTCCGTAGGGTGTTAAAACATCTTATTAAAATTTTTTTTACGATATCCTCGGCAGCTTCTGGCATCATAAAAACATTGACGCGTAAGAAGTCAATAAAGCCATCTTCGATTATGATCTTCGACAATTCATCTTCTCCCTTTATAAGGTCGAAAATTTGCATTTTCAGGATATTTAGGAGGGCTTTCTTTCTTTCTTCGTCACATGATGCAATTATTTTACGAATGATGGCTATGAAATGCTGACATACTTCACATATATCCATATAATTTGCAGCATCTGTGACTTTTGCGAGCTGAATCCAATCGACAACTAATTCATCGACTATAGGATAAAACTGTTCTTGAAGGCTTTTGAATCCCGTATACTTGTAGGCTTCCTGCCAATCTTTATTAAAGATGGGAAATTTTGCGAAGAACTCGTTTTTGATAACGTTTAATTTGGCTTTTAAGTGAGGGACATAATCTTCTTTATCGCCGGCTATAATAAACAAAAGGTTACGAGAGTAAATATAAACCCACTTCAAATCGCCCATCGATATACTGTCGATTCCTGCTTCGCCAAGTTCCACTTCTGCAAAACCATAAAGACCAGTAAGGAAAGCAGAGAATAGATCTGGATCTATATCTATAGTGCCATATTGTTTATGAAACAAACGAGTACCGCGATCTTTTTCTACAATCCATATATTTTGGATCATTGGATATCCTCTTTAAACGCTGCTGATTGAATATTCTGATGCTCTATTCAAAACTGATTTGAAGGTTTAGTTCTCTAATATTCATATCCGACAGCTTAAGAGTTAAATGTTTTGAAGCCGATAAGAAATTCGTTAAAAAAAAGAGAAGTATTGAGATGTAGAAGAAAAAAACTATGATCCAAAGTGCGAGTTTTTACTGAGATCTTTTATGCCATGGGAAGTAATATGTGTAGGTATAAAGAAAAACGAAAGTAAATGATGCGTTCTTAGCTCAAAATGAGAAGATTTATAAAATACTGAAAAGACATAATGTCGTCGCTAAAGTGCCGCCGTAGCTCAGTTGGTAGAGTGACGGGCTGTTAACATACCCTTGGCAGTTACCCGCTGGTCGAAGGTTCGAGTCCTTCCGGCGGCGCCATACTCTTTTTACACGAAATCTATTAGTCAAATCGAACTCTCGAATTTTGCCACAAATTACGAAAGAATTTTATGTGAATTTTTCCTCAAATCTAATATAAACTCTTAAAAAGTGAAATACTTTTGCCATTAAAAAATAAGAGAGTATTGGTAACAGGCGGCTGTGGATTTATAGGAAGTCATTTAGTAG
>Ga0209427_10005684_pt1 | contig 14292 bp, 13 predicted proteins | sample DeeMarSWOR136_30_FD_187465 | JGI IMG/M metagenome (GOLD analysis project Ga0209427, IMG submission 187465) | Marine sediment microbial communities from White Oak River estuary, North Carolina - WOR-1-36_30 (SPAdes) (version 2) | ecosystem: Environmental > Aquatic > Marine > Intertidal zone >... | reverse complement strand
GAAATGCGGAATCTGCCGAAGTGAGTGCAAGTTTGACCCCATCCGAGTCGTTTGAGAAAGTGGGGTAACAAAATGCCGCAATATGTCAACGTTAATATAGATGGAGCCATAATTCGGGCAACCAGAGGGACCAGTGTACTTGACACTGCCATCGAATACGGCATCTGTATTCCCCATCTATGTCATGTCCCCTACCTGTCCGACATCGGTGCGTGTCGGCTTTGCATTGTCGAGCACGTAGTTAACGGCCGTTCACAGGTCACAACTTCATGCACCCTGTATGTAGATGAAGGTATGGTGATTATGACCAATACCGACAGAATCCGGAAACTACGCCGTAACCTTACCGAGCTGCTGGTAGCCTATGCCCCCAACTCCCGCGCCATTCAGGACATCGCTCTCCGCTGTGGAGTCACCGAGGTCCGGTATCCGTTTCAGAACCACGAATGTGTTTTATGCGGACGTTGTGTGAGGGTCTGCAACGAGGTCTGGAAAGCCCGAGCAATTGGCTTTGTCGGACGAGGCAAGAACCGCCACGTGGACTACCCCTTCGGTGTCCGACCCGAGTTCTGTAAGCAATGCGGTAACTGCGTCCAGCTTTGTCCCATGACAATCACTCCCTGCAACGGTCCCATGAAACCCGGCGAGGAACGCCTCTGCGGCCAGTGCGAATCTCAGCTTATAATCGCCGACCAGACGCCGGGTAGCTGCGTGTGGTGCAAACTGGGCGAAGGCTTCGCCTGCGGACGCTATGCCTAGAAATCAGGTCTCAAAGTATCAGCATGCAGGCGGTGCAGGATAAAAGACAGAACTAGAACCGTTATTTAAAATATTTGAAGTTGTCGTCCGAAGTCCAAGTCACCTCAACTGGACAGTACTGAATGATGGTTAGACTATCCACTCCTAAGGTTCCGGATAATTTCTCCCCAGGTGGGTCTTTTACCATACATGAGCAGGTAAACTCGGAAAGCTCTGATAGCTAGGTATAAGATACCAATAATGGAAAGAACCAGCACCGCTATACTGACTGCCAACTCCCAGGCAGCGATATCACTAACACCTAACCTCAGCATTGTTGCTACAGGAGCCGTTATCGGGAATATAGTCAGCGCCAGCCAGATGGGGCTGTTGGGGAATATGAACAGTATAGACGAGAACCAGAGAGGTACAAAGGCGAGAAGCGTGTAAATCATGGACAGTTGTTGTCCTTCACGAGCATTAGGGCTGATGGCACCAGTGCCCACCGAGAGTGCGGCGAACAATAAATAACCCAGGATGAAATAGAATATTCCCAGAATGAGGAAGTTTGCCGGTATTTGTATCGTGCTAATGAAGCCGCCGAAAGTAGATGAGGCCAGATTTAATAGGAGCGGCGCTGAGATCAGCCAGACAACCACCTGCACAAGCCCAGTAGTACCCAGTCCCAAAACCTTGCCAATTAGTAATTGTCGGGTGGAAACGGAGGAGAGCAATACCTCGATAAGGCGGTTTTCTTTCTCATCTCCCAACCCCTGCACCATGTAGGTTGAAGATAACACCAGGGATAAGGCCAGTAGCAGACTGAAAATTCCGGGGATGATGGCGTTACCGTATCCCCCCTGCTCCGCAGCCACCTCTCCAGTTTCAGTAAGTCTGGTTACCACCAGGTTTAATGGCGATTCTATCAGGTATACGGTGTCTGCGGGTACTTTACCCTCCAGAAGATTGCTGGTGAGGAAATTTTTAATAACGGTGGCGATGGTAGGGGGCGTTTCCAGCTGTCTCTCCAGGGTATAACGGTTAATTACCCCGGTTGACATATAGTCCGATGGAATGACAAAATACTCGGAAACATCACCATCAATCAAAGCGGTCGTGGCTTCATCAGTGGTGTTAAAGCGAACCATCTCTATATGCCCCTGGGTAGTATAATGGTCGAATCCTCCGGCCTCATCAACATACCCTATGGTGGTTGTTTCTATTACAGGTGGCCTGCTGGTTGTTGATATAAGCTGGAAAATACCTATGGCCAGGAGGGCCAGGACCGGTACGGTAAGGGTCATAATGATAAAACCCTTCCTCCTTATCGTGTGCAGGAATTCGTGCCGGAATATCAACAGCGTCTTATTCATAATTTCTTACCGACCTCCTTCAGGAATATTTCGTTGAGTGAAGGAGTTGCCACCTCAAAACGGTCGATTACCACGCCACGGTTTACCAAATGTGCCAGAACCTGCTGGTGGGTTGTCTCTTCATCCAGAATCAACTCAATGTAACCTTTGTGAGTGCGCTTATTGGTAACGCCAGGTATTTCCCCCAGTTTGCCGTTGAAATCCAGAAAGACCGAATTACCTCTATATCTTGACTTGATTTCACTCAGGTCTCCGTAAAGGATAGCGTGTCCGTTGTTTATCATTAAAATACGGTCGCAGAGTTCTTCTACCTGATTCATCTGGTGTGTACTCAGGATTACGGCTTTACCTTGATTCCTCAGGTCAGCGAACATTTCTTTTAATAGCTCGGTGTTAACCGGGTCGAGTCCGGCGAAGGGTTCATCCAGAATAACCAGCTGCGGGTCATGGATGATGGTAACGATGAACTGGATAATCTGGCTCATACCCCTGCTCAGTTCCTCAATCTTCTTCTTTTTATTGGGTAACATGCCCGTTTGATTAAGAAGCTCGTCAGCTTTTTCTGCAGCTGAGTGCCGGTCCATGCCCTTTAGCGAGGCAAGATAAACTATAGATTCGAGGACACTCAGCTTTTTATACAACCCTCTTTCCTCGGGCAGATAGCCAAGCCTGTTCTTGGTGGCTTCACCCAGCTTCTCACCGAAGATAGTCACACTGCCCGAGTCTGGCTTGATGATGTCCATCATCATCCTGATTGTGGTGGTTTTGCCGGCGCCGTTGGGGCCAATGAGACCGAACATCTCACCCTGGGCTACCGAGAAAGACAGGTCGTCAACCGCGACTTTATCGGCGAAGGACTTGACTACATGACTGACTTCAACGGCAATCATATTGGTAGCTCCTTGCTCAAGTTGGCATCATAGCACATCGTAAATAAAAAGGAAACTCAATATGAGAGCTAGTGGGATTGATAGGTCGTGCAGACCTGGAACCTGCGACATCCTGATTAAAAGATACGGGCATATTATAACACCCAGTAGATAACAGTAACTTTCTATAAAGTTTTATACGGAGTTTATTTTTGTATTATTCCTTGGAGTTTTTTATAATTATTAGTATGCAGGGGTTTGTTAGTAGAAATATATGCAATTGAAACCGACAAGCAGAGAAATGTACTATTACCAATTTACCGCCGCAAATACTAACCAACAGGGATCTTTAACGTTATAATTATTTAGAGGCAAGTTAAGGAGGATAAAAAATGTAAAAAACGTAAAGGAAACCCATAGTAGAAACTAAAAATGAAAGGAAGTTATATTGTGAATAAGGTATTTAAGGTACTAACCGTAGCACTGGTATTAGCAGTAATACTAATCTTTTCAGTAACCGGTATTGTTCTGGCACATAACGGTAATGGACCTGGAGATGGGACTGGTTGTTATGCTGATTGCCCTGATGATTGTAGCGATTGCCATAACTGCATCCCCGAACCCCCTGAATACCTGCACGGTGGACCGGGGCCCCACCCCCCGCAAGATTGAATATTTGCTAAAGAATAAGCTGAAAGATGAGTTCGTTATAAAGAACTCTGAACTTGATAGTTAATATAGAGGGTAGTAGACAAAATCTACTACCCTCAAATTTGTGATTAAAAGATACAGGAGGTTTGTCAATAACCGTGGAAATGAGTAAGCCCTGCATTCAGCCGTTCTTACTTAAAAAGAGGGAAATTCAAAGGAAATATCTGTACCAATTTTATAAACTTGCTTCCTTTTTTCTCAGCTTCTTCGCAGGTTACTCAAGCACCCCTTCTATTACCAGTTCCGCAATTTCGTCATCTGTCATGTTGAGTATATCTTTCAAGACGTATTCATTATCCTCGCCCAGAAGGGGGGCGCGCCTCATCTCATAATCAAACCTGGACATTAGATAGGGTGGCCGTGGGGAACGATATATGCCCACTTCCGGATGGTCAAGCTCATAATAGAAGCGGCGCTCTCTCAACTGGGGGTCATACTCCATGAGTTCTTCACCGGTCTGTGCTACTCCGGCAGTCACACCTGATTTTTGCAGCATGGTCATCACTTCTTCAGCAGTGTAATTTATAGTCCACCCCTCTATCAGTCTTTCCAATTCATCTTCATTTTCTTTTCTTGCCGTCAAGCTGGTGAACTTTACGTTCCGGGTCCATTCAGGACTACCAATAACCCTGCAAAAGCCCTGCCATTCCTCATCAGTGAAAACTGCAATCGCACACCACCGGTCATAGCCCCGACAGCGAAATACCCCATGGGGTGCAGAATCTACAGCACGATTGCCCATCCTTTGAGCTACCCGTTGATTCACCACATAATCCAGTATCAGAGGAGACAAAAAATGCACTCCGTTCTCGTATTGTGACACATCGAGATACATCCCTTTGCCAGTTCGCCGACGGTATAGAAGTGCAGAGAATATCAGTACCAGGTTAAAATGAGGGGCAATGAAATCCGTGTAATATCCCAGGAAAGCGGGATCATGATCAGGCCATCCCGCAATGTTTACAATACCAGAAAATGCTGTAAGGTGTTGTCCGAAGCCGGCACGACCAGCGTCTGGTCCGGTCTGCCCCTCCATTGCAGAGCTAAGCATAATGATATCTGGCTTAATCTCTTTCAGGACTTCATACCCTAGTCCCATCCTTTCCATAGCCCCTCCAGAGAAGTTCTCAATAACCACATCTGCCCAGGCTACGAGTTTTTTAGCTATCTCTTTTCCCCCGGGATGGGCCAGGTTAACACACAGGCTGCGTTTGCCCGTGTTAACCGAATTAAAATGACCGCCGCGATTAAACCCAGGGATGTTATCTTTGAAGGGAGGCACCACCGCTCTTTCTACATCCGGTCGGCTCCTGCCTTCTATCTTAACCACCTCAGCACCACAATCAGCCAGAGCCTTGGCAGTCAGAGGGCCTACGTACGCCCAGGAGAAATCAGCAACCTTTATCCCTTTGAAGATATTATTAATAATTTTGATTCTCCAGCTCCAATTCTCAGGACATTGCTAGATAATTCCATACTGGCGAAGTTCGGAGAGCCTGTCCCTGGAGATGCCCAGCTCATTTATGTAGATTTCTTCATTATGTTCACCGATAAGCGGGGCACGGCGGTTAATTCCAAGTATTGCTTCTGCTTCTGAGGTAATAGCCAGAGCACCGGGGTAGGTAATCGAAGCATCTAATTCGGGGTGTTCCACGTTTTCCCAGAATCCCCTGGAAGCAAGCTGTTTGCTCTCCAGAACGTCTTTTACGCTGGCTACCAGATAGAGCATCAAGTCGCGCTTCTTTGCCCCTTCGTCAAGTTCATCCTTGGTGTGTTTCATGAAAAAGTTTGTCGTCCGCTCCGTAACGCGAGACAGTATCTCCTCGACCTGTTTCACACCTTCCTCAGTACCGGCGTCTATCTCTTCCCAGTTTATACTTTTTATGAAATCATCAGCGGCACCTTCCTGAATCATCCACTCCACAAATGGCCTCGTCCACAACGTTGCTGCTGGACCAGCCCAATAATTCCACATAACGTAACCATCTTTGCAGGGCCAGTGGTATTTGAGCCTAATGTTTATGGGACCCAGCCATTCTCCCCGCCTCAGATTTACTTTAGTCATATCCCATTTGTGCGTCATGTCCAAGCGGGCTACAGACTCATGAATGGATACATCAACATGCTGACCTTCCCCGGTAATCTCCCGGCAGTAGAGAGCCATGACGGCACCAGCGGCAGCTTCGGAGGCAGCGTGAAGGTATGCGTGCGAGTGGTGACTTATCCTAATGGGGGGCCGGTCATCATCACCAAAATCATATAAATAGCCCCCCAAAGCCCAGGCCACAATATCGCTTGTCTTATAGTCCCTGTATGGCCCTGTCTGACCGAAGGGGGTTACAGAGACCATTACAAGCCCGGGGTTGATTTTGCCCAGCTCAGAATAGCCAAGCCCGAGTTTATCCATATATCCCGGGGGAGAGGACTCCACAACCAAATCCGTACTCTCTATAAGCTTCCTAAATATTTCCTGTCCCTCGGGCTTTTCAATATCAAGGGTTATTCCTCTTTTACTCGTGTTGAAAGCGAACCAGAACAGGCTCTTTTCCGGGCTCGGGTCATCATGGTAAAAGGGACCTATCTTTCTGGCGGAGTCGCCACCCGGCCGTTCAACCTTGATTACATCGGCGCCCAGGTCCCCCAGCATTTTGCCGCAAAATAGTCCCTTCTCATCCGTTAAATCCAGGACCCGATAAGAACTGAGCATGCCTGCACCATGCCTTTTCTCCGCCATATACTTGACCTTTCCTTATGTCGATGCAGTTAAAGTGCCGTGGGGATTGTATTTTTTAGCGGTGTCAATCATTACCTTTAGATTCTCAAACTGAGCATCTACAGGGACTGCTCAGCCGACGCCTACAATGAACCCGCTGTCTTCTCCAACGACGTCTATCAGCTTTTTACAGTATTCTTCGACCTCCTGTGGGGTACCCAGCGACAGTAAGGTCGGGGATACATCGCCCATAAGGCACATGTGACTTTTAAGAATATCCTTGGTCTTAAAGATATCGGTGCGGCTGTCTAGCTGGCAAATGCACTTTCCTCTAGGTAATTCCTTGAGATAGGGCATGTTCAGAATCCAGTCCTGGTCGAAATGCAGAATAGGTGTAATCCCCTCGTCAACAAAGACTTCCACCATCTTTTTCATATAAGGCAACTCGAACCGCTCGAATATCTTGAGCGGATAATACGCGCAGCCACCCCTTTCCAATATCAGTGAATTGGTCAATATCTCGTTGGAGGTTGATATTTTCGTAGCCCTAGCAGATTCAATGCAGACTTCAATAAGATCATCGACCATTGCATCCATAACAGCCTCCACCTTGTCCGGAATGCGATAGAGGTCCATGGTGAACTTCACCATTGAGCGGCAACATGATAACATCATGAGAGGCGTGAATACATCGCCACCGGAAAGTACAGGATACCCTTTCTCCTCCCAAATCTTTGGAGCCTGTTTCTGTGCCTCTCTTTCTCTAACTGCCCTGGCGTCCATCCGGCTATGGTACTCTTCAACGCCCCAGCCTCTAAAGGTAGGGTAGAAGTCATACATGAACTGCTTCCAGCCGACCTCGATAATCCTGTCGTAGTCGTCTTCGGTAATGACTTCCACTTCCTCCCACTGAATAACGGCGTCCTCAGGTATGTCTACTCCCGGCACCTTTATTTTCATTGGTGCTTCAACTATGTTGCGTTCCCGGGTTGTATGACCACCGCCACCGGCCACTATATCCCATCCACCGAGTTCATCAAAAACCTCAAGCATTGCCCGGGCCCCCAGGCTCCGATCCCTGAAGTACTGTCCCTGGGTGATTCCCTTGTAGCGACAGGGAAACTTGTAACCCATCGCCACTGAGACCGGAGTCCGGTCACTCTGCTCCAAACTGATGGCTGCTTTAATTCTTGCCATACGGCTGGCTAGATTGTCTTCCTTCATCTCTATCACCTACCTTTTCAGTAATATTTTACAGTGTCCGGTGCCACCAGTACAGGTTAGCTGGAAGAACCTCTAAGCTGGTCTATTTCCGATGGTGGCAGGCACCGTTCCAATCCTTTCACCAATTCATCAGCTGTCATGGGGTGAGTTATCGCCACCAGTGTTGAATCCAGCCATCGCCTCGTATCGAAAGGAGTGATGCTGTAACGTCCCCTGGTTGCCTGCACCTCAAAGATACCGCTCTGCTCAGCGAACCTGACAAATCCCTTCACCCTGATGGCGGCTGGAGGTAACGATGCCAGCCAGTTCTCCAGTTCTTCCCGAGCTAGCCTAGTATTAAACTTGAAGGCGAAATTGGAATACTTCCCCTCAACCACTTCCGGGTCTATTCCAGCAGCAAAGCAGCGGGTTACGCCCCTAGTAACTTCATCCGGGTCAACGGTACCATTAACCACCGTGGCTATTTTAGCCGAGGGATTTATCTGGTATAGGTCGGTGACTATTGCCTTTACCCTGTCAGGCGCCAGGTCACACTTATTAACGATTATCCAGTCACAGGTCATCAACTGCTTTTCCACAAAGTTGGCGTCTCTCCCGAGGTCGTTATGGCTACTGGCATCATATACTACGATAACCTTCTTCGTAATAGCCCTATTTGACCTGACTATGGGTGCAATTGCCTGCAGTACTCCGGCAGGGTCAGCCACGCCGGTTGCCTCAATGTAGATATGTGCCCCCGGCGTTCTGGTCAACATCTCATTCAGTGAGCGAGCCAGTTCGTCACGATTGCCGCAACAGACGCAGCCTCCAGTGATTGCCGTCATTTCCAGGCGCTCATCGGTGATTAGGGCGCCATCTACATCAAAATCCCCGAACTCGCTCATGATTACTAGAGGCCTGATTCCCCTGCTGAATTCCCACTCAAGTAACCTCTTCAGGAGCGTAGTCTTACCACTGCCCAAGAAACCGCCGATGACCACAATCTCCGAATTCGTGGCATCAGCTTTGGGGCTGCCGTCAACCTGGCTTTCTCCCTTAATGGAGTATTCCATCTCTTCCTTCATTGTATACCTCAGGTCTATTCTGGACGGGATCGCCCCATGCCTTGAAGGCTACCGCCCTTTCATATTTTTAATGCCAGCGGGTAATTTCAACCCTTTAAATTCAGAGTAATACGCCAGGTCGGGCGGGTTCAACGGTAAGGATAATAATTCCTGGCGGTGTCAATCATCATCTTGAAATTCTCGTCTTTAGTATCAGGAGGAACTGCACAGCCATTGCTGAGAATGAACCCGGTATCCTTGCCCACGATATCGATTAGTTTCTTGCAGTAAGCCTCCATTTCTTCAGGCGTACCGTGCGATGACAATGCCGGTGGTACGTCCCCCATAATACACATGTGGTCCTTCAGGATTTCTTTAGCCTTGAAGATATCGGTGGTGCTATCAAGCTCACAGATACACGACTTCGGGGGCAGTTCAAGGAGATAAGGGAGATTCAATGTCCAGTCCGTATCAAAATGCAATGTGGTTACATATCCTTCCGCTGCCCAAGCCAAGACCATTTTCTTGATATAAGGCCACACAAACCGCTCAAACAACTTGAGGTTGTAGTACTGGCCCGAACCCCTCTCGCAGGCAACCATAATACCCGGTATACCGTTGGCTGGACGCGGCCCACTAACCCGCATTGCCGTAATGGCATCCTCCGTTATGTCATCAACCATGGCATCCAGTGCCGCCTGAACCTTGTCAGGTCGACGATACAAATCAAGGGTGAACTGCGGAAGGGTTCTCAACAGGGAAAGAGCCATCTGAGGGTCAATCAACAGGTCTCCACCCATGACGGGAACTCCACGTCGGCGCCACTCTTCCACGAACCTGTTGTATCGGTCAGTAAGTACCTTAGCTATGGGCAACATACTCTCGGGGGAAATAACTGCATCCGCATCTTCAGTCGTCTTCTGCAGGAAGCCCCGCCAGCCCAGACTGATTATATCGTCGTAGTCTTCCACGCTTAACAGGGGTGTCTCTTCGTATTGCGGAGATGAATCATTGGAGATCATAGTGCTTCGGCCTGGGTACCTGTATCCGCCGAGCCCACCGCGTCCCCTGAAGAAGGAAAGGGAGTCGGATGCCACCGGAACGGCATGTCCCGCCAGCGTGGCGCCGTCCCAGCCACCCACCTCCTCAAAGAGGTCAAGCGTAGCCTGGAAGCCCTCTTCTATCAGTTCCGGGTTATAGGCATCGGCTGTAATTCTACCTTTGTGGCGGAAGGGGTACTCAGCATTTATATGCGGTGCCACCGGAACATGGTCATACGGCTCAAGGTTAATCGCCGCAAGAATACGCTCTTCTGATGTCATAGTTTCGTTTGTCATTTTCTCATCTCCTAGAAGAAATAATTTACCTTGCAGGTATCATAGTCCTGACTAAAAGGTACTCCTGACGAGCTGGTGCTTGATATCGTATTGACTGTAATAGAAATCGACTAATAATTATCCTTCAGCCTTGGGCGACCCACTGCCGTAGCAACGAGTTCTGTTCCGATATGCAGACGGTCATTTTGCAAGTCCACTGTCTCATCATTACGTTTTGTATATACCTTTACCCGGGCAGCGCCAGCCTCATGGGCACGGCGTCGTGCCAACCGACAGGCAGTTTTTTTGGCGTAGGTAACTGCGTCTTCCAGTTCTGTGAAATCCCGGACTCCAAATGGCGAATATGCCCGATAGGGATTGTCAATACCGGCCGGCCGTCGAACCAGGATGCGTACGTTCTGTACCACACCGCCAGCAACTGCGCCAATAGCATTAGCAACCTCAGCGTTTTCTGGTATGTGGAGAGCGGTACCTAATTTCTCCGCCAGGGGTGTAAGGTAAGTAGCCGCCGGTGCACCAACTCCGATGAGCGAATGCTTCAGTGAAACCGTAACTCCCAAGTTGCCATTATCATCAGCCCCCAGTGCCCGGTTAATGAATAGATGTCCCACGCTATCCTGACTGACCGGGTTGAGTTTACCCTCTCCAGCCAAGGCACTATCTATTACGGCGCGCCCTGCCTGTATGATAACCTGTTTGACCACTCTCCGGCAGAATTCTTCCTTGTCAGTGCCCAGTCTCCGAGCCCATAGTCTGGCACCAAGCTCAGCGGCCTCCACAGAACCAACACGGTACTGTCCCAGTACGTGAACAGCATCTGTAGGTGTGAAGTCGCCAGCTACGACAAGTCCCCTTTCTATCAACACTCCCAGAGAATGTCTATAATAGCTGGGTGTATCCACGCCCTCCAGTAAATCTACCAGGGAAAGCGGTCCCTGACTGAGCCGTTCCCATATTTCCCGCTGGGTTGAAGTGAGGTTATTTCGGTCAACCCCTAGCGGACGCTGATGCATAACAAAACGCCCGTCATCAATGCCGGGACGTCTCTCCAGTTGGCGCTGCAATGTTTGTGCAACGGACGGATAGTCCATTGCCAGCAGGCTCAGAGGAATTACCCGGCGTGGGCCAATGGTCAGCTTACCCTCTTTATCAGCATGCACTTCGCTATCACCACCCAGACCGGTGGTGTGGATATCCATTGCCTCCACCATCGTCTGCCAACCACCCACTTTAGCTCCCGTGTGGCTGACCGCCGGGATACCTTCCACTACTGCGGCTATATCGGTAGTAGTACCGCCCATATCAATTATAATGCCATCTTTTTCCTTACAGAGATATAGGGCACCGACGACACTAGCCGCCGGACCAGACAGGATGGTCTCTACCGGCCGCTCCAGTGCTGCATTCGCATCCATAAGCGAGCCGTCGCCTTTGACCACCATCAGGGGAGCATCAATACCCTGAGTGCTGAGGAACTCCCGGACCTCAAGTATCAATTGTTGCATAAGGGATATCAGCCGGGCATTCAGGGCAACGGTAATGGCGCGCAGTGGGGCGTCTAGCTGGGTGGTAAGTTCATGTCCACAGGTTACCGGCAGGTTGGTCAAACGGCGTACCAATCGTTTTACGCGGAGTTCATGAGCTGGATTACGGACGCCGAAGTAGCTAGAGATAGCGAAAGCGGATACCTGTGGTGCATAAGTCTGTATAGCTTGCCGTGCTGCCTGGATATCAAGGGGGTATTGTTCGTCACCAGTAACCGTATGACCCCCCTGTATAAAAACGATATGCCTGTTATCTACCAGCCTTTCAAAACGAATCTCAGCAATTATACGGGGGTCGTAGCCAATAAGGAGAAGGCAAACAGGATTGCCCTTTCCTTCAACAATAGCATTGGTCGCAAGTGTTGAGGACAGCGAGACCAGTTTTATTTCCGGTGGGGAGTGGGGCAATACCGCGTTAACTGCATTCTGAATTCCGGCTGAGAGGTTGTGTTTGGTGGTTAGAGATTTAGCAGCAGTGACTATGCCGTGCTTCTCATCCAGAAGCACGGCATCGGTATAAGTGCCACCAGTATCAATTCCTAAAAAAATAGTAGTACTACCCCCTGTGTTTCGATTTAACTCCGCAGACTAGCTCGCGCCAGTGAGGAAGTCTGATTGTTGATAAACCAAGTATGATATATATAAACCTTTACTCATCTTCATCCAGCGTCCGACCTTCTTCATATGGAGGCGTAAGACGGAGGTAATATGAACAATTTTCAATCTCTTTATGCTTGACTTCAAAGCCGAATATATATAGGATTGCCAGATTAAAAATTACGATGAGAGATACGGTTACTTCATCTCCTTTGCAAAGCGCCTGCATATCTCGACGCCCTCGAGTCCGTCATTGGTAAAGGCATCAACGCCGGTATGTCTCTGGACAATCTCGGTGACAATACCACCGCCGACCACTATTTTTACTTTGTCCCTTAAGCCGGCTTCCTTAACTGACTCAACCGTCTCTTTCATAGAGTCGAAGGAAGGCGTCAGCAGACCGGACATGCCCAGGATAGGGGCTCCGGTCTCCTTGAGCTTGTCAACGAAAGCCTGAGGCGGTACATCTATACCCAGGTCATAGACTTCAAAGCCAGCTCCTTTAAGGAGAATAGCGACGATGTCCTTGCCAATATTATGGATATCGCCTTTGACCGTACCCAGGACTACCTTGGTAGCCTGTTCAGAACCCTGACCTGCCTTCATACGCGGCTCGATGAGGTTCATCGATTCCTTGAATATTTCACCGGAAACGATCAGTTCGCTGAGAAAATATTCTCCAGCCTTATAGCGATCACCGACAATGTCCATGCCCTGACGACACTCGTCAAGTAGGGACATAGGGTCTTCCCCGGCATCAAGTCTATTCTTGACCAGTTCGTTTACCTTGTCCTCTTCCAGATTAGCCAGAGCTTCCGCTATTTCTGACATATTTTCCTCCTTTGTGTCATTATTAATCATACTGCTTTCTGTATTAATACCCCGCTATCTGGAGCGCGGGGCTGGGTATCTCTTAACGGTATCAATCATCGCCCTGACGTTTTCATACTTGGCGTCTACAGGGCACTCGTATCCGGTGCTCAATATGAAGCCTCCATCCCGGCCAACGACGTCTATCAATTTCTCACAGTAGGCAATTACTTCTTCAGTGTTTCCCAGTGAGAGTAGTGAGGGTGGGACGTCTCCCATAATGCACATATGTCCACCCAGTATTTCTTTGGCCTTGAATATGTCTGATGTGCTGTCCAGCTCGCAGATGCACATCCTGGCGGGCAGTTCTCTGAGGTATGGTAGGTTAAGTGTCCAGTCGGTATCGAAATGGAGAACATTAATGAAACCCCTGGCGGCGAAGGCATCCACCAGCTTCTTCAGTTGCGGGAAGAACATCTCCTCGTATATCTTTAAATTGAAGTAGGCGCCAGAGCCACGTTCCAGTGAGAAAGTGACCCATGGAATTCCCGAGGCTTCAACATCGTCAATGGTGTTCTGAATAAAATCCGGTATCATTGCTTCCAGGGCAGCCTTGACCTTGTCGTGGTGGCGGTGTATGTCAATCATGAATTTGGGCAGGGTTCTTGCCAGTGATAGTGTCATCTCGCAACTGATAACAAGCGCTCCGGACATAACAGGTATCTTGCGGTCAAGCCAGTACCTGGCGTTTTCCTTGTAAATGGCGAGCAGAGCCTTCTCGGCGGCATCCAGCTGTTCCAGAGAAATGCCCGATGCACGGGGTATATACTCCGACAGGAAACCGTTCCAACCGCGGTCAATGATTGTATCATAGTCATCAACTGTCATTACTTCTCTCTCTTCGTACTGGACAGAGAAATCGCGGGATATTCCCCGGTCACCAGGAGTTACATAGCCACCAGCGGGAGCACTATTGATGCGCCAGCTGCTCATCGGCCAAGTGACACCGGCGGCATATATGGCATCATAGCCGCCAAGTTCATCGAACATTTCCTTCATTGCGTCCATCATCTTAGGCCAGTTGGCGGGATCACCCCCTGCCAGAGGAACTATGGGCATACCCTTTTGCTTCAATACGAACTGGTACATAAGTGGTGCTATCGGCACCCTGTCCGGCATTTCCAGGTTGACGGCCGCCATGATTCGTTCTTCTGAGGTCATGGTTTCTTCGATCATATTTTCTTACCTCTTTTTTGTAACTTTTGCCTCTACCAAATATTCATCATTCTCTTTCAATTGCCTGCCCCAGAACTATGCGGACCTTTGCCGCAAT
>Ga0209427_10005682_pt1 | contig 14294 bp, 14 predicted proteins | sample DeeMarSWOR136_30_FD_187465 | JGI IMG/M metagenome (GOLD analysis project Ga0209427, IMG submission 187465) | Marine sediment microbial communities from White Oak River estuary, North Carolina - WOR-1-36_30 (SPAdes) (version 2) | ecosystem: Environmental > Aquatic > Marine > Intertidal zone >... | reverse complement strand
CTGCTGTTTATGGGTATTATAACGCCATTTAGGGGGATAAAGGAAAAGAAAAACCGAAAAGTCCTGCAAGGGACGAATGATAATTGCGCCATCAACAGAATTACACCATAAAAAACCATTCATCCTTTCAGGACTCAACGAATCTTAGGATGATACAATCCCAGGAATTAACTCCTGGGCTATTCTCGATTGTCCCCATAGGACAATGGAAAATTAAACAGCATCATTTATGATGCTTGTATCTCTTTGCCTGACGTTTGAACATCAGGGCGATTTTTAAGAATTAAAAAAAAGGACATTCCTCTTGAAAAAATTATCATTATTGATTCTATTTTCTCTACTCGCCTCATCTTTAATTTGTTGTCAAAATAATCAGCAAAATAAAAATTTAACAGGTATCTGGGAAGGCTACGTGGGATCCCCAGGTTCCGAAGTCAGGCTGGTCTATCGAATTTCAATCCAGGGGGATAGTGCCCTTCATGTCGTCCACGATAGCCCAGATTTTGGATTCAAAGACATTCCGGTCAGCAAAGCGACCTTTCAAAATAATAAATTATTTGTTGAAATTGGATTGTTCGGCGCTGAATTTGAAGGAGAATTCAAAGCAAAAGAAAATATAATCGAGGGGCGCTATCGACACAATAGCCCGTGGATACCGCTGATTCTCAAACGGGTAAGTCCAGATCCGTCTGCCTTGATGAATCACATGATTCCCAGGATCAATGCAGCGGGGAAGAGACAGACCGATTATCGCTACCAGCAGCCCACACAAGTGAACGATGGCTTGCAAACTGATCATCTATCATCCGTCGGAATGGATACCAGTTTGATTAACGATTTGATGCGGTTCATACTTCAGGAAAAATATCCAAATATTCATAGCCTGGTGATCGTAAAAAAAAGTAAGCTGGTACTCGATGAATATTTTTATGGTTATGATGAACGAAAAGTGCATCCTATTCATTCGGTAACAAAAGGAGTGACGTCAACCCTGGTGGGAATTGCAAAGGATCAAGGATTGATAACGGATTTGGATACGCCGATGTGTGAATTTTTCCCAGAGTACAGCGATCTGCTCTGTGAGGGAGAAAAGCGTCAAATCACGCTGTATCACTTTCTTTCCATGACAGCGGGTTTTGACTGGGATGAGACGTCTTATTCATACTACGATCAGCGGAATAATCTCGTCGCCATGAAATTGACTTCCGATTGGCTGAAATATCTGTTCGAACGACCATTGAAATACCAGCCTGGCGAAAAATTCACTTACAACACAGGCATCATGATGACGCTGGAAGTTCTGCTGGGCAAAGTTGCTAAAATGCCAACCAATAAATTTGCCGAAAAACTTTTATTCGATCCGCTCAAAATTTCTCATTACAAATGGGATAACATCGCAGGACTGCATTTGCAGCCCCGTGACATGGCAAAAATCGGTTATCTTTTTTTGCATAAGGGAAATTTCGATGGCAAACAGATTATCACTGGGGATTGGTACGATCGATGTTCGGCGCGTATGCAAAACTGTGACGGAGCAAAATATTGGAATCACTGGGGACCGAACGTTCATTTTGTGGAAAATCAAGGGCTGATCGGGTACAGCGCAGGCGGGTTTGGCGGTCAATTAATTTTTGGATTTCCTGATTTGGATTTGGTGGTGGTATTTACAGCGGGCAATTTTTTGGGTAGTGCGGATCAGCATGAAATGCTGGACAAATTCATTCTGCCAGCAGTTTTGGCAGGCGCCGCTCAGGAGCAATTGGTATCATCGAACCAAAACATTCGGTATTTGAAAAATTTTCATTGGTCCCCCAAAATGCTTACCAATCTTGGCTGCATCAAAGGGTGTCTTGATTATCTCAAAATTCCTGTTTCCGATGCCTGGTTGTACGGTGGGACAGGGTATGCTTTTGTAATTAACATCCACCAAAATGTGCAATCCCAATCTATTGGCGTGTGGAATAATTCACATACTTTTGAGTTGGGAAAGAACCTGGGCTACACTATTGAGACGATTTCTGGGCATAAATCTCGACCCGATTTTTCATCGTTACAGCAAACAGCCTGGGAGAAAATGACTCATGCGATTGATAGCGATTTGCCCTGCTGGGGTTTTCATCTGGATGTCCCTGAAAGTTATGTAATTTATGGATATGATGACCGGGGATATTATTTCAAAGGCGTGAACTGTGAGGCTGGCTTTGGTCCCAAATGCTGGCGTGAGCTGGGCGATAGTGATATTGGCTGGCTGGAACTTCATATTGTCAAACCTTGTGAACAAGCTTCTGATCAAAAAACGATTAAAGATGCCTTGCAATTTGCGCTGGATATTTCAGAGAGTCCAGAAAAGTGGATTTATGCTGGCTACAAATCTGGTCCCGCGGGGTATGACCTGTGGATAGAGGCACTGAAAGAAAACAGGGCGGATGCGTTCGGCACAGCTTACAATGCTGCTGCCTGGGCTGAATGTCGGAAATATGCGGTGGAATTTTTGAAGGGAACAAAAGATCGTTTGTCCGAAGATTTTCACCCATTCTTTGACCAGGCGATTGCTCAGTATAAAATTGTTTCTGATAATTTGAATAAAGTATCGCGGGAATTTCCTTATCAAAATACGTATTCCTGGCAGCGGAATGAAAATATGAAGGATGAAAATCGGCGTAAGAAAGCGATTAAATATCTTGAGGTTGCTCGGGACGCTGAGATGAAAGGATTGGAGGTTTTGAAAAAGATTGTGGAGAGGCTTTAAATCGCCACGCCCCGAGGGACGGGGCTAAGATATGGAAGGATGCTAAAGCATCCTAAATATCAAATTATTAATTCGGAAACAGCATCATTTATGATGCCTGCACATCTGTGCCTGATGATTGATCATCAGGCAAATTAAGGAGATCGCTAAAGATGATTGTAAAATACATTCTCGTCTGGTTCGTTCTGGCTATTGTTGCCATTATCAATGGCACAATTCGCAATGAAGTCTACAAAAATGCCCTAGGAGACCTGCGCGCCCATCAGTTATCCACACTAACGGGGATAATTCTATTCGGATTGGTTATCTGGGGATTCACGCGGCTGTGGAAAATCTCCTCGGCGAAGCAAGCCTGGACCATCGGATTTATCTGGCTGGGGATGACTATCCTTTTTGAGTTCATATTTGGACACTATGTAATAGGACATCCCTGGAGCAAATTACTGCATGATTACAATATTTTTCAGGGCAGTATCTGGATTCTCTTGCTGATCTGGACGACGGTTGCACCGTATGTTTTTTATAGGTTATCAATGAAAAATAGGCTAATTGGGTAATTAATTGATTGGGTAATAAGGATCAAAGATTTCTTTATGAAATCTTGAGTAAAAAACTCAAAAACACAGGTGATAATAGCTCCGATTATGGATTTCAGCTTCTATGAGTAATGGATTTCTATATTCACATCAATTTATTAATAGAAATAACAAAATAAGCTTGACAATTTTAATAAAAAACTTTATCTTATTGTGAAAGTTATTTACTTTTGTAAATCTTTTGTACTTTGAAAAGATTTTTAGGATTTTCTGATAAATTCCGTGGGAGTGCTTCGTACTTTCAGCGAGGCTGAGATTACACCCCTTGAACCTGACCCGGGTAATACCAGCGCAGGGAATCGGAACGTATTCTTCAATAATAAAAATTGTAACCGTTCCAGAGCGCTGGGGCGGTTTTTTATTTTGATGAACATTTATAAGGAGTAATTGGATGAAAGCTCAATTACCAGATATTGGTAAAGTATCTGCTGATATTTTCGATGAAATTATTCTACCAAATTTGGGACGCAAAAGAACTGAAATACTGATTGGACCACAAAATGGCGTTGATGTTGGTATAGTGGATTTAGGCAACGGGAAGGTTATGGTAGCAACGACTGATCCCATATTTGTGGTTCCTCCTTATGGCTGGGAACGATCAGGCTGGTTTGCGGTTCATATTTTGGCTTCTGATGCAGCAACATCTGGATTAGCACCCACCTACATTACTATGGATTTGAATCTACCACTTTCAATCACAAGAGATGAATTTGAGATGCTGTGGCAGGTCATGCATCGAGAATGTGACAGGATAGGAATGTCGATTATCTCTGGGCATACCGGGCGCTACGAAGGTTGCGAATATCCGATGATTGGTGGAGCTACTGTTGTTTGCATCGGACCCAAAGAAAAGTATGTCGCTCCAACAATGGCAAAGGTAGGCGATTCAATTATTATCACCAAAGGAGCGGCAGTGGAGGCTGCTGGACTTTTTGCTGTCACTTTCCCCCAGAAAGTTGCCGAACGATATGGAGAAGTTGTCGCGAAACAAGCTGAGGATGTCTTTTGGCAAATGTCTGTGGTTGAAGATGCGTTAACCGCTGTCGAGGTCGGTGTCCGAGATGACGGTGTTACCGCTATGCATGATGCGACTGAGTGTGGTGTTTGGGGTGGACTGTTCGAAATTGCCCAGGCATCGGGGGTAGGTGTGCTGCTTGACAAGGAAAAAATTATTGTACAGGACGTTATTAAAAAAGTGTGTGACCTGTTTGAAATTGATCCCTATAAATCAATTAGCGAAGGGACGTTGATTATTACCTGTAGACCGCATAAAACAGGTGAGATAATTAGTAGACTTACTGATAAAGGTATTTTAGCGAGTATTGTGGGAGAAGTTGTTGAAAAAGAGAATGGTATGTACTATTTTGAAAATAATAAAAAATATGAACTCGTTCATCCCAGAATTGACCCTTTCTGGGTGGCATTCGGGAAAGCAGCGTCGGAAGGAAGGTAGGTTGGATTGGATGGATTGAGTTTTGTATACTCGTTACGGTTTAGTTTTTCATGTCATGCTTGTGAATACAAGCATCTCCTAACTCTTTGTTATTAAGGAGATTCCTGCATACGCAGGAATGACATCAACTATGAAATCCTTAGCCTTAACGAGTATATATATAAAGGCAAAGCTAAAGGTTGAAATTATATCAAGCAAGTGCTCGATTTGAGTGCCTGTTTTTTGATATGAGGTGAAAGAAAGTATTCTGGCCTTATGGCATACCAACTTAACAGGTCAAATTATTTTATCAAAAAAAAGGATTTATGAATGAATTTTACTCGAATTGGTAAGAAATGGTATCTTTATGTGATCACTGATGAGCAGTTGAGCAAAGGTAGATCCCATGCAGCCGTTGCTAAACAGGCAATCGATGGCGGAGCAGATGTCATTCAATTTCGAGATAAATCAGCCTCCAGTCGAAAGCTGTACAACGATGCACTGGCTATTCGAAAAATCACTCGGCAAACCAACGTCATTTTTATCGTTAATGATCGACTGGATATTGCGCTGGCAGTGGATGCCGATGGCGTTCATGTAGGTCAAACGGATTTGCCAGCCAGAGTGGCTCGTCAATTGATCGGTGAAGGTAAAATTTTGGGTGTTTCAGTTGAAACTCAGCAACAAGCCATCCAGGCTGAGCAAGATGGAGCCGATTATTTGGGTGTAGGTCCGGTTTTTGAAGCTCGCAGCACGAAGCCAGATGCAGGTGAGCCGAGGGGATTGGTTTTGCTGAAAGAAATTCGCCATCAATGCACCATGCCAATTGTCGCTATTGGCGGCATTAATGCACACAATGCAAAAGATATGATTCGTGCTGGTGCCGATGGGATTGCCGTTATCTCAGCGATCGTTTCTGCGGATGACATTGCAATAGCGTCTCGGGAATTAAAGGAAATCATCATTTTGGAAAGGAAGCGAATTGAAAAAAATTAATCAATCCGTTGCTGATATTGGTGAATTTGGACTCATCGACCGTATCCAAAAAATATTGCCAGAAGTAAAACATAAAGATGTTATTATTGGTATTGGAGATGACACTGCAGTCATTCGTTGCGACGAAAATCGAGCCTTACTAATAACTGGTGATATACAAATCGAAGATCAACATTTCCGACGGAATAATATTTCTACCTATCAATTGGGACGGCGTGCAATAGCGGTTAATTTAAGTGATATAGCTGCAATGGGAGGAAAGCCCACCTTCGCTCTCGTGTCTCTGGGGTTTCCAAAAGCCTTTGCTCTGTCTGATTTTGAAGACCTATTTAAAGGAATACAAGATCAACTGGACGAATTTTCTGCAATTGTGATTGGCGGTAACTTATCGAATACAGAAAAGGACTTAATCATTGACATTGCTTTGATGGGTGAAGTTCAACAGAACCGTTTCCTAACCCGAAGTGGTGCCAAACCAGGGGATTGTATTTTGGTGACAGGTAATGTTGGTGCATCTGGCGCTGGATTTCATGTCTTAGAGAAATTCGGAAAACAATATCCCAAAGAATTTGAACATCTTGTACAAAGTCATTTACAACCGATTCCAAGAATTGAAATTGGTCAGCGAATCGCTCAATCAGGCTTTGCCACAGCAATGATCGATATCAGCGATGGAATTGCCAGCGATTTATACCATATTTGTGCAATGAGTGGGGTAGGAGCTGAGATTTATCAGGATAAAATTCCTTTACCAGATGGAATTAATAAAGTTGCATCATTAACAGGAAAGTCAGCTTTGCATCTCGCGCTTCACAGCGGGGAGGATTATGAACTGCTGTTTACCGCCAAAACTGAATTCCTGGATTCACAAATATATTTGATAACCAAAGAAACAGGTGTGTCGATTACTAAGATTGGTAAAATTTTGCAGCGGGATTCAGGATATCATTTGATTAATTTACAACGAAAACTTATTCCTATCCAACCAAAAGGTTGGGATCACTTTAGAAAATAGAAACTTGAGTTATGGAGGCTTAATAAATGAATAAGGCATTAACTATAGCAGGTTCAGATAGCGGTGGCGGTGCGGGAATTCAGGCAGATTTGAAGACTTTCACTGCTTTCGGTGTTTTTGGCATGTCTGCCATTACTGCTCTAACAGCCCAAAATACTGTTGGAGTTCAGGGTATTTTTGAAGTCACACCTGAGTTTGTGATGGAGCAGATACAGAGCATCATGTCAGACATTGGCACGGATGCGACCAAAACGGGAATGCTCGCTAACGAAATCATCGTTGAAACTGTCGCAGAAGCTATTGAGCGGTTCAATATTCCTAACATTGTTGTCGACCCAGTGATGATTGCAAAAAGCGGCGATCCATTATTATCAGAGACTGCTCGTCAGGTTATAAAGAAACGATTGATTCCATTAGCCTCGGTGGTGACACCAAACCTTTTTGAAGCCGAAGCCATGTTAGGCTCGAAAATAAGCTCCCTTGATGATATGAAATCCGCTGCCCATGAATTGAAAAAAATAGGCTGCAAATGGGTGGTATTAAAAGGTGGCCATTTACAGGTGGATAAGGAAGCAATTGATGTTGTCTATGATGGGAAAACATTTTCTTTACTAAAATCTCCACGGTTCGAAACAAAAAATACACATGGCACTGGTTGTACTTTTTCTTCTGCCATCGCTGCTGGATTGGCGAAAGGATACGAACCTGTTAAAGCGATCCAGCTAGCAAAAGATTTCATTACTGACGCGATTCGGACCAGTTTCTCGTTAGGCAGAGGATACGGTCCCACAAATCATTTTGTGGGGATGGAGACGAAGTGGTAGATAAAGTAGTTGGGATGAAACTTTGGTAATCGTAATGGCAGATCATGAATGTGGTTATTTGACCAACCTCAATTCTGGAACAGATAATGATGGAAAACCAAAGTGGAATGCGATTGAAAATTGAGGTAAAGGATTACTACCAGGAATGGAGTGGCAAAGCGATGGACATACCAATTCATTAGTTCCCTTTTTTGCTAAAGGCATTGGTAGTGAGTTATTTCATCAATTGGCTGACAGAATTGATCCAGTGCGAGGAAAATATATAGATAATGCTGAAATTGGAGAGGTTCTTTTCAAATTGTTCGATTCAACTATGAATGAAGTAAATTCTTCAAATTCAGAGTGACAAAAAAGGTAAAGATAATAATGAGTGCAATATAAAAACCAATTTTTAAGCGATGTCATTGCTAGCGTAGTGAAACGGAGTGAAGCAATCCCTTCTGCCAGTTGAGATTGCTTCGGCATAAAACGCCTCGCAATGACAGGCGCTAATAAAATATTATGATTTTCGACCTTTTTAGAGTGGATTCATAATGATAATTTTTAGAAAAATATTTGTTATACTCGTTAAGGATTAATTTTTCATGTCATGCCTGTGAATACAGGCATCTTCTAAGGGATTGTTAATAAATGAGATTCCTGCATCCGCAGGAATGACAAGGATACTGAAATTCTTACCCTTAACGAGTATAAAGGGACATAACAAAGTTATATATGTTCTTGGAAATTTATTAACGAATATTCTACCACGGGTGAGCAATTTACTTTTGTGCCACGAAAAAATAACCAAAATTGGCGGTAAAAATGTTGGATTTAATTCTTAACTTTAATATTTATTAGTTTTTTAACATTCTCAACATTTTCCTGATTTTTAACTTCAATCCAAAGACCCCTGCCTTCGACATATTTACGAGCGTTTTTTAACTCAGTTTTGATGTCGTCCGGTAAATTACTTTGTTCAACTGTGGCAACAGCTTTGTCGCCAAAAACAAAACCAATTCTGAAATATCCATCTAAAGGAGTGAAGAAAAACAAATTTCGTTTCTTGAGCAATGTTTTTAATGTCCAGCCATATTTAGCACTGTAGAATTTCCACTCTTCAGTTGTGTTACCATGCTTTTCCTTTATATGCTGCTTTATTTCTTCCCAGAATTTACCACTTTCTGCCAGTACTTTTAAAAGACGATCATTATCGGGCTCAATCGATTTATCTGTGAATACACCTGACTCCATGATAATTATTCTCCTTTTAGGTTAGATTATTCTAGAACCGCTGAAGCGCAGAGAAGTAAAGAATTAATATGTCGTTACGCCTCAGCGCCTTTACAGTGAAAATTTATGTTTGAAGATGATCAAGAGGTAACAACAAATCTTGAAGCATAACAGCAACGTCGATACGATAAGTTAAAATTCGCACAATTCGCGAAACTTGTCCGCCATTTTTTTTGAGGATTAGCAGTCAAAATAATCACCACGCAATCCCATAATCCTCCCCATAATTACTGGATCCACCCCAAAATGTGCCATGCTCCCAATCGAAAAAGATGGCATTCATGGGACCTGAAGTCTTGCTGCTGAATCTTAATTGATAGCCCATCTTTTCAAGTTCTTTTCTCACCCAGGGGGACACATCATCCCGCAGCGTGAGTCTCCCAGGATTGGATTCGTGTTTGCCAAAAGAGCTCTGCATCTGGTAACTGACAATATTTGGCGCTTCACAGGCTTCCTGTACGTTCATGCCAAATTCGACCATATTCAAAAAGAATTGTAAACAATTTTGATCCTGGGTATCGCCGCCCTGAATCGAAAAGGAGAGGAACGGTTTGCCGTCTTTCAAAGCAAGACTCGGTGTCAATGTTGCACGGGGGCGCTTGCCCGGGGCAACAACATTGAAAGGATTTTTTTCTTCATCCAGTACAAAACTCTGCATTCTTTGACTCATACCGATGCCGGTATTTCCAGCGATGCAGGCGGGAATCCAGCCGCCGCTGGGAGTGACGGAAACCACCCAGCCTTCTTTGTCCGCTGCCTGAATGGATGTTGTTCCTCGTCGGAAAGTCTCTTCAAAAGTTGGATCAAAAACAGCGCTGGTTTCTTCTTCTGTTGGTGAGCCAATATTTTTCCACTTTTTGAGAAGATACAAGTACGGATTTTTCTTCCCTTCAAACGGATAGGGATCGCCAGGTTTCACATCAGCATCGTTCTTGTCCCAGTTGATCAGTTTCATTCGCTCCTTAGCATATTCCTTTGAAAGCAATCCCTTGATCGGCTCCTCAGGCGGGAAATAGGGATCGCCGTAATAAAAATCCCGATCGGCAAAGACGAGGTTCATGGTTTGATAGAGAGTATGAATATATCGAGCGCTGTTTAAGCTCATAGATTTCAGATCGAAATTTTCGAGAATATTGAGTGCCTGCAGCAAAACCGGTCCCTGAACCCAGCAGGTCAATTTATAGACTTCGATTCCTTTGTAGGTCGTCATCAGCGGCTGTTCAATATAATATTTCCAGTTCGCCAGGTCTTGTTTGGTAATCAATCCGCCCTGTTTCTGACAGCCATGGGCAAATTCGTCGGCAATATCGCCCTTATAAAATCGATCGTACGCGGCATAAATGGCTTCTTTTCGACTCTTGCCCTGGGCTAATGCCTTTTCTTCTGCTTCAACTAATTTCTGTAAAGTATTGAACAAGTCAGGCTGACGGAAAATTTCACCAGGATGAGGCGCCTCATGCTCCTCACCGAGATGGGGGAGAAGCACCTGTTTTGAATATTGCCATTCTTTAATTCGTCTTTTATTTCTCTCAATACTATTTACCAACTGTTCTTCAATAGGATACCCTTCAGCCATTTCCATTGCAGGCGCCAGCACTTCCTTCAAGTTCATTGTTCCAAATTCTGCCAGCATGACCATCAATCCACCTGGATTACCTGGTGTAACCGCTGCCAATGGTCCATATTCAGGTGGATATTCCAGTCCTCTCTTTTTGAAGAATTCTGGAGTTGCACCAGTTGGCGCCACGCCCAGGGCATTAATTCCGATCACTTTTTGGGTGTGAGGATTATAAATCAATGCCTGTGTCTCTCCACCCCAGCTTAACACATCGTACATGGTGCAGGTTGCGGCTAACATGGCGCAGGCAGCATCAACCGCATTTCCGCCCTTAATAAAAATTCGTGCACCAGCCGTCGCTGCGAGCGGTTTACCTGTAATAGCAACCCAATGTTTTCCATGAAGGACAGGTTTTTCAGTGGCATAGATATTCACGAAAGTGATCATAAATAACAAAAATAATGTTAATAGAGTGATTTCCAGGATTGCACAATTTGGATTCACTTTGAATATCATTTTCATTTTCCTCCAGATTTTTAGATTAATTTTTGATTCTGGTTGTTCAATTCTTGATACAGGATAACAAAAAAATCAAGTATCCAGCATCGATATCAAGAAACGTTGAAATAATGAACGAAAAACGTTGTGAGACCATTCTTTGTAAATTTTCTTGACCAATTGGCTGCGAATTTCGGCATAGATGTCTATAAATAGCTCTTCGATAATGAGTGCCTTTCCACCTGTAAGAAAATAGTTCACTTGACTAAAGTAACTTTAGCGCTGGTAGCAAATTCTCCTTGGATTAGATTTATCATATAAATTCCAGATGCCACTCTTTGCCCTGAAGCATTTTTCCCATCCCATAAAATATGATTTACTCCTGGGGGCAAATTATTGTTAATCAGCGAACGTACCTTCCTCCCAAAGGTGTCATATATTGTGAGTTGTACCTTCTCGGTTCCAAATGTGGAAATTTTAATCTTGCATTGGAAATTAAATGGATTAGGATAAACCGAATTTAGTGCAAAGGTTTTCGGATATGAGATGTTTTCGCTGATCCCTGAGGTCAATATATTATCTAATGCTTTCAAGAAACCTTCCATCTCTTCCATTGTGCCAGTAGACACACGAATATGCTGTGGCATTCCCCATCCGGTGCGAACTTGATATCCGTTGGAAGCCAGTTTAGCAGCCACTGCTATTGCTTCTGTACCAGTATCAAACATCATAAAATTTGTTTCTGATTTTATAACATCTATGCCTCGATCTGAGAGGCCTTTTTCCAGATATTGTTTGGCGTGATCGTTTAGTGTAATTGTATGATTTATATGATCCTGATCTTCAAGCGCAGCTTCTGCCGCAGCCTGGGCATGACGACTTACCGTGCCAAACATTTGAGATGAAGCGATCAATCCTGTATGTTGAGGAGATGCAACAGCATACCCGATTCGAGTGCCGGCCAGACCATAAACTTTGGAGAATGTTCTTACCACAATAATAGGCAGACCTTCTTTAGCAAACCGCATACAACTTTCATAGTTCAGATTATGGACATATTCATGATAGGCTTCATCAACGACCACAACAATTCCCTTCGGAACAGAGTGAATCAAGTTTTCCATGTCGGTTTTGTTCACAATTGTACCGAGCGGATTATTAGGATTGACCAGGGAGATAAGCTTTGTCTTCAGGCTTACTGCCTGTAAAATTGATGGTAAATCGATTACATAATTTTCATCCACTGGTACATGCACGACAGTCGCTCCGTTAGCCGTTGTCTCTGCTGCCATTTGAAAATATGTTGGAGTAGCGGTTATCATTTCGTCACCAGGGGCGAGAACCGCGTCGGCAATAAGTCGAAGTACTTCTGTTGCACCAGCCCCGACACAAATCTGACTCGGACTTAATCCATGAAATTGTGCAATTTTATTTTCCAGATTACTACTGTACCAATCAGGATAACGGTGAGATAAAGAAACAGCGTCCTGTATGGCTGCCAATGCTTTTGGCGAGGGACCTAAAGGATTTTCATTATAACATAACCGACCTTGATAGTCCCCACCGATAGATTCAGGGTAGGGTTGTGCCTGTACTCTGCCGATTCCAGGGAGATAAACGAAGCTGAGTGCAGCGGCAGTTTTGTGGATAAATTTTCGACGAGAAATGGTTACTTTAAATTTCATGCTTCTAAATTATTTTTTTCACATCTTCTTTTTACTAAAATATAAAGTTTAAATCTAAATATCAATAAAAATCTGTTTTCATACCTTAAAATTTTAATTGAATTTTTTTGGATAATTCTTTAAATTTTATTATTGAATCTACTCTAAAAAGAATGTCAAGCCCATAGCCGTCAGGCTATTCATATAAGTTAAATAATAACTATGAGTTATAAAATGTTTCTGAATCATAATTCATGTTGTCCCAATTTTTATCATTACATATTGTTATCAACTAAGACAACCTAATCTTCCTGTTTTGAGTTTGTAAAAAGCTTATTCCCATATACATCATTTGCTCTATTTTCTCCTGGTTAAAATTATCCTTTACACCAGCAGTTACCATCATTGTTTTATTTAATTTAGTATCCTCCATTTTTTGCTCCTCCTGTGTATTAAGGTACGTAGTTATGAGTAGGTTTTTATTATCCTACCATGAGATCGAAAAATTTTGCAACAAGATTAACTTTTTCCTTGACACTTAAACTAAAAACGATTATCTTAAAGTAAGAAAGTAAGGAAATAACCCAGATATTTATGTTTAACACAAAAAGTAATTTAAGAGGTAATGTAATGCCATTTGTCAAGATTGGACCCAAGCATCAAATCACCATACCCAAGCAAATTTTTAGCAGATTAGAGCTTAAGGCTGGGGACTTTATTGAAGTGATGATTCAGGGCGGCAGAGTTGTGCTTATTCCGAAACAGATGACTGAAAAACCGCCAGTGCCAAAATTGTCAGAAATGGAACAGGGATTGCTTAACTCTGCTAAAACCAAAATCGCTGCCATCAACAAAGATATGCTCAATTCTAACGGCTTAACACAAGCTGAGGCAGATGTGGCTGCCAAAGTTGGTTTGATTGACCCTGAACAAAAGTGGTGGTGGACAGAGGAATGGCAAAAAGGAGAAAGACAGGCAGAAGCCGATATTAAAGCAGGAAGAATATCAGGTCCTTTTAAGAGCGCAGAGGAATTGATCAAGGACCTGGAAAGCTAAGCTTATGCAAATTATTCGCACTGATACTTTTAAAGACCAGTATAAAAAATTGCCCCAACCAATCAAAGAACAAGCTAAAAAACAGTTGGGCTTACTATTAGAAAACCCTAAACATCCATCATTGAGAGTCAAGAAGATCAAGGGACAAACAGAGGACATTTTTGAAGCCAGAGTATCCAGTGGCTATCGTTTCACGTTTAAAATTGAAGGTGAATATTACATCTTAAGAAAAATTGGTACCCATGATATTTTGAGAAAACCGTAAGGGGGGTGAGATACAAAAATTTGGACATTTTAGTTTTTTTCAATTTTTAGAAATAAAAACTTATGAAGTTAAGTGAGTAACTTATTTTATCTCACCCCCTAACTTTTGTTTCGACTATTTTTCTTTGACTGATATAATCAATTTAGTATCGAATATTAGAATAAAAATTTATGTTTTATTCAAACAACACCAGTAAAATAGATATTCAACAGAGACGTTTAGAACAAGAGATTACCTATATTCCCATTAACGAACAACAAGAATTACTAAAGAGCCAGCGCATAAATTAAATCAATCCTAAAATTCTGCTTGCTGCTGGCCAAAATTGTGATGAAATTTTGAAAAGACGTTACAATTTAGAAAGAAAAT
>Ga0209427_10005681_pt1 | contig 14296 bp, 12 predicted proteins | sample DeeMarSWOR136_30_FD_187465 | JGI IMG/M metagenome (GOLD analysis project Ga0209427, IMG submission 187465) | Marine sediment microbial communities from White Oak River estuary, North Carolina - WOR-1-36_30 (SPAdes) (version 2) | ecosystem: Environmental > Aquatic > Marine > Intertidal zone >... | reverse complement strand
TCTTTTAGGATTCTTTCATTGTTGTATACACATACTACCGAAATCATTAGTCCTGACCTTGTGCAAAGACGCTGCCGCAATACCGATGCAGCAACTACAGTAGCACCCTCTCATCAACCATGCATCACTCAAATGAAATGAGTTGTTTTGATGCAAATTATGTTCAGTTTACCTTCCCCTATTGAAAGCGTCACCCAAGCCACCTGATAATTTCGCTATTATGAGCAAGCTGTGCAGATTGCAGTTTCCTTCTCTTCTTCAGCATCTTCGGAATACTACCAAAGATATCAAGCTTTCCTCTCAACAATAGGAACATATTTCGATAATCCCTACGTTTTACCCCCCCCCAAATTGTCATCGGAATACTCAACATCAATCGACCCATATGACGGAACACTATATCCAGCGGAGCGTTTTTCAGCACATAGAATGTTTGATTTCTGGCTAAATAATATAGCTTAATTGAGGCGCCAGTAACCGAATGCGTGTGATAGACAATTGATGTTGGAATGTATAGGCACTTCCATCCAAAAAGCCTCGCACGCCAAGCAAAATCGACATCCTCATAATATGCAAAGAAATCCTCATCAAATAATCCAATTTGCTCGACCATTTCCCTTTTATAGAGAGCTGAACATGCAACGGCGCCAAATATCTCACATGTTTGGTTATACTGCCCTTCGTCTCTTTCTCCATATCCTATCTGAAAGGGATGTCCGTCGAGGAAAAGCGTAGGGTAGGCGGTTATTCTCATTGCGGGTCTTCTGAAGATTGCTATGCCAACTCCATCAATCGTTTCAGGGTCTTTGAGGGATAGTATCTTCGATTGGCAAGAACCAATCCTCTCATCACTTTCGGCAACTCTAGTCAACTCAGTTAGAAATTCTGGATCAACGATAGTGTCATTATTGAGAAGCAAGAAATACTGCGGATCGAAATTCTCTGAAGCATACTTGATCCCAATATTATTGCCCTTAGCAAACCCATAATTCCTATCGTTTTCGATTATATGAATGTAATCCCCGTATCTGCCTTTCAAAGCTGTAACATCGTCACCTTCTGAGCCATTGTCAACTACTATAACCTCATAATTAGCATACGTTATCTTCTTCAAAGACTCCAGGCACTCTATAGTGTGTGCTAACCCGTTCCAGTTGAGGGTGATTATCGAGACCCTAGGAGGCATTTTCTCGTCTTTCTATACCCTGGTAACGATCCCCCAACTTCTCAAAAGGTTTTTACCATTTTCGATCAATCCCACATTGGGGAAATTCGCCTTCAAGAAGTCACAGGAACCATCTGTTGAGCCGTTATCCGCCGCAATGATCTCGTAATTGGGATAATCTATATCCTTTCGCGATTCACAGATACTGATGCAATCTTGTTTCATAGAAAGACAGCGTTTTCTTGATACCCTGCTCTAGAGAGGTTTTCGGCTGCCACCCGAGCATAGCATTAAACTTAGCATAGCTGCCGGCGAACCTCTTAATGTCGATCTTCTCTCTCTCCGGGGGGTAGGGGATATTGACGTAGCTACCTTTCCCTACCGTCTGGATAACAAGGTCAACCATATCGATGAATTTTGTTTCAACCCCGGAGCCAACCATGAATACCTCGCCATTTGCTTCTTGTCTTTCAGCAGCGAGGATCAGGGCATCAACCGCATCATCTATATATAGAAAGTCCCTCGTCTGGCTGCCATCCCCGTAGACTGTTATTGTTTTGGCCTGCATTGCCAAGGCCAAGAAGTAGTTTATTACCGCGTAGTGGCTATGCTTCATCTGAGCCCTGCGCCCATATATGTTGTTCAACCTCATCGAGACAAAGGATATTCCATATACCTGACGATATGCCCAGAGATACTTTTCAGCAGCGAGCTTATTTACACCGTATATGTCTGTGGGATTGTCCGGATGATTCTCATCCACGGGCAAGTACACTGGCTCGCCTATTTGCCCTCTGGTTCCGGTGTAGACAATCTTCACTGCATTGTTGCACCTTCTGCATGCCTCTAAGACATTCATGGTTCCTCGGCAATTGATGTCGATGTCCAAAAAGGGGTCCTTCATTGAGATCACGTGACCCACCTGTGCCGCGCAGTGGAAAATGTAATCCTTGTCCCTTACGTGCTGTTTCAACAAATCGAAATCCCGGATATCGCCCTTTATGAATTCGATCTCATCGCTGATCTCTTCAATGTTGGCGAAGTTCCACCCGTAGGGGTCTAGGCAGGCATCGTAGATAGTGACCCTTGCTCCGATTTCCACCAGCTTATGGGCTAGATTGCTTCCAATAAAGCCTAAGCCGCCCAGTATTAGCACCTTCTCCTCTTTCACTTGGCTCATCCTTGGTTCAGGCGCGGGATTAACTAATCCTTAGCGACTCCTTCCGTGTAGCGCATTTTCTTGCGACTCTCTTTCGTGATCCACTTAGCTTATGATTATATCAGGATAGGTTCGATATTGAAAGCGGATTTCGCAAAACCACTGTTATCTGCTATTATCGAGACAGGAGAGAATGTTGTGGTACTGAGAAGCATTCGGAATGTAATTGGCGCTTATGTGCCCAGGAAAGCCCCCAGGATCGCGCATATTTATAGTAGAGTCTACAAGAGGATTCTCTATTGGTATCTTGACTTACGTGATCAACTGTATATCAAGCGGGCTGGATTTACTCAGTTGCCGCCTGCGCATCTACGAGACCGTGTTCACGGTTCTACCGATATCCGTGGTTTCTTGGAGGTTGGTAAGAAATGCAGTCAAGATATTGAATCTGCGCTTATGAAGATTGATAGGGATTTAGGTTCGTTCCGGCACATTCTGGATTTTGGCTGTGGTTGTGGACGTACGTTCATATGGTTTGCCAACCGCTCACAACCATCCAATTTCTACGGAACAGACACTGACGCTGATGCAATCTCTTGGTGCCGCAATAACCTTAGCTTTGGCAGCTTTGGCGTTAACGACCCTTTACCGCCGTTGGAATATCCTTCCGAGATGTTTGATCTTATCTATGCAATATCGGTATTCACTCATTTAGACGAAGACTATCAGTTTCGTTGGTTGAGTGAGCTTAAGCGGATAGCCAAACCTAAAGGCATTTTGCTCTCAACGGTTCATGGCCACCATTGCTGGAAGGACCTTCCTCCCGAGCCCCTTGCCAAGATAGAAAAAGAGGGTATCCTCTTCGTCCCCGTAAATACCTGGAAAGGTGTATTTCCAGACTGGTATCAAGTCACGTTTCATACTAAGGAATATATCCTCGAAAGATACGCCGAGTATTTCGACGTATTGGATTACATACCAAGAGGGATGAATGACGTTCAAGATATGATTATCCTTCAAAAGACTTAGGTTTAGTTACTCCTGCCACAGGATTACGATGTCAATGCAAAGCGACGAACTCGCAATAACTTGTGCTTCTGCGCTCTACTTGTGACAAGGCAAGGTATCGCACAGCAGGTGCACTCATCTATGTGGAGGATCTATGTTCACGGACAGCAAAAGGCGTATGCGAACCTATCTCCAAACTCTCTTGAGGTGTTAGTATGGACTTGAGTAACGAAAGACTAGAGCGAGAGTTCGAGCGGCGGGGACCTTGGTTGACAGGGTTCATTATCAATGGAACGTGGTATTGTGGCAAGTTCTGCTCTGCTTTTGATGATCGTATTCTGATGTTCTTTGAGGCATTCCCTGATGCTAGCAAAATCCTGGACTTAGGTATTCTGGAGGGTGGTCAAACCTTTGAGCTAGCTGAGAAGCCTGGCGTGAGTGTGATAGGTATTGAGGGGCGTGAGGAGAACCTTGGCAGAGCATCTTTCATCCGAGAATTGCTTGGACTTGATAATGCCCGGCTTGTCCTAGCAGACCTGGAGAAAGAAGATCTCGATTATCTTGCGCCATTTGATGCTGTTTTTTGCTGTGGCACCCTGTATCACCTACCGAGACCGTGGGAGCTGATTGCGAGGCTTAGTAGAGTGACATCGAACCTGTTTATCTGGACTCGTTATGCGCTTGAGAAAGACGCCACTAAAATTGTTGGGAATGAGTACCGTGGTCTGTGGTTTCGGGAGGGCAAAGACCCAGCAAGTGGACTGTCTCCAAAATCATTCTGGCCCACCATTGGATCGCTTTGCTCTATGCTCTGGCACAATGGGTTTACTCACATTACACTATTGGAAATCGATCCCTACCATGACATAGGATCCTGCGTATCCGTAGCTGCAAGGAAGTAATGGGAAATCAAGATAGACACGGGCTAGATGGCTGTGCTTCGCTCCACCCAAATCTGCGAAATGGGTATGACAGATAGCCTGTCACTACTCTAGTAGAGAGTCTCCTTCCATAGTCTGGGGTTTAGCTATCTGAAAGCATGTGAGTACAGTGGGGGCTATATCTGTCACTTTGGGATGCGGAACGCGAATCTTCCGACTGCTGAGAAAGACTCCCGGCACATAGTGTGCATCGAATATATGATCTCCACTCCACCTCTTTAGGTTATCCTCGAGAATTCTCGGCGGTGCCCCACCGATGGCAGTTTGCCAAGAGGCTCGATAGTGAGGTTCAAATCCAACGACTAGGTCAGGTGCATCATCAATGTAAGGGCCGCTATACAGGTCCTCTTTGGCGTAGACATTTCTAACAACCGTTCTGCCTCCCTGTGGATCTCTCAGTGCGGCCACAACGCTGGCAATTTTTCGTTGCAGTTGCTTCGCTTCATCACCTGGATTGACAATCCCTTTCTTTTCCCTGCCGCGAAGATTTAGGTAGATACTGGAAAAACCGAGAGCGTACGCCCTTGTTCTTTCCCAAACTACGTTCTTGAATAATGGATCCCCTTCATCATCTTGCGCAGGCTTTCTTAAGACCATCAATCCGTTCTCAACGAGCCAGGAATTTAGGTGTACCGCCCTTCTGAAGGACGTGAAACCGTGATCCGACATAATAAGGATAACCGTCTGTTGATCAATGGAATCAAGCACCCGACTCAGAATTTTATCCATACGCTTATAGTAATCCTCAATGATATGGTGATATTTCTTAGCGAGCATTTCGTCATATCCAGGGTGCTCGGCATCTGTTGTGCTCCAGTATATATGCTGTATCCGATCGGTGGTGTCGAACACACAAGCCAATAGCCCCTCCTTAAACCGTCCAAGCTCGTACCATAGCATTTTCTCTCTTTCCACCATTATGTCGTTACAGAGGCTTAAGAAGGCTTCGTCATCAAGGCAACCGTCGCTTAGAGCATGTGTATCCTCTGGTATACCCAGAGTGCTGTAGTTGCCGATATTATGTACGAGTTCGGTGGCATATTTATCAGGATGTGAAATTGGAAAGGCAGGCTTTCCGGGGTCAACTTGAATGGGTGATAAATAGAGCCGCAGTTCGGGTTTTATCGAGTCTAGGTAAAACCGACAGATGCCTGAAATATGTCTACCGAGGCCGAGGCCAAATCTTAACTGTATCCAATCGCTCCATTTCCCCTCCTCAACAGGATAGCTTTTATCGGCGATCTTTAACTTGATTGTTGAACGTTCCTCACTAATGTCAATTTCTATCGGTACTCGGGAATCCTGGGGCCCCACAATTGTTGACCTGGCTATCTCGCTGTCGAATGAGACCCTTATGATATCACCTTGCTTGTCTGAATCCTTCACAACAGCGCCTGTGGTGTAGAAGCTGTATCTTCCAACACTCCCCCTGAGGTCGAGCAATCCCAGACCGGAGAGCATGTGGCCGGATGTTACTTCTGGGGGGAAAGTGACCGGCCATCTGATGACACTTGTGGGAACGGCTGCCTCAGAAGTAATGGCCCAGAAAGGGGTACCCTTGCGCACTGGAAGAAACCTTGAATTCCTGCGGCCGAGTACGTTTCTAGGATTCACTTTCACTATCGAATGTTCGGGTAAATAGCTTCCAGGGCTTCTGGTGATAAAATCGAAGATGCCGTGATAACCGGGGTTGCTGCCTGTGGCGATCGTTGACCAAGCAACCGGGCTTTGCGCGGGTGTGCTCGTGGCCAAAGGCGCGTAGCTTCCTGCTTCTCTAATGCTGGAGAAGGCTGGCAACTCTCCAGCATCCATTAGTTTCTCCAGGATGGTTGGGTCGAGACCATCTATGCCGAGCAGGATAACCCTGTCAGTCTTTTGCATCTTCATCGGCATTGTCCCTGCTCACGCCCTCACCCTCCTGATCATCCGCTGTCGGCTGCTCACTGGTCTCAGCATCCTCATCTCCGGGGTGTCCTCGAAGTTTGTTGATGCCGGACATGATGAATCTTCTGAAAGGTCGCACCATAAAAGCGAGGGCAGCGAGCGCCATAGCGAAGATAGGGGCGAGGATAGCAAATATGGGCATCGTAACACCGGGGTCCATGTAGGCGTATGCAGGGCGAGGATACAGAAGCGAGGATGCTATGACCAGAATCACTATAACAAATAGCCTTAATTTACTCATAACGCTGACTACCTCCTTGGTTTACTCGACTCTATCTATCGTATTTGGTCGGCCGCACCAGGTCTATACGTTTCAAACGAGTTCAGCCACTCCTTCAAGAGCGCTTTTAGTTCCGCTGCCTTTTCAGGCTCGACCTCAATGAGATTATTCAGTTCCCCAGGGTCCTCCCTTATATTATAGAGCTCATCCTGCCCGTTAGACGACCAAATATACTTGAATTCATCGGTACGGATAGTCTTAAGCCGATGGGCCCATCTGTAAACATCGATATCGCCGTACCACCTTAAGAAGCCGAAGGCCCCGTAATGCAACGCGTACTCGGCGATGGCGAACTGTGACCCGGGTTGTTCCACATCTTTGACCAGGCTCTGCCCCTGAAGCTGCTCTTCACCACTCCAGTTGATGCCGACGATATCCAATATGGTGGGAAAGATATCGATCAGCTGCACTTGCTCCTCAACCCGCAGTCCAGCCTCGGCTAATCCCGGGTATCTGATGATAAGGGGTACGTGAAGCACGGTGTCGTAAACACTCAGGACGTGCTCTACAAGGTGGTGCTCTCCGAAATTCTCACCGTGGTCGGAAGTTATTATCAAGACTGTGTTGTCCAGGATATCGAGGTCCCTTAGGTAATCGAGCAACTCTCCGATGCGGAAGTCCAGATATGAAATCTCCCCGTCATACAGAGCGCGGTCAATAGCAAACTCTTCAGCGTTTATATCACGCCGTCCCGTCATATAAACATAAGAGCGTTCTTTAATAAACGTTGCCACTGCTCTTGCTTGTGCATAGCTCACCGCGTCGCCCAGATAAGGGGCCGCATACTCCTCCGGGGGGTGATAAGGGGTATGTGCCTCCATGTAGTTAATGAAAACAAAGAACGGTGTCTCTCTCTCATGAGCATTCGCTATCCACCTCATGACCACCTCATTAGTCCTTTGTGCGCCGTCATCCATTAGAATTATATTATTTTCAACATATTGCCTGGCACGGCTTATCATAAGGAAGTCTGGCAATCCGTAAGGCCATGAGTTACGACCAGGTACGTTTAGACCAAGATTCCTTAATACATAGGTGTCAAAACCTTGTGTCAAATTGTATGCTGCCCCAACAAATGTATTGTTGGTGTATTCAAACGTCTGATAGCCATGCGAGTTTAAAACCTCAGCGATGGTCTCAAAACTGTCGTCCAACCAAGAATGCTCAAAATCTGTGCCATTTTTACTGGGGAACATGCCGGTAAACATCGAAGCATGGGACGGAAGGGTCCACGGGGCTTGTGCGATAGCATTCTCATATAGAATCCCTTCGTCCGCTATCTCATCTATGTTGGGTGTGGTGTTACGATGGTAACCGTAACAGGAAAGACCGTCTGCGCGGACGGTATCCATAACGATCCACAGGACATTTGGCATTCCCTCTGCGGCCACGGAATCACTGCCTGCTGAAGCTCCTGCCTTGGTATCGAAACCATAAGGCCCGGTGAACGATACGGCAACGAAGGCAGCTAGCATAAATACCAGTAGGGTCCACCCCACCTTTTGTAGCCTGCGAGTGTTGTATCTCTGCAGTATGGAGACGGACAGGATGTATAGACCTACTCCGAGGATAATCACGGCGATCAAGGTGCCAATATTGGCTAGCATGCGCACCGTATCGTAAAATGATTTATTGTGCAACCAGCCCCAATTTATCCATAAGCCAACTAATAGCAGGACAACGATGGAAACCAGTAGTGATATTAAAAGGGCGATTAGATTTTCTTTCCTTATTCCCATATTCAGGGCATATATGCTGAGAGCAGCAAGTCCCACCCCGCTTAGAACGCAGACTATGACAGTCTCGAGAACATCAATGATCTCGTCGCTCATGCTGTGATATCCAATAAAAGTAGCTGCTATCATTAGAAAAGAGGTACAAATAAATACTCCTGCCAGTTGTGCTTTGTTTACGCTGTATCTTCCGATTCTGACGATGCCGGCGGTGACAACCCCTATAACTCCCATGACCAGACACCCTATGAGAGCGTAGATCGCCGACGCATATAGGGAAAGGGACAACATCTTAGGTAGAGTATAAACAATCCAAGGGCTGTATGTATGCTTATCAACGACTGTAACACTATCCCAGACACCGAGCAGTAGCCCCATGACCAACCCTATCAGGCCAGCTATACCAATAGCCGCCTTAAACCCCGGTGCCTCTACAGCATCCTCTCTTGCTTTTGCCACGATACGCTCCCCTTTGAGATTCTAACGAGTTCCGACAGAATCGAAGCATCTGAATATCGCGCCCCTATCAGGCGCTTGTTACCAATATACTTGTTTGTAGCTAAAAGGTCAACATGCTTCGGGGATCTGAGAGCTACTGCCGGCAGGTTGAGGTCTCTATTCAAGCCTTAAACTTATCATGTCCATTCCGAATCAAGGGCGAGGATACAAAAGCGAGGCTGCTATGGCCAGAACTGCTATCCCCAATAGCCTGATTTTTTGCACACCGGCGATTACATCCTTGGTTCGCTCAACCGCATCTATCGTATTTGGTCGGCCTCACCAGGTCTATACGTTTCAAACGAGTTCAGCCACTCCTTTAAGAGCGCTTTTAGCTCCGCTGCCTTTTCAGGCTCGACGTCAATGAGATTATTTAGTTCCCCAGGGTCCTCCCTTATATTATAGAGTTCATCCTTCCCGTCAGACGCCCAAATATACTTGTATTCCTCAGTACGGATAGTCTTTAGCCTGCGTGCGTATTTGTAAACATCGGTCCAAAAAGCCGTGTCAATTATAAGCTTGAGAGCAATGTGAGTCATTCTGTCCTCGGCCATGGCAAACTCCGACCCGGGTTGTTCTATCCCGCATTTCCCATATCAAATGCTCAGCACAGATAGGGTTCCTATGGTACAACAGCTTCAAAAGAGAGGCTCAACTGGAGGAACCCAATGGGTGAAAAGACTCAGGAGGCGCTGAAGCTTCAATTCGACAAGCGATTGAGGCTGGAGTTCCACGGGGCCAGGATCACTTCGGATGCTGGGCTGTTGGCCTGTCGGGAACTGGACGAGGCACTGGGATTGACGGAGGCGGCACCAACCTATCTGCGAGAGACCCGAGGTGGCGGGAATGTGCAGCATGAGCTCGTGCCGCTGCTGCGGCGGTCTGTGTACAGTCGCCTGGCGGGATATGAGGACACCAACGATGCGGTGAGGCTGGCCAGGGATCCCGCTATACAGGCGGTGGTTGGACGGCAGGCCCTGGAGAAGCAGGCAGCCAGCACCAACACCCTGAGCAGGTTTGAGACCGAGGTGCTTCTCACCGAGGAGAACCTGAAGGGAGGGAATCAACTGAACGCTGAATGGGTAGACCAGGCCATGAAGCGAACCAGGCACCAGCGAATCATCCTCGACATGGACAGCTCGGAGAGTCCGGTCTATGGGGAACAGGAAGGAGCCACCTACAACGGCCACTTCCAATGCGTGTGCTATCATCCCCTGTGCTGCTCCAACCAGTTTGGGGACTGCGAAGGGGCAATGCTGCGGCCGGGCAATGTCCACAGCGCGGAGCGTTGGCGGGAGATCCCGGAGACGATTGTGAAGCGATACCAGAGGAGGCGGATGCGGCTGCTGTTCAGGGCTGATGCGGCCTTTGCCAAGCCGGAGGTATACGAATACCTGGAGCCACGGGACATCGGCTATGCCATACGGCTTCCCGCCAACGAGGTGCTGCAGGAGCATATCAAGCATCTGTTGAAGAGGCCAGTGGGGAGACCGCCGAAGAAGCCTATTGTCTGGTACCACGACTTCCAGTATCAGGCGGGGAGTCGGAACCGCCCCCAGCGAGTAGTGGCTAAAGTGGAGTGGCCCCAAGGAGAGTTATTCCCCCGGGTGGGCTTCATCGCCACCAACCTCTCCGCCAAAGCTAAGGGTGTAGTGCACTTTTATAACGGCCGTGGGACGGCGGAGCAGTGGATTAAGGAGGGCAAGTATGCGCTGAACTGGTCCAGGCTTTTCCGCCACCGGTTTGTTGCCAATCAGGTGCGGCTCCAGCTTTTCATTCTGGCCTACAACCTGGGCAACTTCCTGCGCAGGCTGGGCTTGCCCAAGGCAGTCAAGGACTGGTCATTGCGCAGCCTCCAGTTGAAGCTGATCAAGATGGGCGGTCGCTTGGTGCGCCATGCCCGGCGGCTCACCTTCCAGTTGGCAGAGGTCGCTGTCTCCAGAGAGCTGTTTGCTGTTATCCTGGGACGAATAGCCCGGCTATGCCTGGCTCCAGGCTAAGCTGTACACCTGGACAGGCAGGGTGGCGGGGTGATAAAGGGAGAAGTATTGTCCCTTACGAGAGTGAAAGGCCTGGGATAGGGCTCTAAGAGGAGGTTTCTGGATATTTCAGTGAGGGGATGGACGCCGCAGGGCGGTTTACGACGTTCTCAAAGGAGCTTGACAACCCTGGGGCAGGGTCTTACTATTAGAGCAGATGGAAGGAGGGTTCGGTACGGCCTTATCCGGAGCTAATATGGGAAATTCCGGTTTACGCCACTACTACTTTGGGGGAAACCGGACTGGTGAGGCGTAACTGGGGTTAATGGCAACCTCAGATATTAGGTTAAGAATGTGGCAGTATAGAGAGCTCGTAATTAACTTAACCATCATCGAGCTTAAGAACAGGTATCAAAACACTGCCCTGGGGTTTTTCTGGTCTATTCTCGGCCCTTTCTTGTTAGCCACAGTTTTGTACTTTGTATTCAGCAACATCTTCCCGCAGGAGGAGAATTTTGCCGCCAACGTGCTGGTAGGCATAATGGCATGGCGGTTCTTCGCTGCCGGCACTATGTCATCTCTTTACTCCATAGTTGGCAAACCGAGCCTGGTAACCAAGGTATATATCCCGAGGAAGATTTTAACTCTCAGCACTGCTCTATCTGTCCTCATAAGCTCCACGCTCGAGTTTATAATCCTGTTGCCGATAATATTTGTATTAACTGGAGGTATACCCGTCACCATCCTCCTGTTTCCTTTGGTTAGCCTGTTATACTTCTGGCTGGTTTATGGCGTTAGCTTGTTTTTAAGTTCATTATTTGTCTATTTCCGGGACCTGAATCAAATATGGGACGTTGTGATTTTTAGCGGCTTTTTCCTGTCACCTATTGTTTATCCTTTGTCACGTATCCCTGACAGTTACATGACGTATTATCTGCTGAACCCGATAACCAGGTTGATAATTATGTATAGAGATGTAATGGTTGCTGGCAATTTGCCTTCAATAGGCAGTCTAATTGTTGTGATTAGCTTCTGTGTGATAGTCTTCTTCGCTGGGAGCTTTGTGTTTAATAAATTACAGCGCCGCTTTGCTGAGGCCGTATAGTGGATGCCATAGTAGTCGACAATGTATCTAAGAAGTTCAAAATTCCTCACGAGAAAAAGACAACGCTATTTCAAAACGTAGTTGGCTTGGTAAGAAGGCAGTTTGCCTATGAAGAATTTTGGGCCCTCAAAGGCATTAGCTTCAGTGTGGAGCAAGGTGAGGCCTTTGGCATAATAGGCAGAAATGGCTCGGGGAAGACGACATTGCTCAAAATACTAGCAAATGTCTTATATTCAGAAAGTGGATCAGTCACCGTGAATGGCAGAGTTGCTCCCTTTCTGGAGCTCGGAGTTGGCTTTCAGCCAGAGCTAACCGCTGCAGAGAATGTTTATATCTACTGCTGCATTCTGGGAATGAGCAACAAGGAGGCTAAGAGCAAGTACGATGACATATTTGGCTTTGCCGAGCTGAGAAGATTTGAGAGTATGAAGCTGAAGAATTTCTCTTCGGGGATGTATCTGAGATTAGCCTTTTCCACTGCCATTCATACCAACCCCGATACCTTGCTGATAGACGAGGTATTGGCCGTCGGCGATGAAGCTTTCCAGCAGAAGTGCAGGGATAAGATGCAGGAACTTAAGGGGCAGGGGAAGACCATGGTATTTGTTTCTCATGCCTTGGATGCCGTGGAAAGCCTATGCCAGAGGTCGCTGCTATTAGATGAAGGCAGGATTATTTCAATAGGTAAAACAGAGGAAGTGATAGGTGACTATCTGGAGATGCTGCGTAGCGAATGGCCCATCGTTCCTTCAGCTCCAACCCTGATCTCCCCAGATGACGGAGCTACGGTTTACGGCACCTCTGTCAACTTCCGGTGGAATCCTTCCGACGGCGCAACCAAGTACTTATTGGTAGTGAGCACCTCCCCTAACTTCATCCAGAGCAAACCGAGGATCTTCGGTGAGTTTGTAGGCAATGTGCTGAGCCATACGGTAATTGGATTTCCCAATGACGGGACTACCTACTACTGGTGGGTATGGGGCGGCAACGAGGCCGGCATAACCCACCACGCTGATACCCGCGCAAACGGCCGAAGCTTCATAAATGGCGAAGCGCCCACTATTCCTTCAGCTCCAACCCTGATCTCCCCAGATGAAGGAGAGCAGTTCTGATGCTTGGCTCGAGCAGTGAGAGATTTCTACCTTGGATGGTGGGAGCACAGATTCACTATGAGCACCTGCATAGATATGCATTTGCCGCTCAGTTTGTTAAGGGAAAGAAAGTCCTGGACCTGGCTTGCGGTGAGGGATATGGCAGCTACAAGCTGGCGCAAGAAGCAGATTGTGTTATTGGTGTAGATATTGACGAACAAATTATAAAGCATGCTCAAAGCAGATACCTGCGAAAAGGTCTCCATTTCATAGAAGGTTCGATAACCGAGGTCCCCATAGAGGGTGAGCAGGAATTCGACGTCATCGTTTGTGTCGAGGCTATTGAGCATATCAAGGATCACGACAAGCTTCTGTCCGAAGTCAAGAGGTTAATAAAGGACAATGGCGTATTCATAGTCTCGACCCCAAACAAGGAGGTCTATACAGATGAACATGGCTGTAATAACCCTTTCCATATAAAAGAGCTTTACTTCAATGAATTTGAGCATCTACTCCTTGAGCATTTCAAGAATGTACGCTTCTTCGGTCAGAGGGTCTATGCTGGGTCAAATATCTGGGATATCTCAGTGAGTCAAGCTACCTGCTATAGAGAATTTGTGGTAGAGAAGCGTGATAAGATTTTCAATTTTACTGGAAGCGATCGAAAAGTGCCTATTTTTTTCATTGCATTGTCTTCAGATGTCGATTTGGAGCCCAATATTTTCACGCTAAATAGTTGGCTTGTTGATGTCTCTGATACTCTTATCCCTGAGTTGTACACTAAAGATATACGGATCAGCTTCTTAGAGGAAGTTATTCAACAGCACGGTGACAGGATAATGAGCTTACAAGCAGGTCTTCAACTGAAGAGTGCCCAGGTAACAGGCTTAGAAATTCGGATACAGCAAATTAATTCTGGTATAGTCATGCAGCTCCTAAACAGGTATCAAAGTGTGGTCAATAGGCTCCTGCCGTGGGGCTCAACGAGACGTAACTGCTATGAGCGTGCGCTTTCTCCAATTCGCATCATCCTAAACGAGGGCTGGAGAAGTTATTGGTCTATCGCTAAAGATAGTATCAGAAAGAAAAAGGCTGTCTAACAGTCTCGACGAAACCTAGTACAAGTGCTTTCACCAGAGGGGACATGACGTTTCCTCCATAAATAGTGCATGTTGCTCTAACTTAAGGAGTGGTATCCTTCATGGAGGCAGGCCAACCCTACGACTAATGAAAAATTCCAATAGGAAGGTGTATCATAAGTGAAAATAACCCTGATAGCGCCAAGTCCGGCTAAGCTTCATGGTTCAGGCGTTGGAATAAGGATTCTGTCAGCATGTCTTAAAAGAGAAGGGTGCGATGTGCGGATCATATTTTTACCAAGAGCCACAGCAGG
>Ga0209427_10005680_pt1 | contig 14297 bp, 13 predicted proteins | sample DeeMarSWOR136_30_FD_187465 | JGI IMG/M metagenome (GOLD analysis project Ga0209427, IMG submission 187465) | Marine sediment microbial communities from White Oak River estuary, North Carolina - WOR-1-36_30 (SPAdes) (version 2) | ecosystem: Environmental > Aquatic > Marine > Intertidal zone >... | reverse complement strand
GGGGCTGAAGCAGGTCCCAAGGGTTTGGCTGTTCGCCAATTAAAGCGGTACGTGAGCTGGGTTTAGAACGTCGTGAGACAGTTCGGTCCCTATCTTTCGCGGGCGCAGGATATTTGAGAGGAGCTGTCCCTAGTACGAGAGGACCGGGATGGACGAACCTCTGGTGTTCCAGTTGTCGCGCCAGCGGCATGGCTGGGTAGCTATGTTCGGAAAGGATAACCGCTGAAAGCATCTAAGCGGGAAGCCTACCTCAAGATTAGATATCCCTTTGGCATGGAAACATGTCGAACTGAAGACCCCTTGAAGACTACAAGGTTGATAGGCCAGACGTGCAAGTCCAGTAATGGATTTAGCCAACTGGTACTAATCGGTCGTGCGGCTTGACCACAAAACCCAATTTACTCACATACAATCGAGCAATTATTTAATTGCGAGTGATTAAGATTTTTCGGCGGCAATGGCGGAGAGGAAACACCCGTTCCCATCCCGAACACGGAAGTTAAGCTCTTCAGCGCCGATGGTACTGCTCGGGCAGCCGGGTGGGAGAGTAGGTCGCTGCCGGAATTTATTTACGAGGCCCTAACCGAGTTTTCTCTTGGTTTGGGCCTTGTTTTTTTGTGTGCATGATCATGCCGGATGCGCCCGCACTGCCATAAAAAGATAACCCTGAGCCGACTTCGCCATAGTAGCCGTAGGCTACGACGGCTGAAACGGTGAACTTTGAACCTGTGAACGGCCACGTTTTATTCAAAGGGGTTATTTGAGATTTAAATAGGACCGAAAACGTTCCACTTTCTTTGGCCCAATGCCTTTCACGCACCTTAGGTCGTTCCACGTCTTGAAGTCACCATGGGACTCCCTGAATTCAATTATGCGCCTGGCCAACCTATGACTGATTCCCGGGATCATGGCAAGTTCGTCGACACGGGCTTGATTCAACTCGATAGGAATACCCAAGACCAGCCTTTTGCTATAACCCATGGGAGTGATCATGAACTGGGCGCACTCTGCGTTCCACCCATGAAGCTCTATCCGCATACCTGAATCAAGGGTATCGGCTATCGTGTCAAATGAGAGACGACATTCGCCGATGGGGCTGCCACCAGTGCTTTGGATCGCCTGGTATACTGTTGGAGGGTTATCAAAAGTATAAATGCCGGGATTCTTTACGGCTCCTGCGACTTCAACAATCCATTGATGACATGGTTCATTCGCCAAGTTGGTGTGTGAGGCTCTGAGCATCGATCCAAACGGATGAAACGGTCTGAACAGAACAATAAAGAGAATCGTCAGCCCCAACATGAGTGCAATGACTTGTTGGTCCTTACTGAAAAGTTTCACTTATGGAGAATCTAATCCAAAGGCATGATGAAGGACTCGGACTGCCAGCTCTGTGTATTTTTCTTCAATGACACACGAGATCTTTATTTCCGAGGTACTAATCATGGTGATGTTAATATTTTCTTTTGCAAGGACCGTGAACATTTTGGCAGCCACACCGGAATGGCTTCGCATCCCCACGCCGATAACTGACACTTTGGCAATATGTTCATCTCCCAACACCTGTTCAGCGCCAATCGATTTAGCCACCTCTTTCTGAATAGCCATGGCCTTTCGATAGTCGGCCTTCGGTACTGTAAATGTGAGGTCGGTGAGTCCTCCCTTCCGCGTATTTTGGATAATCATGTCCACGACGATTCCAGCTTCCGCGATACGTGTAAAGATGGTCGAGGCAATGCCGGGCCGGTCTGGGACCTTGGTTAAGGTGATGCGTGCTTCGTCTTTGGTGTGGGTGACACCCGATACTACGAGTCGTTCCATGTCCTCCTCTTCTTGCACGACCATGGTTCCTTCCTCCTCTACAAAAGACGATCTGACATGAAGGGGCACACCAAACTTCTTGGCAAATTCTACAGCCCGAATCTGTAACACCTTGGCACCCAGACTGGCCATCTCCAGCATCTCATCATAGGCTATCTTATGAAGTTTCTTGGCAGTTTTACAAAGATTGGGGTCTGTGGTGTAGACCCCGTCCACATCCGTATAAATTTCGCACACGTCGGCCTTGAGCGCAGCTGCTAAAGCTACGGCAGATGTGTCAGAGCCTCCTCTGCCTAGAGTGGTGATATTCCCTTCTTGGTCGCGGCCCTGGAAGCCGGCAACTGCCACGACTTTTCTCTGGCTCAGCAACTCCTTGATTCGGGTGGCATGTATTCCTACGATGCGAGCCCGTCCAAAGGCCCTGTTGGTTAGAATCTCAGCCTGATGACCTAAAAGTGATATGGCTGGACATCCCATAGACTCTAACATGATGCATAATAAGGACACCGCAGTCTGTTCGCCTGTGGCGACCAAGACGTCCAGTTCTCGCCTGTTGGGATCATTTGTTATCTGATGTGCCAATTGGATAAGACGGTCTGTTTCCCCGGCCATCGCAGAAAGTACGACAACCACGTCATTTCCGGCGTTGTACACTCCGATAAGGCGTTCGGCTACCTTTTGGATTCGGTCTATGTCTGCGACCGAAGTGCCGCCGTATTTTTGAACTATCAGTGCCATTTTTAGATTTTGGATTATGGACCAAACTCAAGCATACACTTATCTATCAAATCAACAGCGCTCTGTCCATATCCTTTGAAGCGGAGGTTTCGGGTCTGGTGATCCACCATGGAAATCGAGATGGAGAGTCGTTCTTTCGGGAGCACCTCAATGATCTTTTCGGCCCACTCAATGACTGCAACGCCATCACATCCCATAATCTCATCCAGCCCTATGTCGTCCAGTTCAACTATATTCTCTATGCGATACAGGTCCACGTGAAAAAGGCGAAGCCGTCCAGGATATTCATTTACCAGGGTATAACTGGGACTTGTCACATAAAGGTCCTCAGGTACCTGTAGACCTCCGGCAATCCCCTGGGTAAGACAGGTCTTGCCGCACCCCAGTTCGCCGCTTAGAGCAATTACCGATCCATTGGTCAGATATTTGCCGAGAAATGCCCCTAAGCGAAGTGTTTCTTCAGGAGAATGGGATATGATGTCATGTGCCTTGCTTTTCAAAGGGTTCTAATAAATGCGTTCGGGTGGGAAGGGCGCCCCGGGGGGCACTTCTCTAGTCCCTTGATTTGCCCGGGTAGAATTTCTATGATATCCGAGGCGAGAAATCCCACCGGACCCATTTTTCGGGCAAGGAAATCGGCTGCACAACCGTGTAAATAGACACCTACATTTACAGCTTCACCAACAGACAGACCCTGGACGATCAGACCTGCTATCATGCCGGTAAGGACATCCCCCATCCCGCCGGAAGCCATACCGGGATTTCCGGTAGGGCTAATGAAGACGGCCCCGTCTGGATGAGCAATAACCGTTTTAGCTCCTTTCAAGACCAAGTAGACCTTGCGGGTTGTCGCAAGCTTGTGGGCCTGACGGATCCTTTCTTGCTGTACCTGCCGGGAGGTCGTTCCTACGAGTCTTGCCATCTCACCTGGATGAGGCGTCATCACAACGGGCACCTTCAGGTCTTTCAAACACTCTAAGCCTCCGACAAGACTGTTGAGGCCATCTGCGTCAATAACTATAGGAACATGAGATTTTTGGATAAGCCTTCTAACCAGATTCTGTGTTGACTTGGCTGTGCCCAGGCCTGGGCCAATGGCCAGCCCCTTTTTGCTTTCCAACAGGCTCATAATCATCTCATAGGCTGACAATCCCAAAGTTTGGCCGGCATTTTCAGGTAGGGGTACAGTCATCACCTCGGTTAGCTGCGATTCCGCGGCCGTGTTGAGGCTCTTCGGAATTCCCAGTGTTACGAGGCCGGCACCCACCCGCATGGCCGCGCGACTTGTCATGACCGCCGCACCGGTCTTGCCTGGTGATCCCCCTAAAACCAAGAGATGCCCGGTGGTTCCCTTGTGGCTTTCAAGTGCCCTGGATCTAAAACAGGGCTTCATCATTTCTTGGGTCAGGAGATGATGTTTTGGCCCTACCTCATCAACAACAGCAGGTGTGATTCCAATATCGACAATCTCTAATGTCCCGACAAACTCCGTTCCGGGTAACACAACCTGGCCAATTTTAGGTAGCCCATAAGTAACAGTCACCGTTGCCTTGATGCAGCAACCACGTGGTTTGCCGGTATCTGAGTCAAGGCCGGAGGGGATATCTACGGCAATGATCGGTTTTTGAAGTGTATTTAGAAAATCAATCATCTCTTTGAAGATTCCACGTACATCAGACTTGAGACCGGTGCCGAGCATGGCATCTACCCAAAGGTCACACTGTCTCATTTGGCCCTGATGCAATTCAAAGGCGTCCATGTCCGGGACCTCATGAACCGGGACCCCCATTCGGTGGAGCAGTTTCAGGTTGGCGGCTGCGTCCCCTTTAACATGTTCTGTTTTGGATAGGAGATAAACAGACAACTCAATATGGCGGCTGGCCAAGTATCGTGCGATTACAAAACCGTCGCCACCATTGTTACCGCGCCCGGCCACGATACCTACGTGGCTTACACCTGGAAAGTGTCGGAACAAGGCGTCTACAGTACCCCGTCCCGCGCTCTCCATAAGAACAATGCCAGGAATCCCGAAAGATTCAATGGTCAGACGGTCCATGTCCTTCATCTGTTGAGCCGTAACAAGATACATTCATACCTCAAGAACAACCACGGCAACGGCATACAGGCCGTTGTCCGACAGGCTCAAAAAGCTATTCTTGATACCATGGCGTTCGCAAAGCTCTTTGGCCATCTTGTGTAAGCTGAGGTGGGGACGTCCATTGTGACCACGCTCGACTTCAATGTGTCGCAAGGTGAGTCCATTGCGGAAGCCCAATCCAAGCGCCTTTGAAAAGGCCTCTTTGGCTGCAAAGCGAAGGGCGAATCGTGATGCGGCGCGGACTGTGTGGTGACAGTATTCGATCTCGGCTTCTGTAAAGACCCGTTTGAGAAATCGATCTCCCCAGCGTTCCAAGGCCTTCTCAAGGCGCGAGATTTCAACCATGTCGATGCCGATGCCGTATATCATAGTTAGTCACTGGTCATTAGTCATTAGTCAGTTGTCATTACTCACTCATAATTGAATATTGACCATTGAATATTGAAAATTATCTATCTCTTTCTTCTTTCCTCACTTTTCACTTTTCAATTGTCAATATTCAATCGTATCCGTTTCTCCGATTGGAAAGCCGAAACCTACTAATGACCAATGACTAATGACCGATCACAGTTCCTTAATCAATGCAATCATTTCTCTTACAGCTCGATCCAGACCCACTAAGACTGCACGGGCTATGATGCTGTGGCCGATGCTGAATTCATCGATTTCGGAAAGTCCCTTGAAGGCCTTGATGGTCTGATAACCCAAACCATGGCCGGCGTTAATCCCAAGTTTCAATTTGTGGCCGAGCTTTACGCTGTCTACAATCCTTTCAAAGGCTTCAGAACGTTTTTTTGGCGTATCTGCCTCACAAAAAATTCCCGTATGAATCTCTACACAATTGGCATCTATCCGATGGGCAAGCTTAATTTGATCCAAGTCGGGGTCAACGAAGATGCTCACCGGTATTCCCCCTTTTTGGAGGGCTTGGATTGCATCGGATACCACATCTTTGTGGAGTCGGATGTCTAGGCCGCCTTCGGTGGTCAACTCCTCTCGTTTTTCCGGCACTAATGTCACCAGACTGGGTTTGATTTCCAGGGCAATGGCAATCATTTCCGAAGTTGCGGCCATTTCCAAGATCAACTTGGTTTTAATCGTTTCCCGTATAAGTCGGACATCCCGGTCCTGAATATGTCGTCGATCTTCTCTAAGATGTACGACCACCCCGTCGGCACCGGCCAGCTCCACTATCGCTGCAGCCGTGACCGGGTCCGGAATATTGATTTTTCTTGCTTCCCTAAGCGTCGCTACATGATCAACGTTAACTGCTAAGCCCGGCATGATAATGTTTTCCAAAAAGAAAGTGAGCTAAAGTATAACTTGTTAATTCCCTGCAGCTGCAGGGTTATAGTGAAGATCAAAGTCTTTTTGTCATTGCGAGCACACCGAAGCAATCTCCTGCTATGAGACTGCCACGTCGCTTCGTTCCCTGGCCCAGACCGGGATTATTGATGAAACCACCTCCCGTCTTGAGCATGTCACGCCCCTAGCCCAGACCGGGTTTTTTCCCTTTGGCATGGTCCAACTTCTGTCACGCCAGGGCGGGCAGGGCGGGCCTCGCAGTGACTGTTGGTTTTGAACAGCTAGTACTTTCAATCCCATTACTTCAAGCGGATTCACCACGTTTGGGCGCTGATCTTGATTCACTCAATAACTCAAGAAGCTCTTCAGCCTTTCTATCCATACGATTTGCTTCCTCCGGTGTTTTCTCGTGGTCAAATCCAAGCAGGTGTAAGATCCCGTGAATCAAAAGCTGGTCGAGTCGCGATTCAACAGATATGCCGGCTTCTTGTGCTTCGCGGGCTGCTGTGTCGATGGATATAACGACATCCCCCAAGAGGTTCGGGGTGATTTGCCTGAAAGGGCCTTGTTGCATTGGAAATGCAATCACATTCGTCGGGCCGGACCGACTTAAATATCTCTTATTGAGCCCGGCTATTTCCGGATCGTCCACAATGAGAATGGACAACTCTCCGTCAGGACATTCCAAAGCGTTTAAGATTGTCTCCGCCTTTTTCTCTATTTCCTCGTGGGAGATCCTGTAACGATCTTGCCTGTCTTCTATAAGAATGTCCATTCAGCTCCTTGGTCCTACCGTCGATCCTGGCGACCCTTTGCGGATACTCGATTCGGTGATGATGGATGGCGTTTAGGATCTTGTCAAAACTCTTGGCGATTTCGTGGATGTCTTTTAGGGTAAGCTCGCACTCATCCAACTGCCCATCTAGGAATATCCTGTTGATGATATTTTGGACGACCCCGTTGATCCGCGCCGGCGTGGGGTTTGCAAGTGACCTGGACGCAGCCTCCACTGCATCAGCGAGCAGGACGAGGCCTGCCTCTTTAGTCTGAGGCTTGGGACCCGGGTACCTGAAATGTTCCATGTTGACGGCATCGTCGCCTTTTAGGTGTTTGGCTTTTTCGTAAAAATAGGTGATCAGGCCGGTGCCATGATGTTGTTGAATGATATCGATAATTGCTCCTCCGATCCTATGGTTCCTGGCCATTTCCACACCATTTTTCACATGAGCGATAAGGATCAGGCTCGACATCGATGGCGCCAGTTTGTCATGTCTGTTTTCGCTTCCCGCCTGGTTTTCGATGAAATAAAGGGGTTTCTTGATCTTGCCGATGTCGTGGTAGTAGCCACTTACCTTGGCCAAAAGGGGATTGGCACCAATGGTAGCGGCTGCAGCCTCCCCTAGGCTACCTACAATGACAGAATGATGATAGGTCCCAGGGGCTTCCAGCATGAGCTTTTGCAGGATGGGGCGGTCCAGACTGGCAAGCTCCAACAGCTTAATATCCGTGGTGTAACCAAAGCCCATCTCTACAACAGGGGCAAATCCAGTGGCCAGAATTCCGGAACTCACACCTCCAAGAAGACCGAAGGCCCAGGCCCACAGGAGGTTCAATTCAGGTCCAGACCCCCTGAACATATGAAGTGCTGTGACAATTAGAACATTGACAATCCCCAGTTTCAAGCCGCCTTTGATCAATGTGCCCCGCTCTTTACAGTTACGTACCCAATATGCGCCCAATATCCCACTCAACAGGAAAAACAGGAACATGTCGAACTCGTTTTCAAACAGAAAGGCGGTTACAAAGGCCGAGGCCAGGGAAAAGGGCAGTGCCACCTGCATGCCCACAAACAGGCATACGGTCATGGCGCCCGCTGCAACAGGTATTGCGTAGAACGCCGAAGAAGCCGGAATATTCCTTGCGATCCCTTTCACCAAGTAGACTGATATTTCACTCATTAAGAACAGGATGACTAGCATCATACATAGAAAGAGAATATCTTTGTTATCCAAGGTTGGACTTCTGTCTATCCTGAAATTGGTCGTAAAGGAAATGACGAAGAAGGCAGTGGCAAGGAGTATAAACCCCACACTGATTGTAAGCAGGTGTTCTCTTCTCATTTCAGATTCGAGGGCCTGCAGCCTGGCCATATGCAGTTGGGATACCTTTTGTCCTTCCCGGACAAGCATCTCTCCTTTCTTAATTTGGGTCAGTACCGCCTTGACGTCAGCGACTGCCTTATTCCTCCGTTCTTCGGTCTCGCCTTTGTTGAGGGTGAGGTTCGGTTGGATCAAACGCTGAGCCAAGTCACTCGCAAGGTTACGAAGAGAATAGTCAAAATTCTTCAACAGGGCTCCGCCGGTGTTTGCTATGGCATTTCTTGCCTCATCCAGGCTATAAAACTTCTGAAGATCATTCACGTGGACCTCTTCCCTGGAAGAGAGCGTGCGAAGTATGATACCCTTGTGCTGTTGCTGAAGTACGAGTTGTTTATTGGCCACAACGCCATTCTCGAATACACTGCGCAGGAGACTGACAATTCCTTGCCTAATGGGGTCAGAAAAGTTTTCCTTTTCGAGGCTTTTATAGACACTATTGCTGACTTGGACCCCCAGCATATCTTCAAAGGACTGCTTTTCCTTCCAGATGAGATCATGACGTGAAGGGGTTTGAGGTGCTGCGGGCAAAGCCCGCACATGCTTGAAAGCATGGGTGATCCGCCCTCCCAGTTTGGATGCCATGGTGTCGTCAAAATCGTAGATAGTCAGGACAGATCGAGCTGTTTCCTCACGCTTCCTCTGAGTCGCTTCTTTGTCCTCTATGAGAAAATGTTTAGGCGATTTGATGTCCTTCTCGGCAACATCACCAATCTGATATCTAGGCGTGGTCATCAAGAGACTCGGAAAGAGCAGAACAGCAATGAGAATAGTGGTCCCTAATAACATGACCAATCGGAAATGGGGGTCTTCATTTACGGTCTCGAGAAAAGTTTTACTCTGTTTTTTTATCGTTTTTGTGTGCGTCATATGCCTATAAAATTGCTTCGCGATTTTATGTAACGCGGCTTCGCCGCTTCAAAGTGGGAACTTCTATGCAATCAACTTACGAAATCGCTGTGCGATTTTATCCTTTTTTCGCCTCGAGGTCCTCATAAGCCTTGATAATATCCTGGACCAATTGGTGTCGAACCACATCCTTTTTGGAAAAGAGAACAAGGCGTATTCCCTTAATTCCCTGCAGGATCTCCTTTGCCTCCACAAGGCCCGAGACCTTTCCGTTAGGCAGGTCGATTTGGGTGATATCACCTGTGATAACCGCCTTGGAACTGAATCCAAGACGCGTCAAAAACATCTTCATCTGTTCTGATGTCGTGTTTTGTGCTTCATCCAAGACTACAAAGGAGTCGTTGAGGGTTCGTCCTCTCATAAACGCCAGTGGCGCCACCTCTATTGCACCTTGCTCGATAAGTCGAGAGGCCTTTTCATAACGCATCATATCGTGAAGGGCATCGTACAGTGGCCTCAGATAGGGATTGACCTTTTCATAAAGATCTCCAGGAAGAAAGCCTAGATGCTCTCCGGCCTCAACAGCCGGACGTGTTAGGATAATTCGATTGACATGTCCTTTTGTCAGCAAAGAAACTGCCATGGCCATGGCCAGATAGGTCTTGCCAGTACCAGCGGGCCCGATGCCAAAGACGATATCAAACTTTCGCATGGCGTCAATGTATTCCTTCTGTGCCAGGCCCTTAGGTGTGATAGGTCTCTTCTGAGAGGTAATGTAGACAGTATCCAGGAAAATATCCTTGAGCTTGATGCGATCATTGCCGCTTAGGATACTGATGGCATAATCAATATCGCTTTCGTAAACAGGATACCCTTCTTCAATTAGACCGTAGAGCTCATTAAGGAGCTTTTCGACAAGCCGGGTGGTTATGTTGTCCCCATGGACAGTAACCGTATTACCTCTGGCGTGGATTTGGATATCCAAGACGTCCGAGATTTGCCGTAGATGCCGATTCTGCTCACCAAACAGGCCCCTTGCTACGAGATTATCGTCAAATGTAATCTTGAGGCCCCGGGAGCCCGCTGTTTCAGGTTCGCGAGAAGTTGGTCGTTTCTTCATAGTGTGACAAATCCGTATAACACGTTTGCACACCTTTGCAAATGCAAACTGCAAAAATCAGCAAGAATCAGATGTATGGCTCATTGATACGATCGAAAAATGACTTGACTTGAAAGGGGCCGTTTGTTACAGGCTCACCAAACCAGAATCTCTCAACAAGAACGGAAACATCGATGAACATACTCGATATCGTTATCTGCGTTATTCTTGGATTTTGCCTGGTTCGTGGTATTTTCAGAGGAACTGTAAAGGAGATAACCTCCATTATTGGCGTTTTTGTAGGTTTTTATGCTGCTTACACCTACTATCCGGTCGTGGGAAACTGGCTTTCCCGCTTAATTACTAATAAATCCCACCTCAACATCGTTAGCTTCTTCATTACTTTCACCATCGTGTTCCTTGCTGTCGGATTTGTTGGCATTCTCCTCAAGCATTTGCTTAAGGCACTTGCTCTGGGCTGGTTCGATCGCATCTTTGGTGGGACATTTGGCCTTGTAAAGGCTCTTCTTATTGTGTCTGTCTTGTTGGTTCCACTTATGACCTTTCTTCCCCAAAAATCTTCTATCATCAAGGACTCTTTCCTTGCACCCCATGTGAGCACTCTCTCCGAGAAGATGATCGCCGTAGTACCAAAGGAAATGAAGCAAAAGTTTGGCGATAATATCAAAGCACTGAAGGACACTTGGAAAAAGCTGTAAACTCGTTGCCTGGTGGCTTTGAAGGCCTTATTGCGCTGGTCAAGATCCTGCGAGGCGACCACGGTTGCCCTTGGGATCGTGAGCAGACACCAGAGCAAATCAAGACATATTTGCTGGAAGAGGCTTATGAAGTTCTTGAGGCCCTCGAGTCGGGCAACTCGGAGGATGTGTGTGCAGAATTGGGAGACCTGCTATTTCACATTGTGTTTTTGGCACGAATCTTTGAGGAATACGGTGATTTCAATATAAGGGATGTTGTGGAAACAATTAGCAAAAAGATGATTCGGCGTCATCCGCACGTGTTCGGCCAGGCGCATGTGTCAGGCTCAGACGAGGTCAGAGACAGATGGCACGAGATCAAGATCGCTGAAGCCAGGGATAACGACACAGCCCCATACTCCTTTTTGGATTCAGTTCCACAAAAACTCCCAGCCTTGATGCGGGCATATCGCATCAGCGAACGTGCCGCCAAACTCGGCTTTGACCGGCCGGACGTAGATGGTATTCTCAAGAAGCTGGATGAAGAGCTGGCAGAGTTCAAATCCGCCCTGAAAAGCGAGAATTCCGAAAAATCGGCCGAAATGCTTGGGGATCTGCTTTTCACCATCGTGAACATGGGTCGGTTTATGCGGGCTCATCCTGAAGCGGCCCTTACACGGACCATTTCAAAGTTTATCAAGCGCTTCCAGATCATTGAACAGGCTTTAAGGGACCAGGGTCGTACCTTGGAATCCGCTTCCCCTGACGAGATAGACACCCTGTGGGAACACCGTAAGATAGATAAGGAGATTTTGACAGGCGAGAAAGATGATTAGGGGCTGGCACTTTTGGACTTTGAAACCGCCTTGTTTTTTAAGGTTTTACACGCTTTCCTTCAGCTGTTAGATGAGCTTTCGGGATTTTAGGTACTTATGAATAAGGTCCCTTTCAATCGCTCTTACTGGGTAATTCCTGGAAAATTTCTGGCAGGATGCTATCCGGGATCAAAGAATCAGGATGAGCAGCATCAGAAATTGAGGGCGCTTCTGGACCATGGCATTCGCTGCGTTATCAGTCTCATGGAGGCTGATGAGAAGGGCTGGAGCGGGAAACCGTTTGAGTCTTATGAGGATCAGATGGGTTCCATTGCTGCATCGATGAGCCGTACGGTCACTCTTGAGAGGATGCCCATAAAGGACACGCGGGTTCCTTCAAGGGTTGAGATGTGCCAGATACTGGATCGTATTGATCAATGTATCCAGAACCATAGGCCCGTCTATATCCATTGTTTTGGTGGCAGGGGACGTACCGGCACGGTTGTGGGTTGCTTTCTCGCAAGACACGGAATTGCTTATAATCACAATGTCTTGGACCACATTCAGGAACTGCGGACGCTCACCGAAGACCATTACATCCCGTCACCCGAGACCTTGGAACAACGTGAAATGGTTCTTTCGTGGGGTAGAAGCAGAAAATGATAATTGAAGATCTGAGCCGAATTCTTGCGCACACAAAGGAGTAACCCATGTTCGAAGCTATCTGCAAGATGACCCCCGGTTGCCAGGCCAAGGTGCTGGAACAGACAACCCAATTAGCAGTGGAAATTGCCCGTGAAGGCAGAGAGGGCCGGAAGATTGGCACCGTGTTTGTCCTTGGTGACGAGGAGGCGGTGCTGAAGGAATCCCGCCCTTTGATTTTGGATCCGCTGCAAGGGCACGCCCCGGAGCTCAAAAGGATTGATGATTTCAATATGCGGGAGACCGCCAAGGAGCTGGCCCAACTCGATGGGGCTTTTGTCATTTCGGCCGATGGCACGATTCTCTCGGGCGCACGTTACCTCAACGCTGATTCCACCGGGATCAATTTGCCATTGGGATTGGGTGCACGCCATATGGCGGCGGCAGCCATAACTCGGGCAACCAAATCGGTTGCGGTGGTGGTCTCCAAAACTTCCGTGGTGAGAGTCTTTAGCCAGGGCCGAATTATTGCAGAAATTATACCGGAAATCTGGATGCTCGGTCGGGAAAGTATCCAAATCGAGAGGCCTTATGTGGAGAGCAAAACCGCCGGTCTCCATATAGTCACCTGCGAACTTCCGGACGAGGCCAAAGAGTCGAAGCCGAATTCTTCATAGTGGTTTCGGGAAGGGGTTTAGCCGCAGACACACCCCAGTGAAATGGTCTTCGAATTTCACGGGGCGCAGACGGACCAAATCAACAATTCAAAAAACGGCATTGCACATCACCACGGAAAATGATATACTACCAATCAAAATATGATCCCAATTCTACTGGGAGGTACTAATTCATGAAGATTACAGGTGTTGAGAATGAGATTGCCAAGCATATTAGTGAGACGGCCCGCACCCACACTAAAGAGCCCGCTGAAAAGCTTCGCACGCCGGCCGATGTTCCCAAGGAGACCACAGAGGACGCCGTTGTAAATCTGTCGCAGAGGTCAAAAGAGATTCAAATGGCCAGAAAAGCGATGGAATCCGAACCGGATATTCGTTTTGAAGAGGTTCAGGCAATCAAGAAGAAGATTGAGAACGGCACCTACGAGATCGATTACGACAAGACAGCCGAAAAGATGCTGAAGGCCTTTTCTGACTAGGTCCTTTTTTTCATAATCAATTCTCCCTCTGCCTGCAGCGCCTGCCCTGTGCCGCAGATGTCCGCGTGTGTGATATCTTCACACCTTTCGCCGCCTGTTTTCCTCAAAATTGTTGCTAACACACCCCCTAGTAAATCTTGACAATACAACAAGGTTGCTGATACTCAGCATAACATCATTCCCCTCGGCAATATGTGGGTGACTCGGTACCAAGTAGAAAGGAAAGGACGGTAGCTATGGGCAATGCCATAAGTCGTGGAAAACAGATACAGAAGGCAGAGGGCAACCTGGGTGTACTTATCCCTGGAATTGGAGGTGCGGTGAGCACTACCTTCCTGGCAGGAATCGAGGCGGTCCGCCGTGGGACAGCTCTTCCCATTGGTTCTTTGACCCAAATGGGTACGATCCGCCTGGGCAAACGCTTTGAGTATCGCATACCTCGCATTCGAGATTTTGTCCCGCTAGATAGTCTGGATAACTTGGTCTTTGGCGGTTGGGACGTTATTCCGGACAATTGCTACCAGGCTGCTCTTGAGGCAAAAGTACTCAAGCGGGACGACATTGACCCGGTGCGCTCCTTTTTGGAAGGGTTAACGCCTTGGCCGGCGGTTTTCAACCAAAAATTCGTCAAGAACCTGGTTGCTTCGCACTTGAAGACCCAGACGTCTCACATAGAGCTAATTGACGCCATCAAAGCGGATATAGAATCATTCAAGCGCAAACACAAGGCATCGCGTTGTGTCATGATCTGGTGTGGTAGTACAGAGGCATACCTTAAGCCGGGGAGAGTGCATGGCTCGCTGAGCAATTTTGAGAAAGGCCTGAAAAACAACGATCCCGCTATTTCGCCAAGCATGCTTTACGCCTATGCGGCCTTGACCAGCGGGATTCCTTACATCAATGGTGCGCCGAACTGTACG
>Ga0209427_10005679_pt1 | contig 14298 bp, 10 predicted proteins | sample DeeMarSWOR136_30_FD_187465 | JGI IMG/M metagenome (GOLD analysis project Ga0209427, IMG submission 187465) | Marine sediment microbial communities from White Oak River estuary, North Carolina - WOR-1-36_30 (SPAdes) (version 2) | ecosystem: Environmental > Aquatic > Marine > Intertidal zone >... | reverse complement strand
TTAGCGTCGTCTTCCCATGATCAATATGCCCAATAGTGCCCACATTCACATGCGGCTTCACACGCTCAAACTTCTTCTTCGCCATCTTGATGCCCTCCCTACGGTTATAGGATAATCATAGCAAATTCTTACAAGACCTCTAAATCCCCTTTTCCTTAATGGTCCGGGCAATTGATTGCGGAACGGGTTCATAACCAGAAAACTGCATAGTATAGGTTGCCCGTCCTTGGGTCATGGACCTCAGATCTGTGGCACAGTTTGTCGCTTGTCATTGGTCACTGGTTGCCAGTCGCGAGTTGCAGGCTACAACTGAGCACTGACCAGTGACCAATTTTCTTACCATCTGTAGTGAGCAAAGGCCTTATTGGCCTCAGCCATTCTGTGTGTGTCTTCCCTTTTCTTAATGGTGGCACCCCGCTGATTGGCAGCATCTATCAACTCAGCAGCCAGCTTTTCCGACATATTCTTCTCTGAACGCTTTCGTGCGAAGGAAATCAGCCACCTAATTCCCAGCGCGGTCTGGCGGGTTGCTCGAACCTCTACCGGAACCTGGTAAGTCGAGCCGCCTACACGGCGCGACTTGACCTCAATGTGGGGTTTGGTATTCCCCATAGCCCTTTCAAAGATCTTCAGAGGCGGCTCCTTGGTTCTCCTTTCGATAATCCCAAAGGCATCGTACAATATTGATTCTGCCACACCCTTCTTCCCACCCTTCATCAGACAATTGATAAACTTCGATACCAACTTACTCTTATACTTCGGGTCAGGCATAATAGGCCGCTTGGCGATCTCTCGTTTTCTTGGCATACAAAACTCCCAGAGTGTCGTTAGTCGTTATGCGCAGCTCGTTACGTCTTACGTATTACGGTAACCGAAACGAGCCGCGATTTCCGATTTCCGATTTCCAATTCACCTTGGCCTCTTGGTGCCATATCTTGATCGACCCTGTCTTCGGTCCTGAACACCTACAGAATCGAGCGTGCCTCGGACTATGTGATAGCGGACCCCAGGCAAATCTTTGACCCGTCCCCCCCGAACAAGTACAACCGAATGCTCCTGAAGGTTGTGCCCCACGCCAGGGATATAGGTAGTAACTTCAATACCGTTCGTCAAACGAACTCTGGCCACCTTTCTCAAAGCTGAATTCGGTTTCTTAGGCGTGGCTGTATATACTCGCGTACACACACCCCTTTTTTGGGGACACCTTTTAAGGGCCGGAGTGTTAGACTTTTTCCTCAGGCACTCTCGTCCCTTTCTTATCAACTGATTGATAGTCGGCATGAGATCTACCTCATATACAAGTTAGCTCCGCAATTGGTCAAGTGGTTGATTCTTTCACCGACCTCACAACTTCACGACTCGGCTATTCAATTACTCGACTAAAGTCGCTGGAATTTTCCGGCGGCGGATAGAAATTCCGAGGCGTTTCAATAGCGGCCGCTCTTTGGGTTTAAGGCCCGTGGGTTTCTGGATGTGGGCGCAAAAAAATTTTATTTTTAACACCTACATCTTTTCATGTCAACTACTTTCCTCCGCTTTTCTCAGGCCTGGGCTACTTCATCCGCCTGGGCTACTTGCAACTCGTCCACGTCCTCAGATTTTTCAACCGTTTCCTCAGATTCCAACACAACACGTGTCCCTCTATATCTGGTTATTCCTGTACCGGCTGGTATTATACGCCCCATGATAACATTCTCTTTCAGGCCCTTTAAGTGGTCGACCTTGCCCCCAATGCTTGCTTCCGTCAGCACCTTTGTAGTCTCTTGAAATGATGCTGCAGAGATAAAACTCTCAGTGCTGAGCGACGCCTTCGTAATTCCCAAAAGCAGAGGTTTGGCGACCGCAGGCTTGCCGCCTCCGGCTACCACCTCACGGTTGACCTCTTCAAAACGCGCCTTTTCGACATGTTCTTCCAAAATAAAGTCTGTATCCCCCGAATCAACTATCTTTACCCGCCTTAACATCTGGCGCACGATCACCTCGATATGCTTATCATTGATTCGAACGCCCTGTAGACGATAGACTTCTTGGACTTCGTCTACCAGATATCGGGCCAGGCGAAGATCTCCTTGGATATTCAAGATGTCATGGGGGTTCGCCGACCCCCCCATCAAGGAGTCGCCCGCCTTGAGGTAGTCCCCCTCCAACACGCTTATGTGTTTTCCCCTCGGAATCAGGTATTCTTTTTTCTCGCCAACGTCAGGAGGCGTTATGGTGACCTTCTGCCTCCCCTTGGCTCCTTTGGAAACACTTACGTACCCATCAATCTCGCTCAGAATCGCAGCCTCTTTTGGTTTTCGACACTCAAACAGCTCGGCCACGCGCGGAAGGCCACCCGTAATATCCTTGGTCTTAGTGGTTTCCCGGGGGAGCTTGGCAATAACATCCCCGGCATTGACCGTATCACCTTCAGATACCGTCAGAATCGCTCCCACGGGCATAAGATGACGAGCATCGCCCCCGGAGGGGAGTTTGGCGGTACCCTTCTCATCCTTTATGGAAATCCTCGGGCGAACGTCTGTGTCCTTGTGTTGGACGATCACTTGACTCGCCTTTCCTGTCACGGGGTCAACCTTCTCCTGCATGGTAGCCCCCGGCAAGATATCCCCATACTTTACAACACCGCCTGTCTCGCTAAGAATCGGGGTCGTGTAAGGGTCCCACGTGACGAGCAGGTCACCAGGCTTTACCTTCTGGCCGTTTTTGACCATAAAGTGGGCACCGTAGATGACCGGATATCGCTCCCGCTCCCGGCCCTGGTCGTCCTCAATGGCAAACTCTCCCCCCTGGCGGTTCATAACCACAAGTTGTCCATCAGCATTTTCAACAGTATTTACGCCGATGTATTTAACCCGACCAGCATTTGCAGCCCTGAAATCGGCCTCCTCCGCTGCGCCACGGGCTGTGCCGCCAATATGGAAGGTCCGCATAGTGAGCTGTGTGCCGGGCTCCCCGATAGACTGCGCTGCCAAAATTCCGATTGGCGTGCCAATATCTACGGGCTGGCCATAAGCCAAATCACGGCCGTAACACTTGCAACATACACCATCTTCGGATTTACATGTCAGTACCGAACGGATTCTAACCTTGGTAAGACCCGCGTTGTCGATCTTGGCGACCTTCTCTTCGTCAATCTCTTCGTTAGCGCGTACCAGCACTTCATCTGTGTAAGGATCTCGAATATCCTCTAAGGCCACCCTTCCGAGCACCCGTTCACCAATCCTCTTGATAATTTCGCCCCCCTCCACAAGGGGCTCCACCTCAATCCCAGTCAGCGTTTTACAATCCTCTTCGGTAGTTACACAATCTTGAGCAACATCAACCAGCCGACGAGTCAGATACCCTGAGTTTGCTGTTTTGAGGGCTGTATCGGCCAGGCCTTTCCGCGCACCGTGCGTCGAGCTAAAGTACTGAAGTACGGTGAGCCCCTCCCGAAAGTTTGCGGTAATAGGGGTCTCAATGATCTCACCAGAGGGTTTGGCCATCAAACCCCGCATCCCTGCCAGCTGTCGCATCTGGTCCTTGCTGCCCCGTGATCCTGAATCGGCCATCATATAGACAGCATTAAAGCTCTCTTCCCTGATCGGCTGGCCCTTCTCGTCTACCACCGGCTGATCTTCCTTGTCCACAAGGGGAATAATCTTCATCTCTTCCATCATTTCATTGGCTACATCAGTGGTCGCCTTTGCCCAGATGTCAACAACCTTATTATACTTCTCCCCGCGGGTTATCAAGCCCTCGGTATACTGCTCATTGATCTTGGCAACCAGTTGTTCGGCCTTCTTGATGATGTCCCATTTGTTGTGAGGAATGACCATGTCATCCACGCATATGGAAATGCCTCCCCGAGCGGCATATTGATAGCCAATGTTCTTCAAGCGGTCTGAAAGGATGACCGTGGCTTTGCCCCCTAAGGTTCGATAGCAATAGTTGACCAGTTGGCTCAGTGCCCTCTTATCCATCACCTTGTTGATAAGCTCAAACGGAAGCCCCACTCTCTTTGCCATGACTTTGAATATGTGATAGCTTCCATTAGTCTTGATAACGTCACTGAGCTCACCAACGTCAAAGGCAAATATAGCATCTGTATCAGATGGGCTTATCGCGTATACCTCTTCAAGTTGCTCGCGCTGCACAAACCCCATGTCACCATCCTTGGCACGATCCCTGCTCTTTGAGATTCTTTGTACCATCTGGGCAAAATCCTCACCCTCTCTCAGATCAGCAAGGGCTCCTCTGGCCTCTTTCTCCGAAGAGACCATTATGTGACATAACTGCACAATCGGTTCATGAGAAAGGATTTCTCGAAGAATTACACGGCCCACCGTGGTCTCTACCCGCTGGCCATCAATGCGAACCACGATTCTGGCATGAAGGTCTACCTTGTCCGCATCGTAGGCAGAGCGCACTTCTTCGGGGTTGGCAAAAACTTTTCCTTCTCCCCTTGAGCCAGAAACAGCTCGGGTCATGTAATAGATCCCCAATACGATATCCTGAGTAGGTACAATGATAGGATCACCATTGGCCGGGGAAAGGATGTTGTTGGAGGACAACATAAGCACCCGCGCTTCGATTTGAGATTCTATTGAAAGAGGGACATGAACCGCCATTTGGTCCCCATCAAAATCAGCGTTAAAAGCGGTGCAGACTAAAGGGTGAAGCTGGATCGCCTTGCCTTCAATCAGGATCGGTTCAAAGGCCTGCATCCCCAGCCGATGCAATGTTGGAGCTCTGTTCAGCATTACCGGGTATTCCTTCACCACCTCGTCCAGGGTATCCCATACTTCAGGGGTTTCGCGTTCGACAAGCTTTTTGGCACCCTTGACCGTAGTAACCAACCCCTTTTCTTCGAGCCTGTAAAAGACAAAAGGCTTGAAGAGCTCCAAAGCCATCTTCTTGGGGAGGCCGCATTGATGGAGACGCAATTCCGGCCCTATAGCAATGACGGTACGTCCTGAATAATCAACCCGTTTGCCCAGCAGATTTTGGCGAAAACGGCCCTGTTTCCCCCTCAATGCATCACTCAAAGACTTGAGCGGACGACGGTTTGGCCCTGTAACAACCCTTCCATATCGGCCATTGTCAAATAGCACATCCACGGCCTCTTGCAGCATCCTCTTTTCATTCCGTATGATGATGTCGGGGGCCCGCAAGTCTTGAAGCCGCTTCAAGCGGTTGTTGCGATTGATCACCCTTCGATAGAGGTCGTTTAGATCAGAGGTGGCAAATCGACCCCCTTCCAAGGGCACCAGCGGTCGCACATCGGGGGGCAGCACAGGAAGCACGTCCATAATCATCCACTCGGGCTGGTTCCCGGAGTTCCGGAACGCCTCAACTATCTTGAGCTGCTTGGATAGTTTTTTGCGCTTTGTCTCTGAACCAGTACCAAGTATCTCAGTCCGTAGCCTATTGTATTCCTCATCCAAATCTAGCCTTTCAAGAAGGGCCTTGACGGCTTCAGCCCCGATGCCAACCTCAAACGTATGGCCGAATTTTTCTAATGCCTCCCTGTATGCGTCCTCGGGAAGAAGCTGGCGTGGGGCAAGGCCGGTCTCCTTAGGGTCTATGACAATATAAGCATCAAAGTAGAGGACCTTTTCAAGCTCCTTCAGGCTTAGGTCCAGTAGGTTCCCAATCTTGCCGGGCAGGCTTCTCAAAAACCATATATGGGCTACCGGTGTGGCCAATTTAATGTGGCCCATCCGTTCTCGTCTAACCTTGGACTGAATGACCTCGACCCCGCACTTCTCACAAACCACACCCCTGTGTTTCATCCTCTTATATTTGCCGCAGTTGCATTCATAATCCTTGGTGGGGCCGAAGATCTTCGCACAAAAAAGCCCGTCTCGCTCCGGTTTAAAGGTTCGGTAGTTTATCGTTTCAGGCTTTTTGATCTCCCCGTACGACCACTCTCTGATCTTTTCAGACGATGCCAGCGAGATGCGAACCGCCGTGTAGCTCAGCGGGTCCTTGGGTCTGGCAAAGAAACTGTATAAATCTTCCAAGGCGTTCTCCTTTTCCTATGCTCCCTTTTCTTTTTTGCTTTCCAGGAGTTCGATATCCAAACCCAAACCCTGTAATTCCTTAACCAGCACATTGAACGATTCGGGAAGCCCGGCCTCAAGCACATTCTCCCCCTTGACGATTTTTTCGTACATGCGAGTTCTGCCAGCCATGTCATCTGACTTGACCGTCAAAAACTCCTGGAGGGCATAGGCCGCACCATAGGCTTCCATGGCCCAGACTTCCATTTCGCCAAGTCGCTGCCCGCCAAACTGGGCCTTTCCTCCCAGGGGTTGTTGAGTTACTAACGAATATGGCCCAATGGAACGGGCGTGGATCTTGTCGTCCACCAGATGGTGAAGTTTCATCATGTACATGATACCAACCGTCACCTTGGTGGAAAAGGGCTTCCCGCTACGCCCGTCGTAAAGCGTGGCTTGGCCCTTTAAGGAATAGCCAGTCTCAGCTAGTAAATCCTTGATCTCGGTTTCCTTGGCACCATCAAAAACAGGAGTAACCATATAGACCCCCTCCCGGTAACGCTTAGCAAAATCTATCAACTCCTGGTCGTTCAACTCCTCGACTTGTTTCCTCTGACCAGTCAAAGGAAAAACTGATTTTAGTTTCTTCCTTAAGGCCTTATGATTCTCGGAACGGATCAGTTCGTTAATTTGGTCCCCCAGTCCTTTTGCTGCCCAACCCAAATGGGTTTCCAGGATCTGTCCAACGTTCATACGGGAGGGCACGCCCAAGGGGTTTAGTACAATATCTACCGGAGTACCATCTTCAAAATACGGAATATCCTCCTGAGGCAGGATGCACGAAACCACCCCTTTGTTGCCATGCCGCCCTGCCATCTTGTCGCCCACCGAAAGCCTTCGTTTCATGGCGACATAGACCCTGACAATCTTGATAATTCCGGGCGGGAGTTCATCGCCCCTTTCGTATCGACTCACCTGGCCCTCAAAACGTTTGCGGACCTGATCGCACTGCTCCTGATATCGTTCCAGTATTTCACTCATCTGGGCAGCCACCGTGGCATTCTTGAGCTCCAGGCCAGCCATTCGAGACAAGGAAATCTTTGAGAGGACATCGGCGGAAACTCGGTCGCCCTTCTTGATAAGTTGAACCTTTCCTTTCTTGAAAGGAGCCGCGCAAGTCTTGCCCGCCAAAAGCCCCGTGAGGCTTTCCCTGGTAACTTCCTCAATAATGGCAAGCTCATCATCTCGGTCTCTTTCCAGGGCCTCAATTTCAAGCTTTTCAATGCTCAGCGCTCGGGCAGCTTTTTCCACGCCCTTCCTGGAAAAGACCTTAGCATCAATCACAACACCGTTAACACCAGGTGGGACCCGAAGAGAAGTATCCTTCACATCGCCTGCTTTCTCTCCAAAAATGGCTCTGAGCAGCTTTTCCTCTGGGGATAGCTGGGCCTCACCTTTAGGGGTAATTTTTCCCACCAGGATGTCTCCCGGCTTGACTTCAGCCCCAAGCAGAATAATGCCGCTTTCATCCAGACTCTTTAATGCCTCCTCTCCTACATTCGGTATGTCACGGGTAATCTCCTCTTTGCCCAGTTTGGTGTCACGAGCCACCGTATCAAATTGTTCAATATGAATCGACGTGAAAACCCCGTCTCGCACCAGGCGCTCACTCACCAGAATAGAATCCTCAAAGTTGTACCCACCCCAAGGCATAAAGGCGACCATCACATTCTTACCTAGCGCAAGCTCTCCCATTCTTGTAGCCGGGCCGTCTGCGATTACATCGCCTTTCTTGACAAGGTCGCCTTTCTTGACAATAGGGCGATGATTAAAACAGGTATTTTGGTTGGAACGAGAGAACTTTGTTAGGTTATAGATGGTTACCTGCCTGCCATCCGGGGTGTAGTCCGCCTGCGGCGGACGTAGGCTAGAGCCATCACCGTTTCCTCTGTGCTTGACCACGATGCGCTTTGCATCCACGTCCACCACTTCACCGTCGCAGTCAGCTACAACCGTAACCCCTGAATCTCTAGCCACCACGTCTTCCACGCCTGTAGCGACGAGCGGAGCGCCGCTCACAAGCAGCGGTACGGCCTGGCGCTGCATGTTGGAGCCCATGAGAGCCCTGTTGGCGTCGTCATTTTCCAGAAATGGAATCAGTGATGCCGCGACACTCACTAACTGATGAGGGGAGATGTCCATAAGTTCAATGTCTTCGCGCTTGACCATCAGAAATTCACCAGCAACGCGAGCTGAGACCAAGGGATTCACAAACCGGCCTTTTTCGTCCAAGGGGGCATTGGCTTGAGCAATGGGATGTTTTTCTTCGTCCAACGCGGTTAAAGATTTGACCTTGTCTGTGACCTGGCCGTTCTCAACCACTCGGTAAGGCGTTTCAATAAAGCCAAGCTTGTTCACGCGGGCATAGGTACTCAGCGAGACAATTAAGCCAATGTTAGGCCCCTCTGGGGTCTCAATGGGACAGATACGTCCGTAATGTGTGGGATGAACGTCCCGAACCTCAAAGCCTGCACGTTCTCGCGTAAGTCCGCCAGGGCCCAACGCACTTAAGCGCCGTTTATGGGTGATTTCGGAAAGCGGGTTAGTTTGGTCCATAAACTGGGAAAGCTGGCTGGTGCCGAAGAACTCTTTGACGACTGCAGAAACCGGCTTAGAGTTGATCAAGTCATGGGGCATCAATGACTCAACCTCCTGAAGGCTCATCCGTTCCTTGATGGCACGTTCCATCCTCACCAGCCCTATACGGTATTGGTTTCCCAAAAGTTCCCCCACGGCCCGGACCCGCCGGTTACCCAGATGGTCGATATCATCAACCGGGCCTTGGCTGTCTTTTAAGTCGACCAGGATTTTGGTAGTGAGCAGGACATCCTCTTTCCGGAGCGTACGCACATCGATGGGCACCTCGCCCTGCCGCAACCCCAACCGAATATTAGTTTTTAAGCGCCCTACTGGCGCAAGGTCATAATGAGATGGGCTAAAAAAGAGTTGGTGACAAAGTTGCTGGGCTACCTCTATAGTGGGCGGGTTACTTGGTCGGAGCCTTCGGTAGATTTCCAGCAGTGCATCCTCCCGGGTCTCCACCTTGTCAAGGAGTAAGGTCTTGCTAATGGAATCACTGGTTTTGACGTTGTCTATATAGAGTATATCAAAACTAGATATCTGGGCAGCCAAGATCTTCTCAAAGACGTTTTCATCAATCACCTCGTTAGTAGTGGCAACTACCTCTCCACTCTTTGGATCTACCAATGTGTGAGCTAAAATCTTGTTTCTAATTTCTTCAAACCCAATAGGTACACGTTCCACCTGTGCGTCCAAAAGCTGTTTGAGAGTCTTTTTCGAAAAACGGTGCCCCTTTCTGATTATTACCTCACCGGTCTGTGGGTGTTTCACCGATTTTGACACGCGTTGCCCCACTAAGAGGTCCTTGTCAACCGCTTTACATAGATGCTTGCCCGCTACCTCGATCCTTTCTGTACGGTAAAAACGAGATAAAATCTCCTCTCCTGAATATCCAAAGGCCTTCAGAAGTAAAGTGGCAGGGAATTTGCGGCGGCGGTCGATCCGAACATAAACGATATCCTTGGGATCGATTTCCAAATCGATCCAGGATCCCCGTACGGGGATGATCCTGGCCGAATAAAGGACTTTGCCACTCGAATGAGTCTTGCCTTTGTCATGGTCAAAGAACACCCCCGGTGACCTGTGAAGTTGACTTACGACAACCCGCTCAGTCCCGTTGATAATGAATGTTCCCCTCTTGGTCATGAGCGGGATGGTGCCAAAATAGATCTCCTGTTCCTTGATGTCCCGAATATTCTGGACTTCGGTCTCTTTGTCTGTCTCATAGACCACCAGCCGAACCGTGATACGAATCGCGATCTCATAAGTCATCCCTTTGTCCATACATTCGTACTCGTCATACTTGACCTCTCCAAAGCTATAAGAAACAAAGCCTAAAGAAGCAGTACCCGTAAAATCTCTTATGGGAAAGACACTCTTAAAGGCACCCTGAAGACCTGCATCTATCCTCTTTTCCGGCGAAACATCCTTTTGCAAAAACCGTGCATAGGATTCCTTTTGCATCTCAACCAAATCGGGAAATGCGGCAATCCTTGGAATCTTTCCAAAGTTTCTTCTTACTTGTTTAGCTGCCAAGAGTCTGTTGGGCATAACATCTCCCTGCTTTTTGTTTGTTATTCGGACACGTAGTGCATTTTTTCAAGCCGTCAGGCACAACCTTTGCGCTAAATCGTTATTCGCCGCTCGTTACGTCCTACGTTTGACGGTTTACGTAACGGGCTGCGCAACGAATTCACGATTCACGGTCGGACGATTATTTGATTTCAACGGTTGCACCCGCCTCTTCGAGCTGTTTCTTGATATCTTCGGCTTCCTCTTTCGAGGCCCCTTCTTGCACTGGTTTAGGGGCCTCATCTACCAGAGCCTTGGCCTCCTTTAAACCAAGGCCGGTAATTGCCCTGATCGCCTTGATGACCTGAATCTTCTTTTCCCCTACTTGACTTAGGACTACGTCAAACTCGGTCTTCTCTTCAGCCTCGGCCTGTGGTGCCTGCCCAGCAGGTGCAGCAGCCACGGCAACCGGGGCTGCTGCCGACACCCCGAATTTTTCTTCCAGTTCCTTTACCAATTCGGAAAGCTCAAGTACAGACATACTGGAAATGAATTCAATGAGATCTTCTTTGGTAACATTAGCCATTCTGTGTGTCCTCCTCCTTTATGAACTTAGGGGGCTCTGCCCCAACCGGAGTAGCGGACCGTTTCTACCACCCACTATTCCAGTACTCCACTACTCCAACACTGCATTCCGCCAGATGCGAATAGAAATTCCCATACTATTCGATTATCCGTCTGACGCCTCTTCTTTTTGTCGCTTGATAGCCTCTAAGATACCCATGAAATTCCTCAGCACACCACTTAGAACCGTCACCAAGCCGGTGACAGGAACGTTCATCAGGAAAAGCAGCTGCGTCAATAAGACTTCATGTGAGGGAAGCTTCGAGAGCCTTTTAATACCGTCAAGATCGACGGTTTGGCCTTCTACGACTCCAGCCTTAACTTCCAAGGCGGAATTATCTTCGCTAAACTTCATGAGAATCCTGGCCGGAGCAACCGGGTCTTCATAGCTTAAGGCCACCGCACACGGCCCATAGAAATGTTCCTTCAGAAGCGCCATGTCGGTTCCATCTGAAGCCCTTGTCAAGAGGGTATTCTTCACCACTCGGTATTCAACCGACACCTCCCTGAGTTGACCCCGAAGATCATCCATGGCGGACATGTTCAGGCCCCTGAAGTCCGTAAGTAGCACGGCCCTGGCCCTTGAAAACTTCTCATGCAGGGCTTCAACAACTTTTTCTTTTTCGGATTGCTTCAAAAGTCCGCTTCTCCTTTCCTGGTAACCGCTCACTGCAGAGAACGCAGAGAAAGTGTTCTTTCTGCACTGCCATCGTCGCTGCTATGACCGTTTGTGTGATCCTAATTAATTCTTTCATCATCTCTGCGTTCTCCGCGGTGAACTATTACCTGCAAACCTCACCTCAAGATACTCTTTACATACACAGGATCAATCTTTACCCCAGGCCCCATGGTCGTTGAAATGGCTATGCTCTTGAGATATGTCCCCTTACTGCTTGCCGGTTTGAGACGGACGATGGTCTCGAAAAACGAAGCAAGGTTTTCCAGAAGCCTGTCCACACCAAAGGAAACCTTCCCCATAGGCGCATGAACAATGCCCGCACGTTCCACCCTGAAATCGATCTTGCCCGCTTTCAACTCCGTGACAGTGCGGGCCAAATCAAAGGTAACAGTTCCAATTTTTGCATTAGGCATCAGTCCCCTGGGGCCCAGGATTTTGCCGATGCGTCCAACGGCACCCATCATATCTGGCGTTGCAACAGCTTTGTCAAACCCGAACCACCCACCCTTGATCTTTTCGATGAGGTCATCATTTCCGACAAAATCTGCGCCGGCCTCTTCAGCTTCTTTTTCCTTTTCTCCCTTAGCAAATACCAGAACCTTGACATCTTTGCCTGTCCCATTTGGCAGCACCACCGTACCTCGGACCATCTGATCGGCATGCCGCGGATCGACTCCCAGGCGTACCGCAATATCCACGCTCTCATCGAGCTTTGCATAAGACATATCCAAGGCCAACCTCAAGCCCTCTGAAAAATCGTATCCTTTCTTAGGATCTAACTTCTGTCTGGCTGTTGCGTACCTTTTTCCTCTTTTTCCCATGCTCTCGTGGCTCCTCCTACTTCCTGATACTGGATGCTCGTTGCTGGATGCTGGATGAAAAATCAAGAACCAAGAATCCAGTGCCCAGTATCCAGCGACCAGTATCCAGAATTCGATCAAGCGACTTCGATACCCATGTTTCGGGCAGTCCCTTCTATTATCTTTGAAGCGCTTTCTATGTCATAGGCATTCAGATCGACCATCTTCAGCTTTGCAATCTCCTCAATCTGGGCTCGTGTGACACTTCCAACCTTCTCGCGCTTGGGGTCAGCAGAGCCCTTGGCAATCTTGGCTGCTTTCTTAAGCAGGACAGAGGCTGGGGGAGTCTTGGTTATAAATGAGAAAGAGTGATCCTGATAAACTGTGATGACTACAGGTATTATCATCCCTTCCTGCCCAGCCGTTTTGGCATTAAAGGCTTTGCAAAACTCCATGATATTGACGCCTTGCTGGCCCAGGGCTGGGCCGATAGGCGGGGAAGGATTGGCTTGCCCCGCTGGAACCTGCAGTTTAATCAAGCCTATAACTTTCTTAGCCATACCATTGTCTCCTGTTAGTACTCCGCAATTGTGAGAAGGCCGGAACTAAGTTCGCTCCGTCATGCCTTGGATACCTGAACAAATTCGAGTTCCACAGGTGTGGCCCGTCCAAAGATGCTCACCAGGACCCGGATCTTTCCTTTATCTGGCTTCACATCTTCTACGGTGCCCGTAAAGTTTGTAAAGGGACCATCGATCACTCTAACCTCATCCCCTGGTTCAAACAAAAACTTTGGTTGCGGTTTGAGCTTTCCGGCTTCCACCTGGCCTATGATCTTTTCGGCTTCTTCATCGGTGAGAGAGGCAGGCGAATCCCTACCACCCAAGAACCCTGTTACCTTAGCTGTCTCTTGTACCAGATGCCAAGCCTCGTCGGTCAACTCCATTTGCACTAAGATATAACCGGGGTAAAATTTTCTCGATGAGGTCTTTCTCTTGCCCCTTACCAATTCGACCACCTCTTCAGTGGGGATCAAGATCTTGCCAAACTTTTCAGGGAGTCCAGACGAGCTTATCCGCTCTTCTAAGGCAGCCTTAACCTTATTTTCATACCCCGAGTAAGTATGAACCACGTACCACTTTAAAGCCACGGTCTTTTCCTCAACCCCCCTACCTAAGCACGAAACGAATCAGGTTGGACAAGCCCATGTCTACAAGACCAAGGAATGAAGAAATAATGATCACGAGAATGATTACCACCGCCGTAGATGCCAAGGTCTCTTTTCTGGAGGGCCATGTTACCTTCTTGAGTTCTATTTTGACCTCACGGAGAAACTGTGTAGTCTTTACCAAAAAGGCCGGTTGAAAACTACGTCCGGAGGGTTTAATCGCCTTTGGAGCTTCACTCTTAGGCAAAGCCTCCCGGTTTTGGACAGGCCGTTGCTGAACAGACGGCACTGTGGCCCCTTCTTGCCCCACGGCCAGTTTCCGGTTATCCGGCTTTGTTGTGCCCTTTTGTTTCTTCTTCTTCGTTGATGCTGGCCTTTTTCTTCTTAGACGACCCATTACGCGATCCATATGGAGTAATGGAGTACTCCATTGCTTTTACCCCGTTAAATATGAATTCCTTAGCACCAATATTTACTCGTAACCTGTGGCAGATAATAATTGCATATTCTCATGACCACCTTATTTAACGGGGCAGGTACTCCAATTTGGCTATTGGCAGGCCAGGAGGGATTCGAACCCCCATCACCCGGATTTGGAGTCCGGTGCTCTAACCGTTAGAGCTACTGGCCTGCGATTTTTTGGCGTTACTTGGTCTCCCTGTGCAAAGTATGCGTCCGACAGAATCTGCAGTATTTCTTGAACGCCAGCTTGTCCGGAGTAGTGCGCTTGTTCTTGGTCGTCGTATAATTCCGGCGTTTGCACTGGCTACAGGCCAATGTTACAATGATTCTCACAACACGCCTCCCTATTCCAGGATTTCGCTGATAACGCCAGCGCCTACCGTGCGACCACCTTCACGGATAGCAAACCTGAGTTCTTTTTCCATGGCT
>Ga0209427_10005678_pt1 | contig 14299 bp, 14 predicted proteins | sample DeeMarSWOR136_30_FD_187465 | JGI IMG/M metagenome (GOLD analysis project Ga0209427, IMG submission 187465) | Marine sediment microbial communities from White Oak River estuary, North Carolina - WOR-1-36_30 (SPAdes) (version 2) | ecosystem: Environmental > Aquatic > Marine > Intertidal zone >... | reverse complement strand
TCTTAAATAAACGTGGGTATAACTTCCCCGTTGACGCCGAAGAGCATGCTAAGACATAAATTCAGGTCGTACTTCGGTTAAGGAGATTTGGAGGCTGGCCCTGTTGGAGAGGAAGATTCCGCTCATAACCGTCGGGGGTACATTCGACGTTCTCCATAAGGGCCACTGGTTCCTCCTCGAGGAGGCCTTCAACCTGGCTGAAAGAGTCATCATCGGCCTTTCAACAGACGAGTTCGTCAAGGCCATGAAGAAGTCCCACCCCGTCGACAGCTACGAAAAACGATATCTTGATCTCGAGAGCTTCCTGAAGGAGAGAGACCTGTACGGGAAGGCGGAGATCGTCCCCATCGATGACATGTACGGCCCAACCGTCGGCGACCGCCCGATGAGTGACGAGATCGATGGTGTCCTCGTGAGCGAGGAGACTGAGCCAGGGGCCGAGGAGATCAACAGGGTCAGGGTGAGCCAGGGCAAGAAGCCCCTGCTAATCATAGTCGTGACGATGGTCATGGCGGATGACGGCCGGCCCATCTCGAGCACCCGCATCCGAAAGCAGGAAGTAGACAGGTACGGCAGGCTTATCGGCTAGGAAGAACGTGGCTATGGGTTCGCTTGAAGGACACTTGGTGGAGCTGGAGGAGCATCTACCCCGCATGAACGAGTTCTTGGAGAAGATGATAAGGACGCCGAGCCTATCGGGGGAGGAGGAGGCCATGGCCGACCTAGTTACCTCTGAGCTGAACGGCCTGGGCTACCAGATCGACCGAGACCGGATGGGCAACATCGTCGCTATGCGTGGTAAGTACGAGGGAAGGACGATCCTATTTGACGGGCATCTCGATCATGTAGAGCCGGGCTCACCGGATGGCTGGAGCCACGGGCCCTACGCAGCAGACGTCGTGGACGGCGTCATGTACGGCCGGGGAACGGTCGACATGAAGGGATCTCTCGCCGCGATGATATACGGCTGCGCGGCCCCTGAGGTCCCGGGCCAGGTCGTGCTGAGCCTCGTGGTGCATGAGGAGACGAACGAGGGGGTAGCCACGAGGAGCATCTTGGAGGAGAGGGGCCTCGATCCCGACGCCTGCGTCCTGGGGGAGCCCACCGACCTCCAGCTGAGCGTGGGTCAGAGGGGCAGGTGCGTCTTCAGGGTAGTCACGAGGGGGAAGACGAGCCACGCTAGCATGCCGGAGCTGGGGGTGAACGCCCTCTACGACATGGCTCCCATTGTCGACAGGATCAGGAAGGCCAACGAGGGCCTGCCCAGCCACCCGTTTCTCGGCAGGGGCACCATGGCTGTCACGTTCATCAGAAGCAGGCCGGGGCCGGGTCCCATCGTCCCCGACTACTGCGAAGTCCAAGTCGACAGGAGACTCGTCCCCCAGGAGGACCTGGAAGGAGTCCTCGAGGAGATGAGGACTCTAGCCCCTGGTGCGGAGGTGGAACTCCTCGTAGACGAGATGACCTGCTATACGGGCTACAGGGAGAGCGTGAGGCAGTACTTCCCAGGCTGGATCACCGACCGGGAACACTGGTCCGTGGAGAAAGGGTTGGAGGCTCTGGAAGGAGCCCTGGGCCATAGACCAGATGTCATCGGCTGGAGGTTCAGTACCGACGGGATCGCCACGGCAGGAGAGCTAGGCATACCCACAATAGGCTTCGGACCCGGGGACCCATCCCTCGCCCACCAGCCGGATGAGCGCATCGCCCTCGCCGACGTCAGGGCAGCCGCCAGGGGCTTCTGCGCCCTAGCACATCTGCTGGCGAGCTGAGAAAACGGCTTCTCTAGAGGAGTGGGCTCAGGGCCAAAGCTTTTGGTTGCATGGGATTGGAGACTACTGGCTTCTTCCCCGGGCCGCGATGCTCCAGATGGCTTCCAGCTTGCCGTCCCTGACGCAGTGGAAGCTGTCGTAGAGGTTGGCGTTTGTGCAGCAGTGGGTGACGACGAGCTCTATCTTGTCCCCGATCTTGAGATCGGAGTCCGGTTCGACCTTGAGCTTGCCGTGCTCCTCGGAGGGTCTCTCGTACTCCGCTCCCTCAATCCCCCTCACCAGGGGCAGCCCGTGCTCCGTCGTGACGGTCTTGAGGCCGGCGTCACAGATGGCTACCCCAGGCTTCGGGAGGCTGGTGATGGTGGCGAGGACGGTGAGGGCATATCCGAACTTCTCCAGGCCCTCGACCTTCCTGTAGGCCGCGTCCATGAAGACGTAGGAGCCCGCCTCGACCTCGGTGACGCCCGGGTACATGCCGGTGATCATGTAGGTGCCCGTGCCGCCTGCGCTGACGATCTCGACGTCCATGCCCTTGTCGACGAGCAGGTCCCTGGTGGAGACTAGCTTGCCCATGGCCTCGTTGGCCTTCTCCCGCCTCTCGTCGATGCTCCTGATGTTCTGGCAAAAGCCCTCATAGCCCATGAGACCCCTCAGGTTGAGGCTGGGGTGGCCAGCGACCTCTCGGGCTAGCTCCAGCGAGGGCTCTCCCGGTGCCTTGCCGCACCTGTTGTTGCCGACATCGACCTCGACGAGGGTGTTAAGCCTGACGCCCTTCCTCCTCGCTGACTCGGCGAGGTGCCGTACGTTCTCGCTGCTGTCGACGGCGACGATGACGTCGCTGTGCTTGGCGAGGTTGACGAGGCGGGTGACCTTGGGCTCCCCGACGACCTGGTTGGCTATCAGCACGTCCTTTATGCCTGCCTGGACCATCACCTCTGCCTCCCCGAGCTTGGCGCAGGTTATGCCTATGGCGCCTGCCTCTATCTGCTTGTGGGCTATGATGGGGCACTTGTGGGTCTTCTCGTGGGGCCTGAGCTCGGCGGGGGCAGAGCGGAAGAACCTCGCCATCGTCTCGATGTTCGCCTCCATGGCGTCGAGGTCGATGATGAGGGCCGGGGTATCTATCTCGCTCAGCTCCGCTCCTATTTTGACCATGGGTATCCGTATACCCATCATCGCATCTCCTAAAAGGGTATGGGCCCCACGTTCACCGTCCTCCCCCCTCCACGGGAGTAGCCAAACGTTTTACACGCCCTGGTGATGGTTGCGCCGGGGATGGCCGGGGTGAGGGGTACGGCCCTCCTGCCCCTCCACCGGGGGAGGGCGCCCAGGTGGCTCTTCGGCAGGATGGTGAAGCTGGCGAGGTGCATAGCTGAGATCATCGTTGATGAGTATGGCGTCGGCGGCTTCCTAGACCGCCTCTCGGACCCGTGGTTCTTCCAGTCCCTCAGCTGCGTCCTGGGGTACGACTGGCACTCAAGCGGGACGACTACGGTCACCTGTGGGGCCCTGAAGGAGGCCATGGATCCCGGGGAGCTGGGGATAGCGGTGGCTGGGGGTAAGGGGAAGACATCCTTGAAGACACCGCAGCACATCGAGGAGCTGGGCGGAAAATTCGGCCTGGGCTCCGAGCAGATCGAGAGGCTAAAGTATGCGAGCAGGATGTCCGCGAAGGTGGATAATAGCCTCGTCCAGGACGGCTACAGCATCTACCACCACTCGTTCTTCTTCGACGAGGGGGGGAGGTGGATGGTCGTCCAGCAGGGGATTAGCGAGGAGAGGGGGAACGCTCGGCGATACCACTGGCCCCCAGGCTGCGGGGCCTTCGTCGAGGAGCCCCAGAACGCGATCCTGTGCGACAGCCGTCTCCCTAGGATCCTCGATATGACCTCGAGGTTCAGCGAGGACAATCGCAGGGCTTCCCTAGACCTGGCCAGAGAGGACCCGAGGAGGGTGAGGAGGATGTTGCGGGAACCTGCCCCGGCGGACCAGAGGACACTGGACGGCTGGACAGAGGGCAGGTGCCTGGTGATGCCTGGGGCGATTAACTGGGGGGCGATGAGGGAAGTCTACGAGTTCCAGCCTGGGAGCTACGAGGAACTCGTCTCCCTTCGGGGGGTTGGGCCGGCGACTGTCAGGGGGCTGTCCCTGGTGGCGGAGCTCGTTTACGGGGAGGAGGCGAGCTGGAGGGATCCCGTTCGGTTCAGCTTCGCTTTCGGGGGGAAGGACGGGGTGCCCTTCCCAGTGGACAGGGAGGCGATGGACGAGGCCGTTGTCGTGCTCAGGGCGGGGATCGACTCGGCCCCAGTGAGGAAGGAGGAGAGGCTGAGGGCGGTGAGGAGGCTGAGGCGGTGCGTTCCGCCAATTCCTGAGGCGCGTCGGTAGGTGGTGATAAGCATTTTCCATCAAGTTCTCTGCGTGAAAGATATTGGTCATTATGGGGGGAGTTCACTGGACTGTTGAAGGGGTGTAGTGACTTTATGGAGGTTTTTAGTGTGAATATGTACCCCTTTTGGTCTGTATGAGTACCCCTTTTGGTGCGAATCTGATCGAAGTGGGGGGTTTTTCGGGCTCCTTTATTTGATTGGGGCTGTTTTATTTCTCAGTTGGTTGACCCCCCCCTCCCCCCTATGGTTTGTTAGATGTATTTTGTAATGGTTATAGTGGTTTCCCAGTCGAGCGGGCCTGCCAAGCTTGGGCGAGCCTCTCTGTGGGGAGCCAAGCGGTGGAGCCCTCCTTCGCCTTCCCCTCGTCATATGGGACGTAGGTCAGGGAGTCGAAGTCACCCAGGTACCCATCCTACAGCTTCAAGTGCCTGAGTGCCCCATAGGGCTCCTCGGGGAGCGTGAGGTGATCGCCTCATCGAGATATGTCTCGGACATCTCCAGCGTACTCCCTATCTCATGTACCCTGCCAGGCTCCTCCACGAACTGGTGTACACCTCAATGAACATGTCCTCATGCTTGTGGTCGGTATAGTAGCAGCCGAGGAGGCCGAGATCGTGGCGTCGGGCGATATCCTGCCAGAAGGATGCTCCCACATCGAGTTTGCGGCTCTTGACCATGTCCTGCCAGGATGACCGCTCTACCCAGGGCCTCGCGTCGCTGTTAGAGCCGTATAGAAGGACGAGTCCCCTCTGAGCGCTCATCGTCTCCGGTAAGCCAGAGGTGGAACTCCGCCTCGTCAAAGTTCTCGCCCGGGGGCATCGCCACGTTGAAGGTCCTTCACTTCACTTTACTAGAAATCGATATAATGGTAGAATCTGGTAATTAAAATAAAAGATAATTGATGGGCTTCTCAATTATTTGGGACATGGAGTATTTTCTAGTGGAGTTCTGCCTAAAGTTGAGCGTCGAGTTTTTAATTGTTCTTTATCGAGTTAGTAGAATTTCAGCTTGAGACCCAGGAATGATTGCACTCTGTGCAGGTGTACCTCTCCACGGTCCTATCCTGCTTGACCCCCGCGTGCTCACCCTGGGTTGTCAGGATCGCCCTGTAAGCCTCGTTGTTACCGCACCTGGGGCAGGTCTGGCTCACGACCGAGGAGCTGCCACCAGCGTTCTCGACGACATAGACGGGCTCTGCCCGGTCGCCGGTCGCCCTCCTCACCTCGATCTCCTCTACAGGGAACTCCTTCCCGCACCTGGGACAGACGAGGCCCCAGACTGAGGCCTTGAGAAACGTCCCGCACTCGTCGCAGAATCTCATTCAGGGATCCCCCTCAGCAGGGATCAAATGGTACACGCCTTCCCCTCTGATAAGTGTTGGTTTCCCTCGAATGTATTGGCTTCGTCCCAAGGATCTCGCACTCTCCCTACTATAATTTTTGGAGGACGCAACTATGCTTTATGGGGTTCCATGGGGTCTTGAAAAGCTAGATTTAGAACGTGCGTTCTCCTATCCAAGGTCTTGTCAGTTGAATATATATCCATTTTACGGATCTCTAATACACCAATTCTAGTTGTAGCCCCCGAGCTGAAAGAATATAAGGGGAAGAGTCCTCATCGAGGTTGGGATGACAGTTATCCGGGTTCGCCTGTTCGCCTCAGGGAGGGTACAGGGCGTGAATTTCCGCAAGTTCACGCGGAGGGAGGCGGTGAGACTAGGCCTCACGGGCTGGGTCAGGAACCTGCCCGACAGACGGGTCGAGGTAGTCGCCGAGGGGGAGGAGGAGAGGGTGAATGAGCTGATAATGTGGTGCAGGAGGGGACCGGGCATGGCTATCGTCAGGGGTCTCGAAGTCTTCATGGAGGCGCCCACCGGCCAGTTCGACTCCTTCACTGTAAGGCACTGAAAACAGATTTCCGAGTCTCACGTCCATCCATTCTAATGATGCGACCCTGCGGGGGATAAGGTAATAAGGAGCCCACCTTTTGACCTTCCGATGGACTACAGACGACTGGATGGGAACGAGGCCGTCGAAATCATACTGGAGATACTGAAGGAAGCCGGGGAGCCCCTGACCACCAGGAAGATACAGGAGGAGACGGAAAAGAAGCTCGTCCGCTGCCCCGACTCCACGGTCGTCTTCCTCAACAAGCTCCGCAGGAAGGGCATCATCAATGGCGAGATGTCCAGGGAGAGGCGGGGCTGGATCTGGTGGGTCGAAGACTAACCCCAGGAAACGATCCTGTCGCAGTCCTCCAGTAGCCCCACCCAGCCCGCGTAGTCCAGGGCCGTGACGCCGCCGACCCGATTCGGGCACTCCGACCCCAGGCAGTTGACGCCCTCCACGTAGGAGAGTAAGGCCACGGTCTCCTCCTCCGACGCGTGCTGGGCTCCCTCTTGGGCAAACATAAACACGACATCATGACCTCTCCGGGTCATCCTTTCGGCCACGTCGAAGGCGGTCGACGTCTCCTGAGGCCCCCTGACGACGAAAAGTATCCTCAACCTTCAACCCCCTAGAACGCGACCACCGACTTGCACTCACCCATCATCTCCACCAGGCGCTCTAAGTCGATTGCCTCTAACCCCAAAGAGGGGTCGAGGTCCGCTACCGTGAACCCAACCTCCTTCAGGGACTCCTCCAAGACTTGGATGCCGGCCAGGTCGGCCGACGCCCTCAGGTAGTCGAGCATCACCGGGTCTTCGAAGACGCCTGGTCTCAGGCATTCCACGCCACCATCCAAAAAGACGATGAGCGGGGGTTCGTCCATGCCCAGCATGGCGACGGAGAGGCGGAGGCCCTCGATGACTCTGAAGATCTGCCTCGGGCCGTGCCTGATCACAACCATGTTCACCATATACCGCCGCCCCCCACGAACATGGTCCTGTCCGCCTCGCCCATTAGGTCGACGAGGGCCCCCAGGCTGCTCATCTCCACCCCCCTGGCGAAGTCCCTGGGCGATGGCAGGCCGCTGAGCATCGCGTGAGTCCTGCAGATCAGCATATCGACCCCCTGGGAGAGGAGGCCCACGAGACCGGGATAGTCACTCCTAGCCCTCACCAGCCTGACGGACTCGTCGTTAAAGAAGACGGCGACTCTATGCCCCCTCCCCAGGGCGGCTTCCGCCAGCCCCACGACGGTCCTGGCGGTCTCCTCGGACTCCGATGAGGCAACGAGCAGTATGAACATAGATCTCCCAGGCACCCCCCGTTGTCTTATCCTCGATCCTGATACGCTTAACCCTTTTCCCGGGGCCCAGGGGTGTTCTATGTTCTTGAACGACTGTTCAAAAACCTAGGATTAAGTAGAATACGATATACTATATGGGACGGTGAGATTGATGAGGCTCCCCGTCTTCGCGGTATACCTCGACAAGAGGAAGCTTGTCTCCTACACTGTTCTAGCCTTCGTCCTCGGCAGCCTGCTGGGAGGTGCCATGTGGAACTTCGGAGGGATCTACACGCCCGAGTTCCCGCCCATCCCAGCCGTCTACGGCTCCCTTAGGAGGTTCACGTCCCAGGAGGAGATGAGCGACTTCCTGAAGACGAGAAGCACGAGCGGCTGGGCATATGTATATGTTGAAGGCCGCGGCTTCTCCAAGATTGGTGATAGCATGTTTACCATACAGCCGGCGACAGGGGCAGCGGGTCATCAGGTATATAGCGATTCGCTGGGCTCGGACGACTTCTCGGGGACCAATATCCAGGTTGAGGGCGTGGACGAGGCCGACATGGTGAAGACCGATGGAGAGTACATCTACCTAGCCTCCTCTAAGAAGGTCTACATCGTGAGGGCCTATCCGCCCAGCGAGGCAGAGCTCGTCTCCACCCTCGAGTTCGACGACTGGGTTCTCGACCTCTTCATCAACGAGGACAAGCTCGTCGTCTTCCTCTGCAGGGAGGTGCCCCAGGTGCTGGAGATCGACGAGATCACGAGGGAGATCCGCAACGAGGCCGTCACCGAGGTCATGATCTACGACGTCTCCGATAGGTCCCAGCCCACACTGGACAGGAACGTGACCGCCTTCGGATTCTACCAGAACTCAAGGATGATCGACGACTACGTCTACGTCATCACCCAGCAGTCCTCCTTCCTATACGGTGAGAACGACACCGAGGTCTGGCTCCCCAGGTTCACATCCAAGGCCTACGACTGCGAGGTAGAGCCCACCCAGATCTACTACGTAAACAACACAGACTCAAGGTATTCTTACACCAACATCGTCGCCATCAACGTCCAAGACCCAGACGAGAAGATCGTCCACGAGAGCTTCCTCCTCAGCTCTACGAGCAACCTCTACGCATCGACGACCAGCATCTACTTGACCTCCCCCCACTGGCTCGAGGAGGAGGATGCGGTCTGGGAGGCGACGAGGGTCTACAAGATCGCCATAGACGGGAGCAGCATAGTCTACGCAGCCGAGGGCCTGGTCCCTGGCAGGATACTGAACCAGTTCTCCATGGACGAGTACGACGGACACTTCAGGATAGCCACCACCGTGGGCCACGTCTCCCGGTCAGGCGGAGACTCCAGGAACAACGTCTATGTCCTCAACTCAACGATGGCCACAGTCGGTAGGCTCGAGGACCTCGCCCCAGGGGAGAAGATCTACTCCGCCCGATTCATGGGTCGCCGGTGCTACCTGGTCACCTTCAAGAAGATCGATCCCCTCTTCACCATCGACCTCTCAGACCCCGAGGATCCTAGTGTCCTGGGGAAGCTCAAGATCCCCGGCTACTCCGACTACCTCCACCCCTACGACGAGGACCACCTGATAGGCATCGGGAAGGAGACGGTTGAGGCCGAGGAGGGCGACTTCGCATGGTATCAGGGCGTTAAGGTCTCGCTGTTCGACGTGAGCGACGTCGAGAACCCGAGGGAGCTAGCGAAATTCGAGATAGGGGACAGGGGAACCGACTCCCCGGCCCTCCACGACCATAAGGCCTTCCTCTTCAGCAGGTCGAAGAACCTCCTCGTCATCCCGGTGCTGGTCGCCGAGATAGACGAGGGCGACTACTCCGGCCCCGTGCCGGACAACGCCCATGGCGAGTACGTCTTCCAGGGGGCCTATGTCTTCGACATCTCACCGGAGGACGGGATAAGCCTCCGGGGCAGGGTGACCCACATCGAGGATGATGAGGCCTTCCTCAAGAGCGGCTACTGGTTCGACTCGACCCTCATGGTCGAGAGGAGCCTGTACATCAGCGACATGCTCTACACCATCTCCGAGGGGATGGTGAAGATCAACAGCCTCGGGGAGCTCTCCGAGGTCGGCAGCGTGGAGCTTTCTTAAGTTCATGGAGGGCCTATTGGGGGATAGGGGGGCTCGGGGTGTCGAAGCAGATCTACGGTAAGACCTGGGACGTCTACCTCTGCATCCTCACTGCGACCAGTCCCATAGGCGTCAGGGAGATCTGGCGCGCCCTCGGCCTTTCGAGCCCCAGCCTCGCCCAGTATCACGTTAACAAGCTACTTGAGCTTAAGCTCATCGAGACTACAGACGAAGGCAAGTACGTCACCAATGACGAGGAGCAGCTTGAGGCCCTCCGGAGCTTCCTGACGCTCAGGGGCATGCTGATACCGAGGATGGTGGTCTACGCTGCCCTGCTCTCGGGCATCCTGGTCTCCTACGTCCTCTTCTGGCCGTGGAGGGGCGACTTCAGGGACCTCACCGTACTCGCGGTCTGTCTCTTCAGCGTCGCCGCCTTCTCCTTCGAGGCCTTCAAGCAGTACAGGGGCCTTTCCGTCTGGAAGCGGTGATCAGTGGTTTTCGAAATACTCCTTCGCTCTCTCCAGCTTCGTCGGATCTGCCAGAAGCTCCACAAGGGTCATGGCCAGGGCCTTAGTGCCCAAGATCATAGCCTCAATCCCCTCCACGGTGACCGAGGCGTCGGCCATCTGCCTGCTATGGCCTGGCGTCCCGGGTTCGGCTATCTTGATGTACGACCCTGTCGCCGGTATCCTCCGGGAGACGTCGCCGAAGTCGGATGAGGCCATGGGCATGCCTTTGATCGTCTCCTTCCAGGGCCTCATCTCGGCGCCCAAGGAGGCGTAGTTCTCCCAGAGGACCTCGACGAGGGGCTCGTTAACCTTCTTCCCACTGTAGCCCTTCCTCTTGGTGATCTCCACCTCCGCTCCCATCGCGTGGGCGGCGCCCTCGCCGCACCTCGCCACCTTCCCCACCATCTCCTCCAGGTACTCCTCATCGCTGCTCCTGACTCCGAAATTGACGACTGCCCTGTCCGGGATGACGTTCGACGCCTGCCCACCCTCCGATATGATGCCGTGAATTACGAGGTTAGCGTCCCTCCTCGCCTCCTGCCTGAGCATGTGGGTAGCCATGTAGGCGAGGGTCGCGGCGTTCAGGGCGTTGACCCCCATATGGGGTGACGCCGCGGCGTGAGACGTCTGCCCCCTGAACTCCATGGAGACGTTCCAGATGCCGAGGGACCTGTTGCCCACGCTGTAGCTGGTGGAGGGGTGGAGCATTATCGCCGCATCCACGTCGTCCCAGAAGCCGTTCTCACCCATGATAACCTTGCTCCCGCCACTTGGCCCCCGCCCCTCCTCCGCGGGCGTACCCACTACCAGGACCTCACCGTTTAGCTCACCCGCGACCTTGCTAGTCGCTACCCCAGCGCCTATGGCCGAGGCGGCTATCAGGTCGTGACCGCACCCGTGGCCCACACCGGGAAGGGCGTCGTACTCGGCTATCACGGCCACTCTCGGGCCATCTCCCTTGCCCCTGTATGAGGCGTAGAAGGCAGTCGGCATATCGTAGAGCCCCCTGACCACCTTGAAGCCGTGTTTCTCGAGCTCCCTAGTGAGCAGCTCCGCCGCCTTGAACTCCTCGCTGCCGAGCTCGGGGTTCTCGTACAGCCACCGGGCGATCTCGGCGAGGCGTCCCCTCTGCTCTTCTACCGCCTCCTTCACACTCTCCTTAAGTCGATCCAGTCCTGCCATCGAGTATCCTCAATGATTGCCCGAATGTATGTATATCATTTGCCAGTACTTTCAGCGGCCTGCTGTGATTGGGGTAGATTTATGTGCAACCCCCTAATAGTCATGTGATACAAAGGTGGATAAAATGGTCAAGCGCGTCTATGCCTTCGGAGAGGGCACCAAGGAGATGAAAGCCCTCCTCGGGGGGAAAGGTGCAAACCTCTCCGAGATGACTAACCTAGGGCTCAACGTTCCGCCGGGTTTCACCATCACGACCGATACGTGCAATGAATTCTTCAAGGCTGGAGGGGAGTTCCCAGATGGCCTATGGGAGGAGATTATGGAGCATGTTAGGAAGCTCGAGGCTAAGACGGGGAAGAGGTTCAGCGACTCTGTCAACCCGTTGCTGGTCTCGGTGAGGAGCGGCGCGCCTATATCCATGCCTGGCATGATGGATACCGTCCTCAACATAGGACTCAATGGCAGCGTAGCTGCCAGTCTGATAAGGCTCACAGGCAACGACCGCTTCGTCTACGACGCATACCGACGCCTCATCACCATGTTCGGCAACGTAGTCATGGGCGCGGAACGCAACAAGTTCGACGCCATCCTGGAGGCTGAGAAGGAGAAAAAGGGAGTCAAGGAAGACACCGATGTGAGTGTCGAGGGCCTGATGAAGGTCGTCGAGGGGATGAAGAAGGTCTACCAGGAGGAGGTGGGGAGCGCCTTCCCGACCGAGCCCCTGGAGCAGCTGAAGCTAGCCATAGCCGCGGTATTCAACTCCTGGAACATACCCAGGGCCATAACATACAGGAAGATAGAGGGCATCCCCGACGACATGGGGACAGCCTGCAATGTCCAGACCATGGTCTTCGGGAACATGGGCCAGGACTCCGGGAGCGGCGTCTTCTTCACCAGGAACCCCGCCGACGGCAAGGGGCTCTATGGAGAACTCCTGTTCAACGCCCAGGGCGAGGACGTCGTCGCAGGCATCCGAACCCCCAAGCACATGGAAGACCTGAGGAAGGAGTCCCCCGAGATATACAGGGAGCTCGAGGGAATATCCGGGAAGCTCGAGGCCCACTACAAGGACATGCAGGACGTCGAGTTCACCATAGAGAAGGGCCAGTTCTATGTCCTCCAGACCCGCACGGGAAAGAGAACGGCTAGAGCAGCCATCAAGATCGCCGTGGACATGACGAAGGAGGGCCTCATCACAAAGGAGGAGGCCCTCATGAGGCTCACGCCCGACCAAGTGGACCAGCTGCTCCACCCCCAGTTCGACCCCAAGGCCAAGGAGGAGGCCGAGGCGAAGGGCGACCTCCTAGCCGTCGGCCTCAACGCCTCGCCCGGCGCGGCCACGGGGAGGGCCATCTTCGATGCCAACACCGCGGAGGAGAGGGGGAAGGAGGGTGAGAGCGTCATCCTCGTGCGGCCCGAGACGACGCCGGACGACGTCAACGGCATGATCGTCTCCAAGGGGTTCCTCACGCAGCATGGAGGGGGGACATCCCACGCCGCGGTGGTGGCCAGGGGCTGGGGAAAGCCTTGCGTCGCCGGCTGCGAGGATATCAGGATCGACCTGCAACAAAGGAAGTTCACGGTCAAGGGCGTCGAGATCAAGGAGGGGGACTACATCTCCATCGACGGCACGACGGGAGAGGTTTACGCCGGAGCCATCGCGACGATGGACCCCAACATTGAGGAAGAGGTCGAGCTCCAGGCCGCACTGAGCTGGGCCGACGAGGTTCGCAGGCTCGGTGTCTGGACCAACGCGGACAACCCCGAGGACGCCAGCAAGGCCCGGAGCTTCGGCGCGCAGGGGATAGGCCTCTGCCGCACCGAGCACATGTTCTTCGACCAGGAGGGCGAGGAGGTAAGCCGCAGGGAGCTTGTCGTCAAGATGATCCTAATGTCGGAGGAGGCAGCGCCCATGCTCCGGAGGCTCGAGCAGCTCGAGGAGAGGCTGATGGCCAACCCCGACGACGAGAGGTTGAGGGAGGAGAGCGAGGGGCTCCTCATGTCGGTGAAGGACTCCCAGGCCGTCGAGGATTACAGGGAGTCCCTCAACGGGCTCCTGCCGTTCCAGAGGAAGGACTTCGAGGGGATCTTCAAGGCGATGGACGGCTGCCCCGTCATCATCCGCCTGATCGACCCGCCGATGCACGAGTTCCTGCCCCCGAGGGAGGAGCTCATCCAGGAGGTCTCCGAGCTCAGGATAAAGGCCCCGGGCAGCGAGGAGCTTGAGGAGAAGGAGAAGATCCTCAAGGTCGTGGAGAGCATGTGGGAGACGAACCCGATGCTCGGCCTCAGGGGCTGCCGCGCAGGCCTAATGTACCCGGGCCTCACCGAGATGCAGGTCAGGGCCGTATTCGAGGCCGCCTGCAACATGGCGAAGGAGGGCGTCGACGTCCACCCGGAGGTCATGATCCCCCTCACCAGCCACGTCAACGAGCTCTACGCCGAGAGGGTGAAGCTGGAGAAGGTGGGCAAGGCCGTGATGGAGGAGAAGGGCGTCAACCTGGACTACAAGTTCGGCACCATGATCGAGATACCCAGGGCGGCTCTGACGGCGGACGAGATGGCGAGGTACAGCGACTTCTTCAGCTTCGGAACCAACGACCTCACCCAGATGACGTACGGGATCTCCAGGGACGACGCCGAGGGCAAGTTCCTGCTCAACTTCGTGGACCGCGGCCTGCTGCCGGCCAACCCCTTCCAGAAGCTCGACTGGATAGGCGTCGGCCAGCTTATGCGCACCTGCGTCGAGAAGGCTCGGAGGACGAAGCCCACTATCGAGATCGGCATTTGCGGGGAGCATGGTGGGGACCCGAGCAGCATCGAGTTCTGCCACATCATCGGCCTCAACTACGTCTCATGCAGCCCATACAGGATACCCATAGCGAGGCTGGCGGCGGCCCAGGCGAAGCTGAAGCATGGGGATGACTAGAGAATTGGGCAGGATGGACCACGTCGGCCTCATCGTTGGGGACCTGGATAGGTCCCTCGCCTTCTACAGGGACGCGTTCGGCTTCCCGGAGCACAGCAGGCTCGACATGGGGGAGACGAAGATAGTGTTCCTGGACGTCGGGGGCACCCTCCTGGAGCTCGTGCAGCGCTCGGAAGGCCCAGTCGAGGCACCGGAGGGGAGGATAAGCCACATCGCCTTCCACGCAGATGACTACGACGGCCTGCT
>Ga0209427_10005677_pt1 | contig 14301 bp, 9 predicted proteins | sample DeeMarSWOR136_30_FD_187465 | JGI IMG/M metagenome (GOLD analysis project Ga0209427, IMG submission 187465) | Marine sediment microbial communities from White Oak River estuary, North Carolina - WOR-1-36_30 (SPAdes) (version 2) | ecosystem: Environmental > Aquatic > Marine > Intertidal zone >... | reverse complement strand
ATTTTCTTGATAGCTTCCACTCGATCCGACCAGTTCCCACAACTGTGAAACGCGAAACCATTGAAAGAGTTTCCCAGGTATTCCACGGCGGAGCCGGCAAATTCCAGGTATTGCTCGCCGGATATCATCAACGCGTTATCGTCACTCATCCCCAATCCTTCAAAGCCGCGGCACGAACTGTATCCATGCCCGGGCCAGACTAACGCGTCGCCGATGCGATCGATCTGAGGTTGAGTAAACTCCATCAGCAAATCCGCGAGACGCTGGAGGAGCATCTTGACTGCTTCAGGATCGTCAAACATACCGATGAAAAAGCCGCTCATGTCCACGACGTTTCCGGCAATGTTCAAAGGGGACTGCGTATCGGTCAGGGACATGGGGACGCGCCCGCGAGTCTTTTCGACAAAGTAGTCGATCATCTCGAGTGTGTGCCTGCCGATGCGACTTTCCGATACCGGCATGGGCGCGTGCTCAAGCGCCTCCTTGACCGACTTGAACCTGGGGCGGATAGCGGGCGCTTGTTTTTCTTTCCAGATGTAGTCAGCTCCAAAGGCGCTGGCCACAGTGCCGATCCCATACCAGGGCACCAGGAAATTGGGAACATCGGCTTTGTACTCCATGCTCTTTTGCAGCGCGCCAAGCTGCAACTTCAGGGACGTAGCCATATCCTTGCAGCCATAGGTGAAGACCTCGGCGGAGCGCATCCGCCGCCACACCAGCACGCCGGACTCGGCCTTCCAGAAGGCATGGCATCGCTCCAGCAGTTCTGCCTCGTATTCCTCGTACGCCTCGAAGTCAAACGCTTCCGGCGCCACAGGCTCAACCGGCGTCGCTTGCACATCGGCGCTCGCTTGGTCGAATGTCTGTCCACTCATGTAAAAATCTGCTTTCAGTTGCTTTTGATAGAACCAAGGGGAACGTTCGTCAGTGTGATGAGGGCGCCGGGGGCAAGGGCAACCTTCGTCACACCGTCAGCACGTGCGGCAGGGATTTCCCGGACGTCGTTTTCGTGATATGGATCGACACGCTCCATTTCTGTGAACCTCACATCCGGCCAGAGCACGTGCAGTCGGCGAGGTTTTGTCGAGCGATTCAACATCACAACCGTACCGGCACCATCTTCACCAGCGAAAGCCGAGACGAGCAGATCGTCGGCATCCGTCTCGGCTCCAGCGCGGACCATCCCCTCTCGAATGCGCCGGCTGTAAGCGCCGAACACGCGGAGCTGATGACTCGACCCGGCAGGTACAAAACCGTGCGCGCAGTCCGGCACGCACAACGACCGTGTAGCACCGTAAGAGGGCTGTTCGACACTTAGGAGTGTCCAGCAGTAGCAGATCGCCGCCGCGTCGGTCAGCACAAGATTCTTGTGATAAAGCTGGCCCATAGTCAGCGCCACGCGATACGTGGGCCACTGGTATCTACTGTCATTGATGCACAGTTCCGTGGACAAGAACGGCTTCTCACTCGTCAGCTCTTTCCACTTCGCCATGCGGCCGTCGTAGCCATCCGGGTTGTTGAAGAAGCTCTGATAGTCGTACATGTGTGTGGCCGAATAGTCAATGGCGGCCCACGCCTCGTCGGAGGCAAGAAACTTCTGTGCCCGTTCAATGCCGCCGGCGAGTCGGCCGCTATCACTCATATGAATGCGGACCGATTTGAAGCCCGCCTCGTCAAGCCGGCGTCGCAGCGACAGTGTCATCTTGTGGAACATCGACGCAGATTGGTCTACTTCATTTTGAATCCCGACGATATCCGGCGGAGCGCCGGCCCGCTCCTTGGAGACCTGACAATAGCGCACCATGGCCTCGGCGTATTTCTCCGCATCACCCGCCACCCAGGGCGGCAAGGCCCAGAACTCAAACCACACCTTTCCACCAAGTTGGCGTATCCTCTTGATATAGTCAAAGTCACTGATCTCGCCGTTAGGGAAATTGTCGCCGTAATAGTGTGGTGTGGCATCTTCGAGCACATCCCAGTTATCCATCTGCCGATTCAATCGCTGCCCGATTGGATACTCGCGCTGGATTAGCAGATTGTACTCTGCCACCAGCTTCCACCATCGGCGTTTGCCTTCGGCGCTGAGCTGGGCGTAGGCCGTGGGCGTGGCGATGCCCCCAAATCCCATGATCGTCTGATATCGCATAGCTGGATTAATACGCGCAGTGGCGGATTCCGGTGTCGGTTCGAGCATCCTGCCCTTGACGTTTCCTTTGCCGCCGGCCAGTCGTAATTGATGCCGGCTGATATCGAACAAACACTCTTGATGGAGAGCCGTCCGTCCGTTCAAGGCCACCAACAGGCCCAGCTTGTGATCCATCGTAACCGTCACCGCTTTCAATGGACCTTCATAAGCCGCTTTTTCCGGCGTTGTTTGCCACTCCGGATGCCGGGCGTTTTTCTCGTTGAGGTGGTTGAATGCAAATGAATCGTAGTAGCGCTGGTGAAGACCCACCCCGTTCGGATCGATGGTCACTGTAAATCCGCCATGCGGGCCCGTAAATATCCAATGAAGCACGCTGCTCGGATCAAATTCATCCAGCACTATCGTTCGCTCGAAAAGAGCCGGAAGGAATTCACCAAAGAAAACACGTAAATCCCGGCCTCGTCCCCAGGCGTGAAATTCCCCCTTACCTTCGCCAAGTTCGAAAGCCGTATGGCGAACATTGGCTGGAAGTTGCCATTCGGGCAGGGGCTCTCCGTAAACCATCCCGGAAACAACACTCAGAAAGGACAACATGTAGGGTACGATATTTCGCACCATCCATTTGGGTGGCAGCCTCAAAGCCGTAGGCTTTGGGGATGGTAGATACAAAGCCATCCCCAAGCTACGCTTGAGGCTGCCACCCAGTTCGAATCTATCCACAAATTCAATGGTCATAAAACAACACCGTTATGCGCTGGCGATCATATAGACGACGACCACAATGGCCGCCACGAATCCCCAACCGACCAGGAATCCGACGACTGATGTGCGGGTTGGGATCATGAATTCGAGATTGGTGTTCGGGAAGATGTTTCGCTTCTCGGGGATGACAGCATCATCCGGCAATGTACAAGGTGCAGCAGGCTGCTCGCCCGACTTGATCGGAGTCCGGATCAGAGCATAATAATTGTCGAGTTTCTCATCGGCCACCGGCTTGGTCAATAAGCTAACAATAATCCCGGCGATCAGTCCGGCTGACAAATAGAGAATCATCTGCCACGGCAGATAAAGCCGGTCGTTCCATAACATGAAATCCGGCAAGTACTGCGCAAAACGCGCGTTGAAATCCCAGAGCATATAATCACCAAACGCAATCTCGCTGGTAAACAGCATCACGGCAAAGCCCAGCAGCGTCGTTGCCCATGCTCCTGCAACGGTCATTCGCCGCCAGAACAGACCCAGCCAAAACGCAAGGCCCATCATCGCCGATATTTTCCAGAATATCTCCAGACCCTCCACCACGCCTCGCAGCCCGTAGGCGAACGCCACACCGCCGGAAACCACGACCACCGAGGCGATCCGCCCAACCGTGACATAGTGGCCCTGCTTGCGGCCCGGCGTCAAAGGTCTGTATATATTCTCTGTAAACAATCCCGCCGACGCTATCATAAACGCATCACATGAACTCATTACCGACGCCAGGAGAGCGGCCAGGAATATCCCGAGAATTCCCGGCAGAATCTTCGGCAAAAAGTCGCCGGCTACCGCCCCGAAGACTTTGTCCGGCTCGACCTCCGTGCCCCGGCTGCCGAAATACACGATCGCGGCCACACCCGTCAGGCACCACGGGATCGTGCACAGACGCTTGATGATATTGCCGAACATCCACCCGAATCGGCCTTCCATCTCCGTCTTTCCCGCGGCGCAGTTGCTCATGGTGTGCGGCTGCGTCACGATCCCTACCAATCCATTGAACGCAATCACCGCAATGTAGAAGAATCCGATTTCCGCCGGGGCAACCAGCGTCAGCTTCTCGGGCTCGGTGATCGCCTCGCGAATCCCGTCCATCCATCCCACGGCATTCATAATCAGGGGAAGCAACATGAATGAGAAGATGATGGTTAGGATACCCTGGATAAAATCCGTAATAATCGCCGCCGCAAGTCCTCCGGCCACGCCGTATATCACAAAAACGATTGTCATTACGGCAATCGCCGCGTTCGCCGACAGCAACCCCCGTGTACTGGCGGAGATGACCTCGCTCGAACCCCGAAGCATCAGGCCGATATTCACCGATAGATTTAACATCCCGATTACGGCATAAAGCATCGCGACGCTCCGGCTGTACCGCGCCTCGAAAACATCACCCGTCGTGATCGCACGAAACCGTCTCATGACAGGAGCGATCAGCCAGTAAAACGGGGTGCAAGGAAGCCAAAGCCACTGATACCAGATCCCGGAAAGCCCACTCGTGAAGCTCTTCGAAGCGACCCCCACGGCCTGGTCTGAATGCGTCCCGGCCCCGAATCCGAACATTACCATCATCGCTTTACCAAACCGTCGAGGCATGAAGAAGTCATGGCTCTGCTTTATTTTCTTAGCACTCCAGAAGCCGATGGCCGCCATGCCAAGCAGGTAGAGGGCCAGTACAAGAATGTCCACAACGTGCAGTCCGAGCATGGTATCGATCTCCTACAATCTACGAGTTTCGGAGAATGTAATCGAAAAAAGGATGCTTGAAAACAGGAAATGGAAAATAAAAGACCCCGCAGCGCATCCGTTCGCCACGGGGCAATGAAAAAGCCATACAGCATATTCAGTTGTTGATATTCGATCTAATCCAGATTCCCATCGGAACACCGAGTGTCACTCATTTTTTCTCACCCTTTTGTACGATGGGTTCGACCTGGATCAGCCCATGCTTCGCTACGATTCTCCATTCTCTCTCACCGTCTTGGCCCAACAGTGCAGTCGCTGTCTCTTCCTCGGTCGGTCGCGGTATTCTCACCTCCACACCGAGCCGCCCCAGCTCGCCTGCCACCTCCGGCTGTCTGGGATCAAGCTGGAAGCTACGCACGAGATACTCTTTGGCCTGGGCTTTATCATCCTTGCCCAAATAGTAGAAACCGACCTGCTTGTTCACTCTGGCCGAACTCGGCGCCAAACGGAGCGCCTGCTGATAGCACGTCAACGCATATTCATCAAGCTGCTCTTTCTGGAACGCCATGGCGAGCCGAACGGATTGGGTCGCCGAACCTGATGCCAGGTTCACATAAACATCGGCGTAGGTCTTGCCCTTGGCCGGATTACCACTGCCGAGAAAGAGCTTCACCATCGCCGCTTGAGCCTGCACGTGAGCAGGGTCGAGGCTTAACGCAATATTATAGTGATACTCCGCCTTTTGCGCGAGTCCTTCGGCCTGATATATTTGACCCAGCTCGAAATGCGCTCGGGGATTCTCAAATTTACGATCCAGCTCCTTTAACAGCTCGGCTTTCCTGGCATCCTGCGGTATGTTCCGTCCCCGGTCCACTCCCGTCACGCTCGCCTCTTGTCCGTTGCAGCCGATGAGCGCCGACGTACACAATGAAAGAAGGGCGAAGGTAAGAATAGAAACGAAACTGTGGCCAAAAATGGAACCTCCTGTTCTCAGCTTTTCACTTGCGATCTTTCCTGCCATGCTGGCCTCCACGGGTGAACGCCTCGATCCATCTTTTCAATTTCTTGCCACCGGTAATGAAGTACGCGTAATCTTATGCACGAAAGAAATCTTTGCAAGAAAAAACCTGAACAAATCAAACAAAAAGTTATAATTTTTTCTGGACACTTGACGTTCGCCTTCACCGCCAAGAATCGAGAGGGGCGAATTTCTGTAATAAAGTCATTCGGTCCGGCGACTAATACGGTGAAGACCCGCGGCACGCGGATGTGAAGAGAGCGTTGCTCGCCTCGACGAAGAAAGTCAAAGCCAGACGAGGCCAAGAAAGTTCCAATGGAACTTGCAAGTGATTGATTGGAATACAATTATCAAAGAACACGGCCCCGGTGTGTGGCAAACGGCATACAGGTTGCTGGGCAATGATGCCGATGCCGCCGACTGCTTTCAGGAAACCTTCGTTTCCGCCTTAAGATTCTCTCGGCGCCAACGTGTGCGCAATTTCTCAGCCCTGTTAGCTCGGCTGGCCACGGCCCGAGCGATCGATCAGCTTCGCCGGCGTTTTCGACGCGTTCAGCCTACGACGGACTTCGACGATTGCATCGGCGTGGAATCTGAAAGTCCATGTCCGCAGGAGCAGGCCGCGCAACAGGAATTGGTCGCAAAGGTGCGGCAACTGATTGGTGAATTGCCGCCGCAGGAAGCCCAGGTTTTTTGCCTGCGATATTTGAATGATATGAGCTATCGGCAGATTGCTGAACAACTTAGCATCAGCACGAACTCAGCCGGTGTTTTGCTCCACCGGGCCCGAGCGAGGTTGCGAGAATCTCTTAAATTGTCGGCCCAGGAATTAGAGTGAGGTTGCACGATGGTAGAAGACAAAGACATTTTGGAAAGAGCGGCAGAGGTTCTTAAGAATGAGGAAATCCCGCCGGGGCCGCCCCAGGAGGTGGTCGAGGCGACGATTTCAAAGCTGGCTGAAGCATCCGAGCAGCCAAGCACGATTCAGATTGGGAGCCGAATCCGGATTCGGGAGAGGCTGAAAGCCATGAATAGCCTCAACAAAGTCGCGGCAGCAGCGGTCTTGCTTATCGTGGCTGGCTACGCCGTAGGCCGACTCTCCGCTCCTCGCCCACCCGACATCAAGGAGCTTCGAGCGGCTTTGGAGCCGGCGATTCGCCAGGATCTGCTCAATGAGCTGAACCAGCGGCTACAAGCCAGCTATGTCCACCTCAGAGACGATCTCGACCGGCAGTATCGTCAGGATATGACCCGGGCTGCGATGCAAATCCTGGCTGCCTCCAACACGGTAACGAATGAGCGACTCGCCGCACTTATCGAGTCCATCAATGAAGCTCAAACTCAAGATCGCCAATGGTTTGCGGCAGCCCTGGAGCGTGTGGAAACGAATCGCCGACGCGACAGCACTCAGTTGGGCAACGCTTTGGCAACGTTCGTGGTCGAAACTGGAGACGAATTGCAGCGTACCAAACGGGATGTGGCCCGAGCCTTGGAGGATGTCTTACTTGACAATCCCGCTCCGGACCTACTGAGAGACGATAGTGACCAAGAGTGAACCTGGGCCGGCTTCTTTGTGGCGGCAACGTCTGTGAGAACTCAGAACAGTGCAGTAAGAACAAGGCATGAGAGCAAGCTCGAATGAAAGGAGTAGAACAGAAGAAATGAGGAATATTACGGTGCTTACATTTCTACTCAATGTGTGTTTTCCCACTTTACAGCCGACGATTGGCCTGGCCGGTGTCCAAAACAATGATTCGGAACCACCTCGGCGCGCGGTGAATATCACAGTGGACTCACGGATTGAGCTTCTGGCGGTCGTTCAACTCTTGAGCGGTTACGACAAGCGATACGGGCTGATCACCCGCTTCGACTTTCCATATAAGCAGGACGTTAGAGAGCACTTCTCCTCGTACAAGAACCATCCCGCGGTGAAGCTTTTTGACCGCATGAGTGCTGATGGTTTCAGCTTTGACGCTCCACCGGCAGCGATGCTGTACCTATCGAAACCTCCGGAACTGACCCTGGAATTGCCTTTCACAAAGTACTTGAACGGGAGGGCCGGAGGCGCGGAGCGGTTAAAGAAGCTCGTCGAGCTGCTTCGGGATTTTGCAAGAGAAACTGAGTTTATGGCGTTTTTCGACACACACCGTGGAGCCTTTCAGCAAATGATGGCGAACGCACAAAGGAAAATGGGCGGTATCAATTACGCCCAGACGCTGCAAAATTACTACGGGATGAGTCAGAACAGCTACAATATCCTCCTCGCGCCGCTATTTACTGGTGGTTTCGGGCCCAGAATCGAGCGTTCCGAGGGAAAATACGACATTTACAATATCTTGGGGCCGATGAATATGGAAAATGGCCTGCCGGCATTCGGCTCAGAGGAAAGCTTCCGACACATTGCCTGGCCCAATCCCCGGAATCCTGAAAAAGGAATGGTTTTCTACACGGCTCAGCGGCCGCAAGATGTTCTCAATATCAACAGTCTCTTCCATGGGCCGACCGATTACGTCATCGCCAGGGCCACGGAGTGCCTGGTATCTGCGAACTACGACAAGCAAAACGGAATGTGGTCCCTAACAACAGGTATTGGCATAGGAACGGAAACGAAAAAAACAAGCAAATCGAAGCCAAATGAAAGGAACAAAAAATGAAAACTCTAACTCGAACAATGATTGTATTGGTTGCCGTCAATCTGATCGCGGCAGGTTCGGTCTTCGCTGGAAATGGGGCCGACGAAGGAACTTCAGATTCCGTTGGCAGTATACAAGTGAAAGAAGCGGATCGCGCACGGAAAAAGGCGGACCTCCTAAAAGAACTCGCACTGAAGCAGACATCTCATAGCTCCGGGATTGCTCTTCCGTCTGTCTCTATAAGCAGGAACATGTTATTGGGTTCTCGACCCGGCAGCATCGGCTCGGTTCTCGTGATACCCTTGGCAGAGACTACGACGGAAGAGATTGCGACGATAACCGAGGACATGAGCGTCATGTCGCGCATCTTTGAGAAGAACCTCGAGCGGACCCGCATCGATGTCAGTAGCATGTTCATCTCTGGCTCAGAACCGTTCGATTTCGTCTTCAGGCGGGGTAGACAAGCAACGCAAGGGATGTACTTGCAGGGCTATGGAGCTCTATTTCTGATGAAAGTGGATTTTCCGCTCTCACCTCCGCCACAGGTGGAAGAAGAAAAGGAAACACAGGAGGAAGAAGACGTTGATCCGGTCTGGGCGGAGATGCAACGGGAAATGTACGAGCCGGGAGAATCCAGGAGGCGCAGGACCGACCAACCGGCGAAAGAATACGATGCTGAGAAGGTCGCGAACCTTAAGACCACTCTTGTCAAGAGCTTAAAACATGCGGCAAACATCCGAAGCCTGAAAGCCAACGAATCGGTTATTCTAACCATCACCGGAAGCGGTGTGTCTTCCGGCTACAAGAGCATAAGTTCGATTCCTGGAAGAAACGAAGTCGTTGTCGTCGATCACAACAACGACACACGAATAATCAAAGGAGACTTGGTCGGCGATATTGGGCTTTCTTTGCCTACGATTCTTGTTATTCGCGCGAAAAAGTCGGATATTGACGGCTTCGCCAAGGGCGATCTCGACCTCGATCAATTCCGGCAGAACACGCAAATATTCACATGCGCGTACTTGGCCGGAGAGGCCGGATCAGAAAATCCGTTCACCGGTTCCTACTTCTACACGACAAAATTGCGATAGCAAGCCGGATTCCCGCATATTGACCGGCTACACGCGTTGTCCGCACTCAGGCCGAGCCCTTTGGGCTCGGCCTTGTCTACGCGCCCCGAGCGGCACAACACGCCGCCATGGCCCGCATGGCCGAGTTCTTCAAAAAGAAGTTGACCTCCTGGAGCCACGCAAGTAGAATCTCTCGATTTTTCGGAATTGGTTAACCTTTTTTGGAGGTAGTAGCTGTAAATGTCCAATGCAAAAGAAGTCCTGAAAGAGACGCTGAGCGATGAAAACTACAGCCGGCTTATGGCCCTGGATAATCCGAAAATGCACGAATTCATCGCCGATGCGATTGAGTTGACCGGAGCCACGTCGGTTTTCGTCTGTACCGATTCCGACGCCGACAGGACCTATATTCGGGAACTGGCGGTCAAGAATGGAGAGGAGATATCGCTGAATACGCCCGGCCACACATGCCATTTTGATGGTTACTACGACCAGGCGCGCGACAAAGCCAGGACGAAATACCTGCTTCCACCCGGCTCCGACTTAGGCGCCAGTCTGAATTCCGTCGAAAAGGACGCCGGCGTCGAAGAAGTTCGGTCTTTTTTGAAGGACAGCATGGTCGGCCGGGAGATGTTGGTGTGCTTCTTCTGTCTGGGCCCGCTCGATTCGGATTTCTCGATTCCATGCGTCCAGATCACGGATTCGCCCTACGTGGCCCACAGCGAGACGATTCTCTATCGGCCCGGTTACGAGCAGTTCAAAAAAATCGGATCGTCACCTAATTTCTTCCGATTCCTTCATTCGGAAGGCGAGCTTGAGAATAACGTCAGCAAAAAGGTCGACAAACGGCGCGTTTATATCGACCTCGCAGAAGAGATCGTCTATAGCGTCAACACGCAGTATGGCGGTAATACGATTGGCCTGAAGAAACTGGCTCTGCGATTGGCGATCCAAAAGGCTTCACGAGAGGGCTGGCTGGCCGAACACATGTTTATCCTTGGCGCCCACGGCCCGGGCGGGCGCGTGACGTACTTCGCCGGCGCGTTCCCGTCGGCCTGTGGCAAGACCTCGACCTCCATGCTGCCCGGACAAACCATCGTTGGCGATGACATCGCGTATTTTCGCAAAAAGGATGGCCAAATGCGTTCGGTGAATGTTGAAAAGGGTATTTTTGGTATCATTCGCGACGTCAACGCGAAAGACGATCCCATTATTTACGAGGCTTTGACAGCGCCCTGCGAAGTGATCTTTTCCAACGTTCTGATCGATGATGCAAAGAAGCCGCACTGGCTTGGTATGGGGGCGGAATTGCCGACGGAGGGGATGAACCATTCAGGCAGGTGGCATAAAGGCAAAACGGATTCGGACGGTAATGAGATTACCGCCTCGCATAAGAATGCTCGGTATTGCTTGAACATTCCGGACCTGGCAAATCGCGATCCTATGCTGGATGATCCCGATGGCGTGCCGGTCGGCGGCGTTGTTTATGGGGGACGCGACAGCGATACCTGGGTGCCCGTCGAGCAGGCCTTTAGCTGGGCCGAGGGCATCCTTATCAAAGGCGCCTGTCTCGAATCGGAAACCACCGCCGCCACGCTTGGCAAAGAGGGCGTCCGAACGTTCAATCTGATGTCCAATCTCGACTTCCTCTCGATTCCGCTCGGCCGATACATCCAGAACAATCTGGATTTCGCCGACGGGATTGAGAATCCGCCGCTGGTCTTCTCAGTGAATTATTTCCTGAAGGATGAAAACGGCCGGTACTTGAACGGGATGGCCGACAAGCTCGTGTGGATTTTGTGGGCCGAGCTTCGTGTCAACGGCGACGTGGAGGCCATCGAAACACCGACCGGCCTGATCCCGAAATGCGAAGATCTGCAGAGACTGTTTAAAGAGAACCTCGATGCGGAGTATAGCCGGGACGATTACGTCCGGCAGTTTACTGTTCGCATCCCGGAGAATCTCGCCAAGTTCGACCGCGTCGAAAAGATTTATAGAGAGAAGGTCCCTGATGCACCTCAGATTCTTTTCGATACATTTGCCGAGGTTCGCAAGCGTCTCAGAGCAGCGGCAGATAAGCACGGCGATGTCATTTCGCCCTTTGATCTGCTTGGTTAGCCCGATCCTGAGTAGAAAGGACCCGTTATGGATGCACTACCATCACGTCAAGCTCGACTTGGAATCGCCGTTTTGGCATGTGCAGCATTGCTTACAGGTCCGGCGGCAACTGAGGCGAAATCTAACATAGACACTGTCGAGCGCTGGGGACTCTTTGAGCTGATACTCCAGGGGCCTTCCGGGGGCAATCCCTTCGTCGATGTGCGACTGAGCGCCGAATTCAGGCAGAAGAATCGAGTTTTCAGCCCGGAAGGATTCTACGATGGCGCCGGCGTCTATCGGATTCGCTTCATGCCCGATACCCCCGGCGCGTGGTCGTATGTGACCAAGAGCAACCGCAGGGAGCTGGACGGGAAAACGGGCAGATTCACCTGCGTAAAACCGTCGCCGGACAATCACGGGCCCGTTCGCGTACACAAGACGTGGCACCTTGCTTATGCTGATGGGACACCGTACTTCCAGGTCGGCACGACGTGCTATGCCTGGGTGCATCAGGGAAATGCGATGGAGGAGCAAACGCTCGCCACGCTCAAGGATGCGCCGTTCAACAAAATGCGGATGTGCGTCTTTCCAAAGAGCTATTCATACAACAAGAACGAACCGGAGTTCTACCCGTTCGAGGGTAAGCCGCTCAAGAATTGGGATTATAGCCGGTTCAATCCCGAGTTCTTCCGGCATTTCGAACGACGAGTCGCAGACCTGCGCGATTTAGGGATCGAAGCCGACCTGATCTTGTTTCATCCCTACGATCGCTGGGACTATGCGAAGATGGATGCAGGAACCGATGACCGGTATTTGCGTTACGTCGTCGCCCGGCTGGCGGCCTATCGCAATGTGTGGTGGTCATTCGCCAACGAGTACGATTTGATGAAGTCCAAGACGATGGCGGACTGGGATCGTTTCTTTCAGATCGTTCAGAAATACGATCCGTACGACCGCATGCGCGGCATTCATAACTGCCGTGGTTTCTATGACCACACCAAGCCCTGGGTGACGCACGCCAGTATCCAGAGTTCGGACCTCGCCCGAGGCCGCCAATGGCGCGACAAGTACAATAAGCCGATCCTCTACGACGAGTGCAAATACGAGGGCAACATCCCCCAGGGCTGGGGCAATATCACCGCGAAGGAGCTGGTGCACAGATTCTGGCTTGGCACCATCGGCGGCTGCTACGTCGGGCACGGCGAAACGTACAAGCACCCAAAAGATCTTCTCTGGTGGTCGAAAGGCGGCGTGCTGCATGGGCAAAGCCCGGTCAGGATCGCGTTCCTGAAAGAAATCATGGAGCCGATGCCGTTCGACGATATGATCCCCGCGGAGCTTGCTGGCGGCAACCGTGTGCTCTCGAAAGAAGGTCAAGTGTACTTTGTTTATTGCATCTCCTCGGAGCCGGTGACTCTGGATTTACCCGGCCCCAGGGCATACAAGGTTGATGGCATCGAGACGTGGAATATGACGACGACGTCGCTCGGCAGCGCCTCTCCCGGCACGTTCAGCTTCGCGGCGCCAAAGCCCAACTATCTTCTTCGCTTGTCGGTTTATGAGCCGGGTGAGAAGATGCGGCCGGAGGCGAAGGCATCCGCCGAGCCGGCCGAGGGGATTGCTCCTTTGAAGGTGCAATTCTCGGCATCGACGCCATTGCGGTGCCGGTGGGATTTCGGGGATGAGAGTTCCTCGGCTGAAAGAAATCCGGCTCACACTTACGAAAAACCGGGCCTTTACACGGCTACACTGACCGTCACGGACGAGGACGGACTTTCATCGAGCATGCCCCTCGGTATTGCCGTGGATCAGGCCACCGATACGCCGATTGTGAGAGTGGGTTTCAAACAAGGCGAGAGCCCCGGCATCCGGTTGCACGGAAAGGTCGGTCACGGCAAAGACGGCTCGTATGACTTCGGCCACCGCGAACCGTGGAAATGGATTTCGGTGGGCGATGGACCCGTCGAAGCGCTGGAAGGATTGCGGTCTTTTACGATACTCGGCTGGGCGAATCCGACGAGCTTGCAGATCGGAAGCGGGGGAAATCGCATCGCCTTCAATTTGAAATACAATCGTTCGGGATTTGACCTGGTCCATCTGAAGGACGGGCGGCTGCGGCTGGCCGTCAACGAATGGCCGGACCGCGTGAACAATGACAGCTCGCCAGGCCGGCTCAAGATCGGCCGATGGACGTTCTTCGCCGTCACTTACGATGGGACCAAGGCGAAGGAGAACGTCCGCTGGTATTTCGGCGATGCGGACCGTCCTGCCCGGCTTGACAAAACGACGAGCTATTCTCGTGGACCGACGGGCAAGGCAAGCGGCACACTGACAATCGGCAACTACAATAAGAGCATCCAGCAACACGGCAAGGACCGGCAGTTCCGCGGGTCTCTGCGAGGGATCGAGATATTCGGCAGCCGGATCGGACCGCGCGGGGCTTTGTCGTTAGGTGACATTCGCCAACGCCAGCAGCAGGACTCTCCGCCATTGTAAGTTCTGGAAATCGGGTCATCGCAGAAAGGAAAGCGTAGATGGAAAAGAAAACTGTTCGGGCGGGCATCATCGGTGCGGGCTTCGCCGCGACGTTCCATTTTGAATGTCTGAAGAAGGTCCACGGCACCCACGTGGACGTCGAGGGCGTGTTTGCCATAGATGCCGAACAAGCGGCCGCCTATGCCAAAAAGCGAGGGATTCGCGCTTATAATAGTCTTGAAGAGCTTCTCGATAAAGTGGACGTCATTCATGTCTGCACGCCGCCGGTGGCTCACGAGCCGATTGCCGTCGCGGCTCTCGAACAGAACAAGTTCGCCATCGTCGAAAAGCCGCTCACCGGCTACTTCGGCGACGGCTCCGAAGAATTCAATGGGGATACCTTTGCCAAGCAGGACGCGC
>Ga0209427_10005675_pt1 | contig 14307 bp, 15 predicted proteins | sample DeeMarSWOR136_30_FD_187465 | JGI IMG/M metagenome (GOLD analysis project Ga0209427, IMG submission 187465) | Marine sediment microbial communities from White Oak River estuary, North Carolina - WOR-1-36_30 (SPAdes) (version 2) | ecosystem: Environmental > Aquatic > Marine > Intertidal zone >... | reverse complement strand
GCTTCTCTTGAGACTTCCATCATTTTCATCTTCTCTTTCTCGTTCAGGAAGACAGCTTCTCCGTTTGATCCAATCACGAGAAAACCCGAAAGGCCTGTTTGATTCCATTCCTGGAAATTCTTTTTCAGTTTGCTTAAGGCCAACTTCCCATCCTGAAAAGGTGTGGCAATGGGTGGCATCACACCGCTTAGCTTCATTTTTTTTACTCCTCCTCGGTAGCCGCAACCTTCAGGTTGCGTTGTCTTATATGGCACATTCCATTCGCAGGCTGAACCCCCTGCCTACCGGCAGGCAGAGGCGACTACAAATGAAATCTCAATAACACAGGTTGGGTGAACGGTCAAATCATAATTCCACTTGACAATTTCCTTAAATCCTAATGTAATTAGCATTATTTCTTATCAGGAGGAATGCTTTGGTTGAAGAACGAATCAAGGATGCAACAAAGATTTTAAATCTGCTAAGGTCAATGTCCGATTATAAGCCCCATTTTGAAATTATCGGGAACTATCGATTGATTGATGACGGCGTTCGACCGGAAGCCACCATTATACTCCGGGCCAATGGTAAGGAGATGCACGAGGCAGACACCGGCGTTGGACCCGTAGATGCTCTGGCGAAGGTGCTGAAGAAATCTCTAAAATCCCTTTTCCCAGAGATCGATCAGGTGCAATTGATTGACTTCAGTTCTCGAATTTTCGACCCGGGGGCCGGGACTGCAGCAGGTGTGGAGGTGGAAATTCTATTTAGTAATGGAAAAGATGCTTGGAGGGTGAAGGCCTTCTCTGAAAATATTTGTAAGGCCTCGTTTCTGGCGTTGGTCGACGGGTTCGAATACGGAATTCTCGTTTCGAGAGAACAAAAATAATTCCTCACCTTTTTCCTCTCCCCAGGCGGGAGAGGACTTCTAACATTTACCCTCTCCCCTTGCCTGCCTGCCGGAAGGCAGGGGGGAGAGGGTAAGGGTGAGGGGTGAAAGGGAGGGAGCTGAATATGGATCGCAAGAAACTTGAAGAAACAATCCTGGAAAAGGCAAAAGACGGAAAACTTCCCTGCGCTATGTGTTTCAAAATCGCTGATGACCTTGGAATCCCGAAGAAGGAATTGACGAAGGTTTTGAATGAAATGAAGATTAAGATCAGTCAATGCCAGCTGGGTTGTTTTCAATAAGGCATAAGAATCATTGGATATGAAATTAAATGAAATTTCACTAACCCCCTGATTTTGGTCTGGATTCCCCTTAATTACTTGAAATTTCAAGGTGGAATTCGTTTTAGTTTGGTTCATCTAACTGGACGTGGATTTGATTGACAAACACAGAATTTTTTGATAATAAAATTTCAGCCAACAAAACGACATAAGGTATGAAATGAAATTTTTTGTGGTGGTAAATGGTAAAGTGGTAGAAGACAGGGGGGACATTCTAAGTGTCAATGAAAGGGGGTGCTAAGATGATAGGGATGGATTTCATTAGTTTTATTATTTTATTGATTATCAGTATTGTCGTTTCTGGGGTTTTACATTTTGCCGTTAAGTTTTACGTTAGACCGGGATGGTGGTCTTATGCTTCCAAAGTCCTCATCGGATGGGTCGGTGCTTGGTTAGGTTCACCGGTATTCGGTCATTGGTGGCAAGGCTTAAATTATAATGAAGTATACATTGTCCCTGCAATTCTGGGATCATTGGCAACTGTGGTTTTAGCAGTGGACCTTATTAAGTCTTGTTCTACTCTTTCTAAGAGTGCAGGATAACTACTTATAAAAATCTTGTCCTCGGTTAGAACTTAATTTTGAAATCCCCCTGTTGGATCGGGGCAAGGCATTTGATCAATCCTACTTAAGGGGGCTATTTATATAACGGCCCCCTCCTTCCTGCTTTTTGCAATTTGCGCATTTATACCAGTAATCATTGGATTCCAGAGTTATCTTAGAGTGAACATTCGTAGGGCATGCCGTGTAAAACGCATGACTTGTCCCGCAAAGCGGGACCCTGGGAGTTCGGCAGTTCGCCCACGTGGCTTGAGGGAGGTGTAAAGGGTAACCTGAAGCACTAAGTTTCCTGCCCCAGGTAATGTAGCATCAAAACCCTCTTTTATAAGAATGACAAATTTCGTCAAGTTTGAAGATATTTCCATTCTTGTTTCCAAATTGAAAGAGTGGAATAATTAGGTAATTGCTTGACATTATTACTGGTTTTTATTCTTCTAAGTTTGGTATGAAAATTGCTCTCTAAACAAAAGTCAAGTCATTGTTTTCGAGAGGTTTTTGATATGTTATTTCCTCTTTTTCAACTTTTCCTTGCCGTTTTTTCGATCTACAGTGCTCTAAGGCACCCAGACGATGTGAAGGTTTACGTTATTTTGAGTTGCCTGACACTTATGTTGCTTATCAGTTGGGCAGATAAGGGGAAGAAAAAGGCAACGGAACAGAAGAGCTTAAGACCAGAAATTGATGCCCCTGTGAAAAAAGACCCAGCAGGGGTAAAAAAACAGGCTGCTGACGCTCTTCTTTGGCCTAAGAGTGAGTTGATTCTCGTCGATGCCGTTCATTTCGTCCTGAAGGACTTAGGATTAAAGGTATCGACTGGGGTGAACTATCATTCTGTGGATCGAATAGTTAGAATTCCAGAGACCCAGAAGGCCTTTGGTGTAGAAGTGATGATGAGTGATGCCCAGGCAGAACAAAACCATCCAAAATTCAGCCGGGCTTTAGAGTTTGAAAAGGAGAAGAAGAAAAAGGAAAAAATCCTGATTATTGCAGGCACCCACACTCGTCTCCCGGTTTCTGAAAGGGATAAGGTTTCTGATATTTCCAAAGAATTGGACGACTTTTTGATCCGCCACAATATGAGTCTGATTACCACCCATCGCCTTTATGGGGTTTGGCAGAGGGCGAAGGAAGGCCAGAAGGACGTTGTTGGGATCTTCCAGCAGATCTATTCCCATCCAGGCGGAGTCTTTCCTCTGGGTGATTCTGAAAATTCTCAGCCATTTTCCCCTAATCTTGTCACCCCACAGGCCATCTAAAAGAAATCCATCAACAAGTATCATTTCAAAAACTTTCGATTTTCTCATCTCTCCGTTATAATATTTTATATGAAGGTTAGGGAGATCCTTTCCAAGACCATTCTGACGAACACGGCCATCTCCAGTTTTGACTACTGTATCAATCCTTATGTGGGATGTGGCCACGGTTGCCGGTACTGTTATGCCAGTTTCATGAAGCGCTTTACTGGCCATATGGAACCATGGGGAGCGTTTGTTGATGTCAAAGTGAACGCTCCTCAACTCCTAAGAAAGCAGTTGAAGAGGAAAAGGCGGGGAAGCGTTTCCCTCAGTACAGTGACCGACCCCTATCAACCACTTGAAGGAAATTACCGTTTGACCCGGGGTTGTCTGGAAGCCCTTCTCGACCATCAATTTTCAGTGAATATATTGACCCGTTCCCCCCTTTGTTTGAGAGACATCGATCTATTTAAACAGTTTAAGGATATTGAAGTGGGGTTTTCCATCACAACCCATGATGAGGCCATTAAGAAAATTTTCGAACCCCATTCTCCTTCCATCCATTCCAGGGTAATAGCACTGGAAACACTTCGCAAAGAAAGGATTGGTACGTATGCATTCATCGGACCCATGCTTCCTTTGGACCCGAAAGCACTCGTGGCAATGATGGATGGGTTAGTCGATGAGGTGCTGATCGACCGGATGAATTATACGAATAAAGTGAAGTCACTCTATCGCAAAACAAAACTGGACAAATATCTGGAAGAAGACTATTTTCATTATGTAGGAATGGAATTAAAGGAGCGTTTTGAAAACAAAGGGATTGTTGTTACCATGTGTTATTAATAATGAAGTCCCTAAAATGTTTTTAGGTCCAAGTGTTTAAGGGTTTCTTTTTAATTTTTAACTTTAGTCGCTTTAGCTCATTTCGAATTTTAGGCACTTATCATCGGGGTGCTTATGACTCTTGGAAGATTTGGATTGAGAAGAAGAGATTACGATTTTCCGCCATTCAGGCCACCCAGTGAGGCCAATAGCCTTCTCTTGAGGGCGACCCGAGGTTGTCCCTGGAACCGGTGTACGTTCTGCTCCATGTATAAAGCGACCAAGTTTGAGATCAGAGGGCTTGAAGAGGTCTTAGGAGATATTGAGTTGGCAAAGGAGCTTTATGGAGATCGGGTCAGAACCGTTTTCATTGGAGATTCTAATAGTCTGGTTGTCAAGACCGAGAAGCTAGTCCAGGTCTTAAATTGCCTCTATTCTTCTTTTCCCAATCTCGAAAGGGTGACCAGTTACGCGAGGGCAAAGACATTGGCCAAGAAACCGATTGAGGACTTAGAAAAACTACATCAGGCGGGATTGACAAGACTCCATGTGGGTCTCGAGACTGGAGATCGAAGGTTGTTAAAGAAAATTGAGAAGGGTGCGACTCCAGAAGAGATGATTGAAGCTGGAAGAAGGGCGAAAAAGGTTGGATTTGAATATTCTTTGTATGTCCTGTTGGGAATCGGTGGTGAAGAGGATTGGGAATCTCATGCAAGAGGGACGGCAGAAGTATTGAATCAGATCGATCCCCATTTTATCCGTGTTCGGACATTCATCCCACAGCCAAATTCTGCTTTATATGAAGCGATGACAGAGGGTGGTTTCAAATTGCCATCTCCGGAAACGATACTGAGGGAAACAAAACTTCTTTTGAAGGAACTCCAGGTGACCTCACAGTTTCTAAGTGACCACATTTCGAATCTCCTTCCTCTCCATGGAAAACTCCCCGAAGAAAAGGGGAGAATGATCCAAATGATTGACGAGGCCTTAAAAAATATTGATGAAAATACGGAATTAAGGGAAGAGATGGAAATGAGAAGGCATCTCACAAACCTTTAATTGGAGTAATGGAGAAATGGAGTATTGAAATAACAAATATTTTCAACATTACTCCATTCACCCGACACTCCATCACTTCATTATTTTGTGCCACAGGTGGAACAACTGGTGGCGGAGCAGGACCCGCACGAGGAACTGGCAGTGCTTTTGAACTTTCCGCCGCTGGAAAAGGCGAAAGCGGACAGCATTCGATTGACCTTTTTACTTTTGCATTTGGGGCAGGCGATCTTTTCAGAAGAATTGAAAACCAATTTCTCAAATTCGTGGTCACAGTGACTACAATGATATTCGTAAATAGGCATCTCCAAGACTCCCTTCCTTAGCCATCATAACATTTTTTAATTTGGTCGGCAAGAAATCGACATTTGGCTGAAGCTTTCACCTTCTTTTCCTCTCTCAATTCGGCGGAAATGTTGTGGCAGACCTGCTCTGCTTTCCTTAAATACTCCTTTTTCAATTTCGTGTTCAATCGGAGACGAAACAATCTTGTGAAATAGGATAGCGCCTTTGAATAAGCATTTTGGTAGTAGGCATTCATTCCGAGGCTGAAGTTCAAAAAGAATTGGAGTTCGTTATCGGAAGGCTCCATTTTTAAGGCTTTTGAAAAATAGTGCGAGGAGAGGTCATAATGCTCACTTTCCAGATAACTGCGGCCGGCCAAACAGTAGGCCTCGAGCGATCCTTTTTCGAACATGAGATTGAAAATCTCTTTTCCCCCTTTGGAGCCGTAGACCTTCTGGAGGAGGGATTGATGTTCCAGGAGAAAACGAACCAGATATGGATTTTTGGAATTTTCCTTAAAAAAATAGGCCAATTGCGCCACGGCATCCTTAAAGAGAGATCGCGTTTCCTCCATCCCTTCCCATAAACTCTCCTCAGCCTTTGAAATGATTCTTTCAAACTGTCGGAGGTAGTCCTTTTCATATTCATAAGCGGATTTACCAACCCTTGACCTGTATTGTAGGTATTTGGGGCGATAGACATCGATTTGGTAAAGGTTCTCTCTCAACTTCATGGCTTCATGGAAGATCGATCCAGTAGCGAGGTCAAGAAGCCACTCGTTTTTGTGGATAGGGCCCTTTCCCATATAACGGAAAAGGGAGTGGCCCCGCTCCTTGAGCTTGTAGAGCAGGGTCTGGCCCTTATCGTCCACCCAATTCCCAATATCCGAGAAATGAAGCCTCCCTTGTTTGTATTTTTTGTAAATTTTTTGAAAAGCGACCTCAGAGAGAAGGAGTCCCCTCGCCATCTCCAATAAATTCATATCTCGATTCTTGCGGTCACTTTTTTTCATATCCTCGGGCTCCCTATGTGTTAATATAGCAAGTTACGATCTCTTTGTGAAGTCCTCGAATTACGAAAAAATGTTGACGTCAAAGATAGAAAAAAGTTATATAATCTATTTAATTTTCGAAAGGAGGGAAATTGTATGGCGATTCGAGTTGGGATTAATGGATTTGGTCGAATTGGTCGAAATGTCCTTCGTGCAGGCCTGAGCAAGGAGGGTTTGGAATTTGTTGCCGTGAATGATCTCACCGATGCAAAAACATTGGCTCACCTCTTAAAATATGATTCGGTCCATGGAAGATTTGGAGCTCAGGTTGAAGCAAAAGGGGAAGCCATAAAGATCGATGGGAAAGATGTCAAAGTCTTCGCCCTGAGGGATCCGGGCCAACTCCCTTGGAAAGATCTGGGAGTGGAGGTGGTTCTGGAAAGCACAGGAAGGTTTACAGATCGAGCGGGCGGTTCTAAACATATCGAAGCCGGTGCAAAAAAAGTGGTGATTTCTGCCCCGGCCAAAGATCCGGATGTTTCATTGGTTCTGGGAGTCAATGAGAAGGATTACGATCCTTCAAAACACCATATCCTCTCCATGGGATCCTGTACCACAAATTGTCTCGCCCCCATTGCCAAGATATTGGTGGACGAGTTTGGGGTGGAGCGCGGTCTGATGACTACGATTCACGCCTATACCAATGATCAAGTAATTCTTGATTTTCCCCATCGCGATCTTCGTCGGGCACGAGCGGCTGCAATGTCGATGATCCCAACGACTACAGGAGCTGCCACAGCCCTCTCTCTGGTTATTCCGGCCCTGAAGGGGAAAATGGACGGGATGGCTTTGCGGGTTCCCACTCCGAATGTCTCTGTGGTGGATCTGGTGGCCGAGTTGAAGAAGGAGACGACGGTCGAAGAGGTGAATCGCATTTTAAAATCTTATGCTGAGGGTAAATTGAAAGGGATCTTGAGTTATTGCGAAGAACCTCTAGTCTCCATCGATTTTAATGGAAACTCCCATTCTTCTATTGTGGATGCGACCTCTACAAAGGTCATCGGTGGGAAGATGGTGAAGATTCTTTCCTGGTATGATAATGAATGGGGTTTTTCTAACCGAATGTGTGAGTTGTTTTTGTACATTTCCGGAAAGAAGTGAGCTAGGAGGGCGGCCCCGAACCATCTAAGGTTCAGGGCTTGGCCTACACCCTATCCTGAACTACGTGGAGTTCAGGACTAATCATGAACCTTACATAGTTCATGGCGTGGTGCAACGGAGCGAGCAATGTCCATCCGAACAGTAGACCAAATCGAATTAAAAGGGAAACGGGTCTTCATCCGGGTCGATTTTAATGTTCCTTTAGATGAAAGGAATGAGGTTGCCGATGAAACCCGAATCGTCCAATCGCTTCCGACAATCCATTCTGTCCTGGAGGCAGGCGGCAAGGTAATTCTTGCGTCCCATTTGGGAAGGCCCAAGGGGAAAAAGGATCCGAAATTTAGCTTGGCCCCTGTTGCTGAGAGGCTGTCTAAACTTTTGGGAAAGGGAGTACCTCTGGCGATTGACTGCGTAGGAGAGGAAGTCCAGAAACAGATAGAAGAGATGAGGGACGGAGACATCCTTCTTCTTGAAAACCTGAGATTCCATTCAGAAGAGGAGAAAAATGATGTGAATTTTTGCAAGGCCCTGGCCTCTCTCTGTGATGTTTATGTGAACGATGCCTTCGGCGCTGCCCACCGGGCCCATGCCTCTACGGAAGGGATGACGCGGTATGTAGAGGCCCTCGCCGCGGGCTATCTTATGATGAAGGAGATTGAGAGTCTGGAGAAGGCCGTGATGAATCCCCAAAAGCCTTACGTGGCGATCCTCGGGGGGGCAAAAGTTTCAGACAAGATAGGGGTGATTGAAAACCTTCTGGATAAGGTGACGACTCTCCTTGTTGGAGGAGGAATGGCTTATACTTTCCTCAAGGCGAAGGGATTTGGTGTGGGTAAATCACTGGTGGAGGAAGATCAGATCGGTTTCTCACTCAGCCTCCTGGAAAGAGGAAAAGGCAAAGGAAAGTTTCTACTTCCAACTGATCACATCGCTGCTGAACGAATGGATGCTCAGGCAAAAAGGCAGGTGGTGAAGAATCGGGAGATCCCGACGGATTGGGTCTGTCTCGACATCGGTCCGGAAACGGTGAAGTCATTTTCAGAAGAGATCATGTTGGCCAAGATGATCGTATGGAATGGTCCCATGGGTGTATTTGAGATAGAAGCATTTAGCCAGGGAACCTTCGCCATCGCGCAGGCAGTGGCCAAATCCTCAGCCTTCAGTATTGTGGGAGGAGGAGATTCTGTGGCAGCGGTGAACAAAGCAGGAGTTGCAGATAAGATCAGCCATATTTCCACAGGAGGTGGGGCATCCCTTGAATTTCTGGAGGGGAAGAAGTTGCCGGGCATTGAAGCCCTGAGGAGGGGATAATGGGAAGGTTGCCCTTCATCGCAGGAAATTGGAAGATGAATAAGACGGTCGGAGAGGCCCTCGATCTGGTCAGGCAATTGAAGGCCTCGATTTCAAGAATCGAAGGAGTGGAGGTAGCCGTGGCTCCTCCTTTCACGGCACTGTACGCGGTCCGCAAAGAACTTGAAGGGTCTACCATTCGCCTCGCCGCTCAGAACCTCTATTGGGAAGAGAAAGGAGCCTACACAGGTGAGGTCTCCCCTCCTATGCTCAAAGAGTTGGGCTGCCATTATGTGATTCTGGGCCACTCTGAAAGGCGGCAGTTTTTTGGGGAGACGGATGAGAGCGTAAATCGAAAGATAAAGGCTGCTCTGAGCCAGGGTTTAGGTATCATCTTCTGCATTGGTGAGACCCTAAAAGAAAGAGAAGAGGGGAAGACCTTTTCCGTGATTGAGAGACAGGTAACAGGAGGGCTGAAGCATATAGGAAAAGAGGAGATGAAGAGGATCGTGATCGCTTACGAGCCGGTTTGGGCCATTGGGACAGGAAAGACGGCGACTCCGGAGCAGGCTGAGGAAGTTCATCGGTTTATTCGTGAAGAATTGGGGAAGCTCTTTTCGAGAGAGATAGCGGAGGGAGTGAGAATTCAATACGGTGGAAGTGTCACCCCAGAGAACATTAAGGGTTTGATGGGACAGGAAAACATCGATGGAGCACTGGTGGGAGGCGCGAGCCTGAAATCAGACAGTTTCTCTAAGATTGTAAGATTCAAAGAAATGTGATATAAAATACATTAACCAAATCCCAAGCACCAATAACCAAACAATAATTAAAGTCCTAATAATCCAGATAATGGTTGGGAAACTGGGACTTGTTCGGAGCTTGGTATTTGGTTGTCGGGATTTGGTTAAATGAAAGGGGATTTTAGTTCATGATTACCATTATCACCATCCTGCATGTATTGGTTTGTTTTGCTCTTGTCATGATCGTCCTTCTCCAGGCAGGGAAGGGGGCAGAGATGGGGGCCGCGTTTGGAGGAGCAAGCCAGACGGTCTTTGGAAGTGCTGGGGCAATGGGTTTTCTCTCCAAATTGACGACGGTTGCTGCAGTGATTTTCATGATCACATCGCTTCTCCTGGCTTTTGCCTCGACAAAACGGGCATCCTCGTTGATAATGGAGAGACCGGCTGCAACAGCTCCTGCGGGAACTCCAGGCGCTCCAGTTCAGCCCCAGGTCCCCGAGCCGAAGAAATAAAGAAGTGTTGCCGTATTGGAGTGATGTTGTGTTGCCTTTTGAACTGCAACACCGCAATACTGCATAACCGCAGTGCCAAAAGACTTTTTTCGATAGCAGCTCGATTGCCGAAGTGGTGGAATTGGTAGACACGCCATCTTGAGGGGGTGGTGGGTAATCCCCGTGGGGGTTCAAATCCCCCCTTCGGCACCATAGGATGCAAAAGAGGAGAGGTGACTCTCCTCTTCTTGTTTTCACTAAGAAGCGAATGATTTTAATGATACCGAATTACACGAACAGAACCACATTCGTGTCATTGGATGTCATTCGTTTTATTTATGATGGATTCTACTGTGGACGAACATTCCCCAGAAGTCATAACGGCGATTCAGGCGACGATGATGGCATCGGCACTCTGTCAGAAGATCAGGGGAGATCTTACGGGAGAAGGGTCTATACTGAAGGGTGACAGAAGCCCAGTGACCATTGCAGATTTCGGCTCTCAGGCGATCGTCTGCAAAATCATCACGGAAAAATTTCCCTATGACATCATTGTGGCTGAAGAGGATTCTACCGAATTAAGGAAACCGGCTTATTCAAAAATCTTGGAGCGGGTCGCGCACTACATTCATGACTTCGTTCTGGACTCATCGCCAGAAAAGGTCTGCTCTTGGATTGATTACAGTTCCCATGTCATGAAAGACCGGTTTTGGACCTTAGATCCCATCGACGGAACCAAGGGGTTTTTGAGAGGAGACCAATATGCAATCGCTCTAGCTCTCATTGAAAATGGGCTGGTCAAGCTGGGCGTTATGGGTTGTCCCAACCTCTGCGTGGATAAGAACCAACCTCATGGGAAAAGAGGGGTTCTCTTTTTGGCCTTAAGAGGAAAGGGTTCATTCCAGATGGATATCGAGGGTGGACATAAACAGATTCTTTCTGTTTCAAATCTTGCGAATCCGGCAGATGCCTTCTTCACGGAGAGCGTTGAGCCGGACCATGCGGATCATCTTTTTCACCAAAGACTTGCCCAGAAGTTAAATATTTCAAAACCCTCCCTCCGAATTGACAGTCAAGCAAAGTACGGAATCGTGGCAAGGGGAGAAGCAACCTTTTATTTAAGAGTTCCTTCGCCCTCTGAACCAGGATATAAAGAAAAGATCTGGGATCATGCTGCAGGATCCATCATCGCTGAAGAAGCTGGAGGAAAGGTGACGGATATTTTAGGAAAGCCTTTAGACTTTTCATCAGGAGTAAGGATGGAAGGGAATCATGGCATTGTGGTGACGAATGGAATCTTACATGATGTGATTCTAAAAACCTTAAAAATGTGATAAAATTTAAATACAAAAATCAATAATCCCCGATCGCACCCCTTCAGTTCCTGCCTTCCGGCAGGCAGGAAGGGGGGATGGGGGTACTTGGCAAGGGGAGTTTTCGTGGAGAAGACATTTGTGGAAGTCATTGAGTCGGAAATTCCGAAGGATAGCGTATTGATCTCTGTCGGACTTCCCGGGAGTTGGAAAAGCCCGGTGACCGAGGAGATCGCAAAGATGAGGAACTTGCAAATCCTCCGTTCCGATATGATCCGGTTAGAGGTTCTCAAGGGAGAAGATATTTTTGATAACAAGGTGGCTTCCGATCCAGAAAGGAGAAAGAGGGTCTATGAGGAGATGTTCAGGAGGGCAGAGGCTGCTTTGAGGACCGAGAAGTCTGGCTTGATCCTGGACGCCACTTTTTTCACTCAGGAGTTAAGACGAAGGGCTGCGGAGCTGGCAGAGAGGTTCCATCGAACCTTCGTCATTGCGGAATGCGTTTGCACAGAAGAAAAGTCGATTGAACGGATTTTAAAAAGGACCAAAGACAATTATGAATCGAATGCCTTGACCAGAGAGGCTTATTTAAATAACAAAGCCCTGTTTCAGCCCGTCAATATTGACGACCTAAACAAAAGGTTTCGAACCCTCCCCATCATCCACCTGACCATCGATACGGAATATGACACCCCTCCTAGGTGGAAGATCAGCAACATTGAGAAACGATAAACATGGATATCCCATCTCTTCAGAAAGCTCTCCTCCGCCCTGAAATCTATCCGGATCTTCCTAGGGAAGTGAAATTAATCGAAACTCATATTTCTCTCCTTTTTCTGACGGGAAATTACGTCTATAAAGTGAAGAAACCTGTCGACTTCGGCTTCCTGGATTTTACATCCCTTGAGAAACGGAGATATTTTTGTGAACAAGAAGTCAAGTTGAACCGGCGGCTCTCTCCGGAGATCTACCTGGGAGTCACAGTGATTACTCGAGACCAAGAACGTATTTCACTCGATGGAGAGGGAGCGGTGGAGGAGTATGCCGTTAAGATGAGGCAGATCCCTGAAAAGCTTCTGATGGATAAACTGCTTGAGAGAGGCCAGTTGACTCTAGAGATGATCGAAGCAGTCTCTGAGAAGCTGGTTCGTTTTTACTCTGAAGCAGAAACCAATGAACTGATTAAAAGTTTTGCGAGGCCAGATCGGATCAAAGAGGATACAGACGAAAACTTCGAACAGACACGAAAATATCTAGGGATTACGATTTCTAAAAACGTTTACGAAGAGATTCAGAGGAGGACGAATGAATTTTTCAGGGTCCAGGAGAAGATATTCCATCGGAGGATCGACTCCGACCGGATTCGGGACTGTCACGGGGACCTTCGGCTAGAACATATCTTCTGGGGAGATGAGATTGCGATCTTCGATTGCATCGAATTCAACCAAAGATTCCGTTATACGGATGTGGCTGCGGACATTGCCTTTCTTGTCATGGATCTCGATTACCATGGAAGGGAAGATCTATCTGAGCACTTCGTTCGAGCTTATGCGGAGCAATCGGAGGATCGAGAGGTCATGAATGTCTTAGATTTCTACAAATGCTATCGCGCTTACGTTCGAGGAAAGGTTGAGAGTTTCAGGTTGGATGATCCCCATATTCCGGAGAAAGGGAAGAAAGAGGCCTTGAAAAGGGCCCAGAAATATTTTGAGCTATCTCACCGCTATGCTCTGCGATTTTGACCTACTTCACCTTCCCTGGAAATCACACCTCCTCGTTATTTTTGAGAGCTCTGAAAAAATCATTAGAACTCTCTATAGATACTTCGGGACTTTTTCAGAAATCTCTTTTTTGATCATTTGACAAATAAAGATTGATGGGAGAGAATTTATTGATAAACATTATGGCCAATGAAGACCTTTCAAAGTTGAAGATTGACAAGTCTGTCAGAGCCTTTCGGCCCAAGAAACGGCGAAAGGTGTTCTACTTGGTAGGAACTATACTGATACTCATCATCCTGGGCGTCCTTTATTTTAATGGGATCATTTCTCCAGCCATCCCTGTGGAAATCGTCACCGTCTCGGAGATCTATCCGTCGCAGACCCTCTCTCAGTTGAATGCCAGTGGTTACGTGGTGGCCCAGCGAAAGGCTGCCGTAGCATCAAAGGCGACGGGTCGGCTCGTAGCACTGATGGTGGAAGAGGGAAGCCGCGTAACGGAGGGACAGGTAATTGCAAGCCTCGAAAGCGAGGATTTCGTCGCAGCCCGGGATCAGGCAGCGGAGAACCTGAAAGCGGCCCGTGCCAACCTGGAAGGGGTTCGAGCGGAGCTCAATGACGCCTCGCTCGATTTTTATCGAAAAAAGGAGTTATTGGCTCGTGGGGTTATATCTCGCGCTGAATTCGATGTCTCTGAGGCAAAATATCGGAAGGCACTAGCAACTGTGGCCGCAGCCGAGGCGGCCGTGGCGGCCAGTTCAGCAGCACTGCGAGGGGCCGCCGTAGCGCTGGAATATACTCATATCAGAGCCCCCTTCGATGCGGTGGTGTTGACGAAGAATGCCGATGTCGGGGATATCGTAACACCCGTGGGGGCAGCCGCCAATGCGAAGGCCTCTGTCGTCACCATAGCCGATATGAGCTCCCTTCAGGTGGAGGTCGATGTCTCTGAGACCAACCTCGAACTGGTGAAAGTCGGGCAGCCCTGTGAGATCAGACTTGATGCCTTGCCTGATTCGCGTTTCCGCGGGGCGGTTCATGCCATCGTACCAACGGTTGACCGGAGCAAGGCAACCATCACGGTGAAGGTCCGCTTTCTCTATAACGATCCCCGCATCTTGCCCGAGATGAGCGCCAAAGTTTCCTTTCTCTCTCGGCCGGTCAAACCGGAGGAAGAGAAACCGCGTCTCGCCGTGAATCGCGCCGCTCTTATCGCCCGTGAAGGACAAAACGCAGTCTTCATTGTCAAGGGGAACCGGGTCGTTGAGACACCCATCACCCTTGGGATGCAGTTTGGCGATATGGTCGAGGTTCTGGGCGTCGTGACGCCGGGGGATAAGGTGGTGAAAAAGCCACCGAAAGGATTGAAAAACGGATCAAGGATAAAGGTTGTTGAAAAGTAACGATGGAGAAGAGGACATCCATTGTTG
>Ga0209427_10005674_pt1 | contig 14308 bp, 13 predicted proteins | sample DeeMarSWOR136_30_FD_187465 | JGI IMG/M metagenome (GOLD analysis project Ga0209427, IMG submission 187465) | Marine sediment microbial communities from White Oak River estuary, North Carolina - WOR-1-36_30 (SPAdes) (version 2) | ecosystem: Environmental > Aquatic > Marine > Intertidal zone >... | reverse complement strand
GTACCATGATGACCCAGAAGGCGGCCTGGTCGCCAATGCAAATCTGGGAGGGGACAATGCCTATCGTGGAGCGGTTTTAGGCGCACTGCTCGGGGCGGCAAATGGGATCGAGGCCTTCCCTGAGCGATGGATCAAGGGTCTGCGCCATCCCCCACCTGAATTGGCGAACCGGGCCTACGAGGGAAAAGGCAAGTGAGGGATTGAAGCCTGCACGCGGAAAAGGAGGACGTATGAAAATAGGATCTTTTAGCGGTCTCATGACGATTTTCATTATCAGCCGCGCATCGGGATCAGGTGCCGAGGCTCTTGGTACCATAGAGGACAAATTGGCCCCTTGTCCAGATTCGCCCAACTGTGTTTCAACACATAGCAAGAGTAAAAGGCATGCCATGGAACCGCTTCCCTATCTAAAAACGAGGGAAGCAACCAGAGAACGGATTCTTAGCATCCTTAAAGGCCAGAGACGAATGGAAATCGTCAAGCTGACAGAATCCCATATACTTGTGGAATTCAGAACAGCCCTGTGGGGATTTGTGGACGATGTGGTGTTCTTCCTGGATGATACAGAGCGCGTTGTACATTTCCGCTCTGCATCACGAACCGGGTACTATGACTTTGGACAGAATCGGCGACGCATGAAAGAGATTTCGGAAAAATATTTAGAGTCCCCAGAAAACTGAAAGACAGCGCACTTAAGAAAGCAGGGGTGACAGGGAACGGCTAAATACCTGATGGTGAAAAGATTGTTGGCTTCATAATGTAAACGGCGAGGGAGAAAAACGTGATGCAGAATTTTGGAAAGTTCTTAGCCATTGCCTTATTGATATGGACCTCGATGAGCGGGAACGCTTTGGGAGTGGAAATTGAGGATATCACTTTTGAGGATCGCTGCAAAACAGGTGATACGATACTCCATGTGAAGGGTGTAGGTTTGTTGCGCTACATGGTCTTTGTCAAGGTCTATGTGGTCGCACTCTACCTTAAGCAAGGCGTACCCGCAGAACAAGCGCTCTCGGATACGCCAAAGCGGCTCGAGATCCATTACTTCAAATCCATTAAAGCAGAAGATTTTGCCATCTCTACAAGAGAAATGATAGCCAAGAATGTAAATTCTGAAACGTTGGAACGACTTCAGCCTCGTATAGAGGAGATAAATGCCCTATATGAGGACATAAGACCAGGAGATCGCTATTCTCTAACATATGTTGTTGGAAAGGGTACCGAGCTCGCTCTAAACGGCAAACCAAAGGGAGTTATAGTGGGCCCCGAATTCGCTTATGCAATGTTTTCCATTTGGTTAGGCCTGCGCCCGTTGGATAAATCCCTCAAAGAATCTCTCCTGGGCGAACCATGAGTTTCTCTGATTCTGATCCCGTCCCGTTAGGCAAGAAGTTGGCCTATGCGGCCCCGGCCTTTGCGCTGGCCGTCGTGGGCATACCGGTATATGTCTACATCCCCAAATTTTACACAGATGTGGTAGGTGTTCACATCACGGTTCTGGGGTATCTCATTCTCGCGGTGCGCCTCTTCGATGCCATAACGGACCCGGCCATTGGGTTTTTGTCGGACAGGACGAGAACCCGGTTCGGCAGGCGGCGCCCTTATATCGCCGCGGCTTCCATTCTATTGGCTCTTGCCATTTACGCGCTCTTCAACCCTCCGGTTGCCTCACCCACGTTTGAGACCTTCTGGTTCGGAGTCTCTATCTTCTCCCTTTTCCTTTTCTGGACTTTGGCTGTTGTGCCTTATGAGTCTCTCGGACCTGAAATCACGTTTGATTACCATGAAAGGACGACCCTTTTTGGCATGAGGGATGGTGCGCTCATCGCCGGGACGCTCGTTGCTGCGAGCTCTCCCGCGCTGGTGACCTGGGCCATGGGCATACCGCCGGGAGGGGAGGGGGACCGTGAGAAGTTCTTCTGGATCTCAGTCCTTTATGCCCCGCTGGTCGTGGCATTCTGCTGGTGGTGCGTCCTCTCCATACGGGAAAGGCCTCAAACAGAAGGCGACGAAAAACAGGGATTATGGCGGGGATTTCGCTGTGTAGCGCAAAATAGGCCGTTTATCATTCTCTTGGTCTCCTATACGGTGAGCGCCTTTGGGAACAATCTTCCAGCGACCCTCATCCTCTATTATGTGGAGTATGTCCTGCAGTCGAAGCTGGCAGACCTGTTCCTTCTTATTTACTTTGTCACCGGGGTTTTGTTTCTACCGGGATGGATACTGGTCTCAAAAAGACTGGGAAAGAAGTGGACATGGATCGCTTCGATGGGGGTCAATACGGGTGCTTTCGTGGGTGTCTTCTTTCTGGGACCGGGTGATGTATGGATTTATGGCATCCTGGTCTTTATTTCTGGGATCGGCTTGGGAGCCACACTCGCCATTCCTTCGGCCATGCAGGCTGACGTCATTGATTACGATGAATTGCTTTCAGGCGAGAGAAGGGAGGGACACTATATAGGGCTTTGGTCCATTGCAAAAAAGCTGGCCGCGGCTTTGGGCGTGGGGATCGCTTTACCCATATTGGGCAAAGTCGGGTATATGCCCAACGTGGAACAATCGGTAGAGGTCCTCCTCACGTTACGCCTGCTTTATGCCCTTGTCCCCTCCATTTGCAATATAGTCGCCCTTATCATCGCCCTTGCCTATCCCATAAGTCGGAAACGCCACGAGGACATAAGATTTGCCATTGCGGAGAGAAAAGCGGGGCGATCTGTGACAGACCCACTTCGTCGGGAGAAAATCATTGTCTCGTAGCCATATAGATGTTTTTGTTTTTAACATGAAAATCAGCGGAGAATTGAGATGGACGTTTTATGGACCATTTACGGCGCAAATTTGGCGATCCTCTTCGGGTGCATGATATGCCTCTGGTTCTTCAGCCTTGTGTTGAAGAATGCGAGCATCGCGGACATCTTTTGGGGCCTGGGTTTTGTCATTGTCGCATGGCTAACTTTTTATATGGCAGAAGGATATTTGGGTCGCAAACTTCTCATTTCTGCACTTGTCACCGTCTGGGGGCTTCGCCTTGCCGTTCATATAGGTCACCGGAACTGGGGAAAGGGTGAGGACCGGCGGTATCAGGCGTGGCGGGCCAACTACGGCGCCAGATTCTGGTGGGTGAGCCTCTTCACCGTCTTTGGCACCCAGGGCATCCTATTGTGGGTCATTTCCCTTGTCACCCAGGCCGGGCAGATTTCTCCAGAGCCCAACCGATGGGCCTGGCAGGATGCTTTAGGATTTTTGGTCTGGGCCATTGGTTTTTTCTTTGAGGCTGTGGGGGATTGGCAGTTGGCGCGTTTCAAGGCCAATCCTGCAAACAGGGGGAAGGTGATGAATCGGGGCCTTTGGGCCTACACCCGTCATCCTAATTACTTTGGAGAATGCCTCATGTGGTGGGGTCTGTTTCTGGTCACGCTGGCGACCCCGGGAAATTTCTGGACGATCATCAGCCCGCTGACCATAACAATACTCTTATTAAAAGTGTCGGGGGTGACCCTGCTTGAGAAAAGCATTGTGGAGACCCGGCCCAAATACAGGGATTACATGGAAAGCACGAGTGCCTTTGTTCCCTGGTTTCCAAAGAGGAAGCAGCCATGAGAATGACCGATGTAGCAGAGTTAGACATCATTCCAGATCGCTTGATCCGCTGGGGCATACGGAGACAGGATAGAGAGAGGCTTCGGAGAGAGGAGTTGGGGAATATGGAGGCCCAGCGTCAGGCCCTGGAGCGTCTTATCCAGGGAATGCGTGAAAGCCCCATCGCCGTTAGAAGGGAGAAGCCCAAAGAGCAACACTACGAGGTTTCGCCAGAGTTCTTCCGCAAAGTGCTTGGCCGGCGGATGAAATACAGTGGCTGTTACTGGCCACCCGGTGTGAAGTCGCTTGATGAAGCTGAAGAGGCCATGCTTGCTCTGACCTGTGATCGGGCCCAGGTTGAGGATGGTATGGAGATTTTGGAGCTTGGCTGCGGCTGGGGTGCGGTCTCGCTCTGGATCGCAGAAAAATATCCCAGGAGCCGAGTGGTGGCTGTGTCCAATTCCCGACACCAGGAGGCGTTCATCACCGAGCAGTGTGCCGCAAAGGGACTCAGAGATGTGGAGATGATCAGAGCGGATATGAATGAATTTGAGACAGAACGCCGTTTTGACCGGATTATTTCCGTGGAGATGTTTGAGCACATGCGTAACTGGGAATTCCTTCTCCACCGCATCGCCACCTGGTTGAGATCAAACGGAAAGCTCTTTATCCACATATTCACCCATCGCCAGTTTGCGTATGTCTTTGAAGAGGAAGGAAAGGATAATTGGATGGGTCGTTATTTTTTTACAGAGGGCCTGATGCCTTCCGATGATCTGCTCTATCATTTTCAAGATCATCTTGCTGTGGAGGCGCACTGGAGGGTAATCGGGACCCATTACCAAAAAACAGCCGAGGCCTGGCTCGCCAATATGGATGCGCAAAAGTGGGATATTTTGCCGATTCTCAAAGAGGTCTACGGGGATGGGGCTGCTGCCCGCTGGTTTCAGAGGTGGCGGATCTTCTTCATGGCCTGTGCGGAGTTGTGGGGCTATGGAAATGGTACCGAGTGGCTGGTCTCACACTACCGTCTCGGTAAGCGCAAGAAAGTGTCGCGATAAGGAAAGGGGTGTGTTTGAGAGCAATCTGGTGGTTCTCAGCCACCGATTGAAGGGAGAATGGGGGCTTTTCGGCACAAAGGCTTGGTCAGGAGAATCTGCACATCACCCAGATACCGCTCCATAAAAGCCCCCTCGCAGTAACAGAGGTAGTATTCCCACATCCGTATAAAGGCGTCTCCAAAGCCAAGCTGGCGCACTTTCTCAATGTTTTCAAAGAAGCGCTGTCTCCACTTTCTCAACGTCCGCGCATAATGGGGCGTGATATCTTCAAGGTGAAAGATCCGCATGTCGGTGACCCGTGCAATGGCATTGGACATGGCCGCTATGGAAGGGATACAGCTCCCAGGGAAGATATACCGCTTGATGAAGTCCACTTCCTTTTTGTGACGTTCAAAGAGACGATCAGCGATGGTAATTGCCTGAAGCAGCATCATACCATCTTCCTTCAGTCGTTCACTGCAGCAGCGGAAAAAGGCGTCAAAATAATGGTGACCGACGGCCTCGATCATCTCAATGGAGACAACCTTATCGTATTTTCCTTCCAGGTCTCGGTAATCTGTGAAAAGCAAGGTTATGTGATCGGACAGTCCAGCCTTCCTTATGCGCTCTTTTGCCAGGTCGTGCTGCTGCTGAGAGATGGTGGTGGTCGTGATACGGCAACCATAATTCTGGACAGCGTAAATGGCAAATCCGCCCCAGCCTGTGCCAATCTCCAGGACGTGATCGCCAGGGCTTAGCGCTAGCTTCCTGCAGATGCGATCATACTTGGCAACGGAAGCATCCTTTAGGGTACTTTCCTTCCCCTCAAAAATGCCACAGGAGTATGTGAGGGTCTCATCAAGAAACAGGGCGTAAAAATCATTCCCCAGGTCATAATGTGCCGCTATATTGACCCGGCTTCCCTTTCTTGAGCCCTTATGCATACTATGGAAGAACTTGTAGAGGGGTGCTTTGAGCCGGGACCACCCCTTTTCCATGCCCATTAAAAAATCCTCGTTCAGGACAATGATCCTAACGAGGGTGGTCAGATCGTCGGCAGTCCAGTACCCCGCCATATAGGCCTCACCAGCGCCGACGCTTCCGCCAAGAAGGATAGCGCTGTAGAAACCGGGATGATGCACAATGACCTTGGCCTCAAGAGGGAGATCATGGGTCTGTTTTCCAAAGCCTTGCTGGGTATCCCCCTCCTGTAGGGTGATTTTGCCCCGGTTTAGGCGTTTAAGGAGAGAAAAAACCACCTTTCGGGCGACACCGTCGAGGGCACTCGGTTTGGCCTCTTCAGGGGTGGGCCAGTGGGACGGAATGATGGTTCCCCTCATACCTTGTTCTCCATCATTTCTGATTTTCGTTTGGCAGGGTGAATGTAAAATGTGGCACCCTTGATCCAGAGCCTGAGGGCCTGCCAATAGATCATGCATATGACCTTCATGGTCATCAAGGGATAGGCGAGCAAAACGCGCGCCAGTGAGGAGCCGGTGATCTCCCTTCGCATTAACGAAAGGGTCGCATCAAAGCGTTTTCTGCCATGGGCCATGTTAATGATATGCACATTGATAGATTCGCCGGGTTCCCTAAACCTCCAATCATACCAGATTTCCATTTCCATAAAGGGAGAGACATGAAAGGCCTTGGGGAACTGGTAGCGCTTCCAACCCCTCTTGGGGTGTTCATTCTGGGCCTCACCGAACACGTAGCAGTGCTCTTCCAACCACGGCGTATTATGGACCTCAGCCACGATGGTCTCCACATGACGGCCATCCCTATCGTAGCAAAAGTAGAAACTCACGGGATTGAAGCAAACGCCAAAGTATCGCAGATGGGTAAGGAGACGTATTGGCCCCTCGGGGCGCTCACCCAGACGTGCCTCCACAAGATCTCGAACCGCCTGATCAAGGGGAACACGGGGGTTGCCCAGATGATCTCTCCGACGAAAATAGGCGAAATTTACGCGATCACTGGACCAGAGCCAGCGGTCGCTGAACAGGGTAGGGAGTTCATCCAAATCAAGGTAAATCATGAACAACCGGTATTGAAAGCTGTTCAGCACGGGACTGAACCGACGGTGTCTCACTTTGCCTTCGTATATGCCACTCTGCAGACTCATAGGGCCTTACCAAAGTGTTTGCAGACCTCCAGGGCACTGTTGACGCCGTCTTCATGAAAGCCATAACCCCAGTAGGCACCACAGAAAAAGGTTCGGTTGACCCCGTTGATTTCATCGAGGCGCTGCCTTGCCCTCAGCCCCTCCGGCGTATAGACGGGATGGTGATAGATCATCGTCTGAATCACTTTATCTGGATCAATGCTGTGGGGCAGGTTGAGGGTGACACAGATTTCCTCGCGAATGGGAAGGCTCTGTAGGATATTCATATCATAAGTCAGGGCGACGCGTCCCAGGGCCTCACGAGGAATACGGTAGTTCCAACTCGCCCAGCATATCCTACGACGCGGAAGCAAAAAGATATCTCTGTGGAGAATGGCCAGGTTTTCCTGGTATGGGATGGCAGATAGAATCTCCAACTCTGGCTCGGAGGGATCTGTGAGCATTGCAAGGGCTTGATCACTGTGTGTGGCCAGGATGGCCCGATCAAATCTTTCGGCCTCGCCTTTCCCTGTTTTCACCTCCACATGGCTGTCATATCGCCTAATGGATTGCACAGGACAGCCCAGCCGGATTCGATCCGCATAAGGGCTGGTCAAACGCTCCACATACCGCCTTGAGCCCCCGGTTATGGTGAGCCACTGGGGTTGACTGCGCACGTTGAGGAAGCCGTGGTTCCTGAAGAACTCCACAAAGTATCTTGCAGGGAATCGATAAAATTGCCCGGGCTCAGCAGACCAGATGGCTGCCCCCATGGGGATGATAAAGTGCTGGATAAAGCCCTTTGAGTAATGTTTCGATTCCAGATAGGGCCCAAGGCTCATGTCATCGTTGTCAGTTTTAAGGAGTGCTGTGGACTGAAGCCGAAAGCGGAAGATCTCTAGAATCATGCGGTAAAAAGAGGGGCGCAGCAGGTTGCTGCGCTGTGCAAAGAGGCTATTGAGGGAGCTTGGGCTGTACTCTAGGCCGGTCTTCTCACAGCTGACGCTAAAGCTCATGCGCGATGGCTGCCATGAAACACCCAGGCGCCTCATCAGCATGAGGAAGTTGGGATAAGTGGCCTCGTTGAAAACGATGAAACCGGTATCCACGGGGTATGTCCGGCCGTTTTCCTCCACATCTACGGTATGGGTATGGCCACCTATGTAATCGTTCGCTTCAAAGACGACCACATCATGATCCTCGCAGAGGAGATAAGCGACGACCATGCCGGAAATACCAGAGCCAATAATGGCGATCTTCATAAAATGCAATCCTCAGAGACGATACTCCCAAAAAACGGGGATGTGAACCCCTTTCCTGAGACAGCTCAGGATATCCGATTTGCCCCTCGGGCGCTTTCGGGAATGGGGCGGAGGTCCCGAACAATCCTCAACCATGACAGGAAATGTAGCAGGTAATATGTGATGTCGATTTCCCACCAGAAGAATCCCTGCCGGGCGCAAACGGGGTAATGATGGTGGTTATTGTGCCATCCCTCACCCAGAGTGATCAGGGCGAGTGCGGCATTGTTGCGGCTCGTATCAGACGTGTTGTACCGACGGCTGCCAACCATATGATCGAGGGAATTGATGGTGCAGGTGCCGTGAAACAGGACCGTGGTTGAGATAAAAAACCCCCAGATGAGCATCTGAGGACCGTTGGTCCCCAAATGGGGGGCATAGATGGCGAGCAAATCCCCCAAAACATAGAGGAAAATAGCCAGCAGGGTGGGGACGAGGCTGTCGAAGCGATTTAACCCCCGGAGCTCAGGGAATTTTGCCCAGTCGCGGACATACTGTGTCCTCGTGGGGAAATTTTTTCGCGTTGTCAACCAAAGCACATGGCTGTAGAGAAAACCCTTTTGCAACGGGGAATGAACATCCTCTTTCTGGTCCGCATAGCGATGATGATGTCTGTGATGAGCCGCCCACCAGAGGGGACCTCGCTGAGCCGAGGCGTTGCCCAGGAGGGCGAACAAAAATTGCCAGATTCGATTGACCCTGAAGGCCCTATGGGAAAAGTAGCGATGATAGAAGCCGGTAATAGCAAACATGCGCAAAAAATAAAGAAACGCGGCCATAAACACTGCCACCGGGCTCCACCCGACCCAAATCACGCCAAGGCAGCCCAGGTGCAGTATGATGAAGGGCACGATTCGAAGCCAGTCCGTTCCCGTGCTCTGATCCTCTCGCAGGGACTCAAGACCTGCCTCCGAATCAAACCATCGTACGATTGACCCTAGCATCTGAGAGCCTTTCAGTAAATTATTCCGCCTGCCTGACGTACGCAAAAATCCCTTTTGACCCTTCTACCTGTTTTCCTGTTCACACCATCGGAAAAATCCTTCTTCGACTGTGTGTACGCTTAAGGGGAGATAATGTAAACATAAAGAATTTTCTGCGGAAAACAATACAAAAAGCCCAAGTTGAGGCAGAAAACTTCAAATTAGAGTTACCCAACTGGATGCGCGTGCGGAAGGGCCGGAAAAGTATTTTGAAATGTAAAGCCCGTATTGACACCAAGTCCCTTCAGTGCTTAATTTATTCAGAAATCGAACGTTGTCTATGGCGCGTTATTGAAGGAGGTTATGAGCGATGGCAAAGCTAGAGAAGGGGGATAAGGCCCCTGTGTTTAATTTGACAGATCAAGACGGGAAGAAGGTGAAATTGTCTGATTTCAAAGGCAAAAAATTGCTGCTCTACTTCTATCCAAAAGCCAATACAGGGGGCTGCACGAAGCAGGCCATTAGTGTTCGGGATGCAAAGGGCGATCTGGACCAATTGGGCGTGGCGGCTGTTGGCATTAGCCCAGATCTGCCAGATGCACAGAAGAAGTTCGACGCGAAACAGGGTCTGGGCTTCCCACTCCTTTCGGATCCAGATCATAAAGTGGCTGATGCCTATGGGACCTGGGGCGAGAAATCCATGTATGGGAAAAAATATGAAGGCATTATACGTTCCTCATTTCTGATCGGTAAGGACGGCAAGATTATGGATGCCTGGTACAAGGTGAGCCCAAAGGACACGGTTCCCAAGGCCCTGAAGGCCCTCGAAGCCGCTTCCTAACGCCCGAGGAAAGGCAGATGGGAAAAGTAAGGCAGGGAGGGCAAGGTTGGCTTAATTGGGTTAGGGAAGGAGACTCGTGTTTTGAAAGACTTGGACACCATGAAAGAGGATCTTAAGGGGCTTTTTGCGTCTCAGCGCTTGGCTGTGCTGGCCACCCAGAACGAGGGGCAACCCTACACCAGTCTGGTGGCCTTTGTCGCCGGCAAAAACGTTAAGCACCTTTTCTTTGCCACGACCCGAGCCACCCGAAAATATGCGAATCTGAGGGCAGATGCAAGGGTCGCCATGCTCGTTGACAACCGATCCAATGAAGCGACCGACTTCAGGTGGGCCATGGCCGTAACGGCCACAGGCAAAGCCGAGGAAATAGAGGGACAGGAAAGAGAGGAGGCCTCGAAGCTCTATCTGGCCAAGCATCCCCATCTGGAGGAATTCGTCTCCTCTCCCAGTTGTGCGTTGCTAAGGATTTCCGTGGAAAGGTATTATGTGGCCAGCCGTTTTCAGAAAGTCATAGAAGTTCATGTGAGGCCATGAATCTTGTTTTAGATCTCCACAGCATCAGTGAGCAGGAGCGCTTTCGAGTCGGTGGTAAGGGATTTGCCCTTGCACAAATGGCACAGAAAGGACTGCGCGTGCCTGAGGCCGTCTGCATCACCACAGAGGCCTACAACGAGTATGTGGTATCGACGGGGGTCCGAGATCAGATTGTGCTAGAGCTTTATCGTAAGGCCTTCGAGGAAATGCGATGGGAGGAGATTTGGGATACCTCGCTACGGATCCGTGCCCTATTCACAAAGACCCCTATCCCCCCTGATTTGCGCGACCTGTTAGTCCCCGCAATCCCATCAAGATTTTTGAGAAAGGTGGTCTCGGTGAGATCCTCAGCACCTGGAGAGGATTCCTCGAAAACGTCGTTTGCGGGTCTACACGAATCTTTTGTCAATATCTCTGGGCAGGATGCCATTCTGGATCATATCCGGCTGGTTTGGGCTTCTCTGTGGTCTGATCGGGCTCTTCTCTATCGTAAGGAACTGGGCTTGGACGTAAAAAAGAGTGCCATGGCTGTCATTATCCAGGACATGGTACAGGGTGAGCGGTCAGGTGTGGTTTTCGGCAAGAGCCCGATGGATGAATTTCAATCGGTGTTAGAGGCCGTCTATGGCCTGAACCAGGGCCTCGTGGACGGTACGGTGGAGCCAGACCGGTGGATCCTGAATCGAAAGACGGGCGTCATCCTCTCCCACAGTCCATCGCATAGGGACAAAGCACTGAAGCCCGCCCCTGAGGGTGTCCGCCTCGTCTCCCTCCCAGCCGAGCTGAAAAGTAAAACCCCTTTGCAAGAAGGAGAAGTAAGGGAGGTTTATGGTCTTGCCATGAAAGCGGAGTCCTTGTTCGGGGTACCACAGGATGTGGAATGGACTTACAAAAAGGATATCTTGCACACCCTCCAGGCGCGGCCCATTACGACCGGATCAGCGACAGGAGATGATGAGCGACGCTGGTATCTGAGCCTGCACCGAAGCTTTGACAATCTAAAGGGGCTCCGAAAAAAAATCGAAAATGAACTTATACCAGCCATGGAGGAAGAGGCTTCCCAACTGGCACGTAGGGAAATTTCAGGAATTTCTGATGCCGAGCTAGCCGATGAAATCGAGTACAGGAAAGGGATTCATGAGAAGTGGTTGGACATTTACAGGCGAGACTGTATTCCCTTTGCCCACGGCATGAGGCTCTTTGGCCAAATCTATAATGATGTCATGCGTCCCAAGGATCCTTTTGAGTTCATGGACCTGCTTGTGGGAGCCAAGATGGTCAGCATTGAAAGAAATGAGATGTTGGAAAATCTGGCCTCATGGATTCGGAGGGAGCCTGAACTTGGGACCTGTTTAAGAGAGAATAGGCTGGACGAATGCGATTCCTCATTTCAAGAGGCCTTCGATGGGATGAGCAAGAAGTTCGGGGACCTCACCTGGAGGGAGGCGAGATTTGGTCTGGATCCCCAGCAACTAGTTGCTTTTATAATAGAAATTGCCTCTCGACCCCCTGCAAAGGAAGCACAAAGGACGAAAAGTCAGGAAAAGCTGTTGGCGGATTTCCTCTCCCATTTTGAGGGTGATCAGAGATCTTACGCCGTGGAAATGATTGATATTGCACGGGCCAGCTATCGTTTTAGGGATGACGACAACACCTATCTGGGCAAGATCGAAGGACACTTGCTCACGGCCCTGAATGAAGGCAGACGGCGAATGGGCTCTCTTTGCGGGATTGAAACGGGGTTTATCGAAGCTGAGCACATTATTAGGGCCTTGAGAAATGGGGAAGAGACCCCTGAGATTTGTGATATGCATCAGGACGAGCCGGTAGAGAGCGATTTTACTTTCAAGGCAAGGCAATTGGTTGGCCAACCTGCAGGAGCGGGTATGGCCTTCGGAAAAGCGAGGGTGGTCTTGGATTCCTCAGACCTGTTCCATTTTAAGAGCGGCGAGATCTTGGTCTGCGACGCGGTGGATCCCAACATGACGTTTGTGGTGCCCCTTGCAGCAGGAATCGTGGAGAGACGGGGTGGAATGTTGATTCACGGGGCGATCATCGCTCGGGAATACGGCATACCCTGTGTCACCGGGGTTACGGATGCGGCAAAGCTCATTCGAACAGGAGACAGGGTCACCGTGGATGGGCACCTGGGGATCGTGATCATCGGGGAGTCGAACCTGAGGGATACAGAGGCCGCTTGAGGTGTGTGATGTGTGTCCACCAGATCAAGGTATATCTTTTGGGGTAACCGGCTCAGCGGCCATAAGTGCGTCTCGCAACATTTGGAATGCGGCCTGATCTTTTCCACGTTGGCCTTTGCTTCGCTTTCTCAGAGATGCATAGGGCATCCTGAGGCGCGGATTGTCCTTCAAGGTTTCCCGATGTCGGGCCAGGAAGGCCCAATATAGAGGCGTGATGGGGCAATTCGTTTTAGGGCTAAAGACACACACACTGCAGTAGTCGCTCATCCTGTTGATGTAGGCCGCGCCTGAGACATAAGGCTTTGTGATCATCATTTCTCCCAATGCAAATGTGCCCATGCCCAACACGTTGGGTTCCACCACCCAGTCGTAGGCGTCCGTATAAGCGATCCAGAACCAGTCGGTCAGCTCGCGCGGTTGGACGTCCAGCAGTGTGGCCAGATTAGAGAGGATCATAAGCCGGGTGATGTGGTGGCTGTAGCCGTCCTCCCAAACCGTGGAGATCACGTGATCCAGGCAGGCCAAACCCGATCTTTCTCCCCAGTAGGCGGGTGGGAGTGGCGTCTCACCGCCCAAAGCAGAGGGCGCAGCCCCTCCGTCCAGGTTCTTGGGCGCCTCCTTCGATTTCCACGATTTTCCCGACCAGAGGTCATACCCTCCATCTCCGGGTGAAGGATAAATAGGGGGCGGGTTTGTGGGGAGGTTACGAAAACCATCCGTAGCAAGATGGACATGGTTGACGAACTCTCGCCACCCCAGGATCTGTCTGGTGAAGCCTTCTTTACTTGCGAGAGGGATGTCCATGACTAAAGCGTCCGACAAGGCTCTCGCCGGCAAAAGGCGATGGATATTCATAAGCGCCGAAATTCGCGCGTGAAATAACCCCTTTGATTTCAGAGACATGGCATCTTCGTAGGGCCCGAAGTGGGGTAGGCATTCTCTTTTTGCCCAGGCCCATAGTTTCTCCGCATCTGCCTGCGTTGCTGGAAGGGCGTCCAGATCCAGGTGGCCCGGATGATGAGCGAATTTCCTCTGAATGAGCGTGCCCACCTCTTCCTTGATGGAATCTCCGGGAAAAGTGGGCGGATCCGGCGGAGCGGGTTTTCCCTTCCAAGGGCGTCTATTTCCCGCATCAAAGCTGAATTTGCCCCCCTCCGGCTTGTTATTGCGCATGAGAATTCCGGTATAACGTCTAACAAATCGATAAAAGGCGTCCATCCGCCACGGGGGCCCTTTTGGGGCGCTGGCCTCGAATTGCTCCGTGGAGGTGAGCCAGCCTTGGTGGAGGATGAGCTCAAGAACTCCTCTATCCACCAGTCTTTGCAGGTCCGCCCGGAGTTCCCTCTCAGCGGGGACCATCGCACGCATGGGGCCGAGTTCTTCTATTAAAGGCTCAAGGGCTTCATGATAGGGGCCGCTGGTAACCACGTATCGCACCGCGACTCCCCGTTCGGCTTGTTCCAGGGCAAAATGACGGAGATTCGCGAGAATCAAGGCCAGTTTCTGTTTGTGGTAAGGGCGGCGAGCCGCCTTCCAGGAATTTTCCACGAGCACAATGCCGAGGCCCCTTGGGTCTTCCCTGGATAAGGGCCCCATGCCATCCGAGAGCTGGTCGTAAGGGACGAAGAGCCAGCGACGTCCTTTTTTTGGTGGCTGCCTTTTTTCCAATTCCTTTGTGAAAAATCCCACTTGCGGACCTCCCTTTTTCAGACCCTGTTCACTCAAGGAGCCCCTTTTACCACAATTTTTTCTATTGCTTCAATACCTTGGCGTTGTTATGTTTTT
>Ga0209427_10005673_pt1 | contig 14309 bp, 22 predicted proteins | sample DeeMarSWOR136_30_FD_187465 | JGI IMG/M metagenome (GOLD analysis project Ga0209427, IMG submission 187465) | Marine sediment microbial communities from White Oak River estuary, North Carolina - WOR-1-36_30 (SPAdes) (version 2) | ecosystem: Environmental > Aquatic > Marine > Intertidal zone >... | reverse complement strand
CTATCAATTAGGGCTTGCTATTATGCGTTGTATCGAAGTTAAGGCCGAATTTGCCAAGATGGGCCTTGAGCGTTATTTCCCTGAATTATTGAGGTATTGGCCGTGAATTTAGACCTTCAAGTATTGATGTTAGTACCGCTGGTGACTGCAATTTTACAGATAATTAAGAAAATCCCTAAGAAAATCCCGCGGGCAAAAGTTATATTAACGTTTTTGCCTTTTGTATCAATGCTGGTGAGTCTTGGGCTGTTATATGCACAATCTAACCAGTTGCAGATAATTCCGGCGATAACGATGGGCTTGATGGCGAGCGGATTATACAGTGGCGTGAAGGCGTTGGGAAACGGCCGGGGCAATGATAGAGTAGATACACCCTGACCGACCGTGCTATTTGACAAGTTCATGGGTTTACGTTTTAACCCCCCGGTATTTAAGGGAGTGCCGGGGGCGGGTTATTGGCTTTTGGCAAAGGCTGGCCGAATGTACAAGTGAGGCAAAGAATTCCCATAGGAGAGTAGAATTGAGATTTTGTCATTTTGTTTTTAGCTTTCATTTTCTTACCTCTCTTTCATTCCGTGGCCGTTTTGGTCCGCAGATCGGCCAAACTGCGTGAAGGGCTAATTACATAACAGTACCAGCTTTTCTTTTGGCAGCTTCGACAATTTCCAAACATTGTTTTTTTGTGGGTTTACAATATTCAGATGAGTAATTATCATATTCTATTCTCATCCAATATTTATAGCTCGGCATATATTTGCTTGTCAGACTGCTATTGTTCTTATCAGGATTTGTACGACCTTCAAAAGTACGGCGTTTGATTTCAAAGCCTTTAACGTTAGGGTGTATAAGTTTCATTTTCAATTCCCTTCAATAAAGGTTAATAAAGTTATAATTGCAGGCCGTTTTTTAACGCAGATCGGCCAACTGCGTGAAGGGCTTAAAGTTTAGTGAGTTTATTCCCTTTATATGTACCGCTGCCTTTGGCATGAGTATAACCAGCAGCTTTAGCGGCCCTCATTGCATCGGCTTTTGTGCGATACGCTCGTCCTCTTGTATCGAGAGGGCCATTATCATTGCAAATATAATAGCCCCCGATGTCCGCAAATATTCTGGCTATTTCCATTTTTTTAGACATTTTCAATTCCCTTCAATAAAGGTTAGTATTTCAGTTAAAACCGCAGGCCGGATTCGGACCGGCCTTGCAGCAAGCCAGCGCGGTCACCAATCAATATTATTGTTGACTTTGCCTGTGTCAAGGTCGACCATTCTGCCAGACGGAAACAGCTTGCATTTATGGCTGTCAATCATAACTATTACTGGGTGGTTGACCTCGCGGCAATAAGCAAAGGCTTCAATACTTGCTTCGTTAACATCACCGTATTCTTGGCTTGTAAATATTTTCATAATTCCATCCCTTCAATAATAAGCAAGCCCGGCTATTGCTGAAAACCGGTCAAGGTTTGCAATATACCGAGCTTGCAATGTTTTAATTAGTTGGATTCGACCGGTTTCCATTCTATATAAATATAAGATTAGAAAGGCAAAAGTCAAGTGGAATTAACGTAAACCCTTATAAATAAAATAGATAGAAGTTTGTAAAATCTTAATTGGACATTTGGTTTTTAGGAAATGGCCGGAAATAACACCAACATAGTATACGTGCAGGCCATTGAAGGATTAGCAGTTCAGATTGGCGAGAACTTGGGCAAGCTGCAGGAAGGCAATACACAGCAACATGAGGCCAAGTATGAAGCGATAGAGTACCTTGCAAACTATGAGAGAGTACAGATTAAGGCTTTGAGGGATGCTTTTGAGTAATGGCAAGACCAAGGAAATACAATTCTCCAGATGAAATGCAAGAAGCTGTCGTTAAATACTTTGAGACAGTGAAACTGGAACGAAGACCGCCGACGATATGCGGATTGGCTCTTCATCTTGGGTTTGTAAGCAGAAATAGTTTACTTGATTATGAGGGTTATGATGAGGGGTTTTTTTGCATAATAAAAGCGGCAAAGACAAAGATAGAAATGTATCATGAGGAGCAGTTGGGCGCGAAACATCACGGAGGGCATATATTCTGGCTTAAAGCAAACGCAAATTGGAAAGACACAACGGTTACAGAGCATGGCATAACAAACAAGCTACAGGAATTTTTGGAGCAGCTGGATGGAAAAATTAGTAAGCCGCCAGGTGAAGATAAAGAAGCAGATGTCTGACCGTAAATGGCGGCTAAATAATCTTTATCATATTGTGGATGAGCAGAGTAATGACATTGTATTTAATATGTCTAGTAGACCCGTTTTAGAGGCATTATACGATAATATGTGGTTTTGGAATCTTATATTAAAATCTCGTCAGCACGGAATAACAACCGAAATTGACTTGTTTATGCTGGATGCTTGCCTTTTTAATGATAATGTCCATGCCGGGATAATTGCCCATGACCTTAAAAGCGCTCAAAGAATATTCTACAATAAAATTAAATATCCCTACGAAAATTTGCCAGAATCGTTAAAGTCGGCGAGAAGGCTCGAAAAGAGCGATGCCATGGAATTAAGGCTGTCAAACGGCTCAAGTATATGGGTTGGTACTTCTATGAGGTCGGCAACATTAAGGATGCTTCACATTTCTGAGCACGCAAAAATATGTGCCAAATATCCTGAAAAGGCCAGAGAGATAAAAACAGGAGCATTGCCAACACTGCATGAAGGCAGCTACTTATTTGATGAAAGCACGGCAGAAGGGGCGGCGGGCGATTTTTACGACATAGCCAGGTCGTCAGAAACAAATACCAAAAACGCAGAATTGCAGAGCAGAAAGCTAAACCCACAAGAGATAAGGTTCCATTTCTTTCCGTGGTATATGCACCCTGGCAATCAAACGAATCCACTTGGTATAAATATTAGCGCATCTCTGATAGACTATTTCAAAATATTGGAGGGAAGAGAGAACATCAGGCTAACGCCTGAACAAATGGCTTGGTATTCTCTCAAAAAAGACGGCCCTGCCGGGCTTGGTAAGTACATGAAAAGGGAGCATCCATCAACGCCAGAAGAAGCGTTTGAGCAGTCTGTTGAGGGGGCGGTTTACGGCGAAGAAATAGAAGAGGCACGAAACACGGGCAGGATAGGATTTTACCCTTGGGATAGAACTGCTCCGGTTTATACATTTTGGGATATTGGCTATGGTGATGCCACTTGTGTTGTGTTTGCACAGTTTATCAAAAGTCAGGTCAGAATCATAGATTTTTATAGTAAGATTGGCAGAGGTGCTCCTTATCACGCGGCCCAGCTACAAAAGAAAGATTATGTTTACCATGACCACTTTGGGCCACACGATATAATGAACCACGAAAAAGGGACGGGCATTGTACTTAAGGACACATACGATACTTTGTTAGGCAGCATAATGAAAGTTGTTGACAGGCCGAAACTCAAAGCTGATGGAATCGATGCTGTTAGGGCCATGTTTGACCATTTGGTATTCAACGAGAAAACTACACGAGATTTGATAAAGGCATTGTCATTTTACAGATATGAGTGGGATGAGGAAAAATCATGTTTCAAGAAAGATCCGTTTCACGACTGGGCCAGCCATCCGGCAGACGCGATGCAAACAATGGCTATGCAATGGCGATTCAGTACTATCGGCGGAAAGCATTTGGGATATCCGCAGCCAATACCTATAAGGATATCTTCGGGAGTTCAGCGTAATGTTAGCAGTTACAACAGGTTGAGATTGCACAGGTGAAAAAATGAGTTTCGGAAGTAAAAGAGTAAAGATACCAGCACCGCCACCCCCGGCTCCAACAACAATATCAGCGCCGGAAGTTATGGCGGCCAAAGAGTCTTTGTGGGAGAAGCTCAGACGTATGAAGGGCAGAGCGAGCACAGAGCTTGTCAGCCCGGGCTTTCTTGTGCCGGAAGAGCGGCGGCGGGGGTTAAAGACTACGTTGGGTTAGAAAAGAGGCCATAATGCCAGAAATAAGAAAAGGTGAATCGAGCAAGGACTATATAAGCCGCTGCATTGCTCATCTCGTATCTAAAGAGGGCAAGACGCAGGAGCAGGCCGCAGGCCAGTGTTACGGTATGCTGCGTCAGGCAAGAGGCAATAAGACGCTGTTGAAGGGTAAGTAATGGACAGCTTCCAGAAAATAGAGCAATTAGCAGATGAGGTTATTGATGGCAAAATTGGCTTAACAGAGGCACTGTTGAGTCTGCCTGTAGATTTTAGCGACTGCGAGGGCGAAATGATAGAAATGGAAACCGACAATGGAACAGCAGAAACTCGTAAAGCAGATAATAGCCCGGCAGGGTGAGCTTGAGGACGAGCGCAAGTATTTCGATGACCTTGCTAAAGAGGCAACGGAATTAGGATATCCGCGTCGGTCTGATTACGATGATGTCCAGAAAACGGGCCAGCAAAGGGGTGAAGGAGTCCACGCTGACACCGCCATAACATCACTGAATATCTGGGCGGACGGGCTTTACGGCCATCACGTATCGCCGGCAATTCAATGGTTTCAGACCCAGCTTGGCGAGAACTGGCTTAATGATGTTGACGAGGTAAGGGAATGGCTGCAGGAGTGTGATGAGGTTATGTATCCGGCTTATCGTAAGTCGAATTTCTACGATAGCCATATATTAGGCACGTGGTTAAGGGATGGCGGAGCAATCGGAACGGCGACGATGACCTGTGAGGAAATTGAGGACAGGAATTTATGCTGTTTTCAGGTTTTACATCCTCGAAGTGTGTGGCTTCAAGACGACATTTATGGCAGTGCAAATCTTATGCACCACAAATTCAAGCTGACCACGAGGCAGGTGGCCGAGAAGTTCAAAAATGAGACCGCCAAGCTGAGTGAGCCTTTACAGTTTGCTCTGAAAAACAATCAGAGAATGACTGAAAAATGGGAGTTCATCCACGCAATTTACCCAAATACTGAGAAGATTGTGGGCAATATCGGTGCTTCGGGTATGGATTACGTTTCGATTTATGTGCAGGTTGTCGGTGAGAAGTTAATCAGAAAGCGGGGATTGCCGTTATTTCCTTCTATTCTGAGACTTGGCAAACAGGACAGACCCTACGGATACGGCATAATTTTTGACGCCATAATCTCTGTATATATAGACAATGAGATGGGCGCTACAATGCTTGAGGCGGTCCAAAAGTCAGTCAATCCTGCCATGTGGATACCGGCAGAAATGAAGGGGATGGCGGATTTGGCCCCGGGCGGGGAAAACTATTACCGGGATATTTCCAAAGAGATAAAACCAATAGTAGAGAAGATAAACTATCCCATCGGTGTTGACAGGGAGGAGCGAATCCAGCAGAGGATAAAAGAGTATTTCAGTGTAGATTACTTTCTGATGTTACAGGAGGCCGCACGAAATAAGACGGACTTGACCGCTACGCAGGTTATGGAGATGCAGGGCGAAAAGGCGATTGTGATGGGACCGCAGTTGGGAACTATAAGCTCGGCCTTGCAGCAGGTTCATCGTAACGTATTCTGGATAGAGTACAACGCCGGACGTTTGCCGATAGCCCCGGCGATAGTTCAGGAATACAGCAAGGGCGATATAAATGTAAACTTCATAGGCCCGTTGCCGCAAGCCCAGAAACGCTTATTCAAGACCCAAGGTATAACTCACAGCCTTGCCTCGATAGCCCCCATTGTTCAGGCCCAGATGTCGGCGGGCCAGCCGAATACGGTACTCGACAAGATTGATATGGACAAGGCCGCCGAGGTTCTAATGGAGTCTCACGGTATGCCGGAGAAGGTAATGCGTAAAGACGAGGAAGTGGAGGCTATAAGAGAGACACGCGCCCAGCAGTTGCAGGCGAAGCAGGCACTTGAGCAGGCAGGTCAGGCCGCCGATGCCGTGCCGAAGATAAGCAAAAACGTAGAGCCGGATTCTGTTCTGGCCGCATTAACGGGAGAATAAAGGCAAAGCGCAAAGAATGTATTATGAAATTAAAAGTGTTCAAAAAAGACAAAGAAGACGAATTGTTCTTTAAGTTATATGACATGGATAGTGGCTTGATTTATTTAGCTTTGGTAAATGAATCAGGGAAGATATTGCAGGATATTTTACAAGTAACGCAAAGTGGAATAACAAGATTTGTTCTTAAGCCGGAATTTAGATATATGGGGCTTGAGCTTGATGGTTTATTTCGTGTGAAATTAGTTGAGAGATAGGTATTATGAAAGTCCAAGCAGCAAGAAAACTGGTTGAGGCTGAAGGAGAATAAAATGGCTTTAGTAGATGCAAAAATGGACGACAAGGACGAAGAAGAAATGCTCAGAGTTATGAGGAACAAAAACGAGGCTTATATTCCCCCGAAGAAGGATGAAAACAAACGGGTATCTGTCCCCGAAAACAAGGACAACGAATTTAGCGCTCAGATATGAAAATCCCGCTCCTCGACATTTACATAGTTCGCGGCAAAAACTTTATCTCAAACGAGAAGAAGAAGGAAATGCTTGAAACCCAGTATATACGGAACAAGCAATGTCTTAATTTGATTGAGGAAAACTACAAGCTCAAAGAGCAGTTGAGACTGAAATGATATTTAAGGATGAAAAAGAAAGAAGGAACTACTATCGGCTTGTCTTCAGAGATGATTTGGCAAGGCGCGTGCTTGCCGACATTGTTGACAGGCTTGGTTTTTGGAGCATGAGAGATACAAACATATCCGCCGAAGCGCAAGTGGAAATGAATTATATAGCGAAGCAAATACTGTCTGATGCGGGTGCGTGGCAGGATATTTATAACAGTACAATAAGCGTAAAGAAGTCAATGAAACAAAAGAAAGTTGGTTTATTGAAAAGGATATTCAGAAAGGAATCACAATGAGCGAAGATGCAGTAATGGCAGATATGATTTTAGGCGACGACGGCATTTTTCAGGAAGGATGGATGAATAATCTTCCAGAGGACACTTTCGAGAAGGACGATACCGGCAACCTGAAAACAGGCGACCTCGGCGACCACAAGAGCATAGCAAGCATAGTCAAAAGCTATCTGAATAAGGACAAGTTGATAGGCAAGTCCATTCAGCCCCTGCCGAAAGAGGCGACCGAAGAGCAGATTAAGGCTTTCCGCGCCAAAGTAGGCTGCCCGGAAACGGTGGACGGATACGAGGTCAAACCGCCTGCTGAAATGCCGGAAGGGATGTTATTCAGCGAAGATTTGATGAAGGCCGCCAAAGATTACGCCCACGCCAACCACATACCCAAAACCGTTTTTGAGGGACTTGCCAAACTTGTACTGGATAACCAGATGAGTATTTTCAATACAATAAAGGAAGGTGAAAAGAAGGAAACGGACAAAGCGGCTGAAGAATCTGCTAACAAGCTAAAAGGCGAGTGGGGAGCGGATTACGACAAAAATCTGGAATTTGCACGACGGGGATATGATTTGTTTGGAGGGAAGGAATTTGTTGATTTAATGGAATCTTCCGGCCTTAAGGATAACGCCGTTGTTGTTAAGACTTTTCTTGAGATATACAAACAGGTCAAGCCGGACGAGTTTGTTACAGGAACGGCTGCGGGCGGTCAGACCACACCAGAAGGCCAGCTTGATTACTCGAAAGTTGTGGGGGCCAGTGGCAGATGACAATACTCGTTACAGGCGGGGCGGGCTTTATAGGCTCGCATTTGTGCGAAAGGCTGCTTGAGCAGGGCAATGATGTTATCTGTCTGGACAACCTCAGCACGGGTAGGTGGCAAAATATCTTTCATCTGAAAAAGTATGAAGATTTTGAATTTGGCGAATGGGACATACGTTTTAATGTTTTATTAAACGGAAATATAGACCAAATCTATAATCTTGCCTGCCCTGCATCTCCGATTCAGTATCAGAAAGACCCGATAGAAACAATAAAAACTTCTGTTATCGGTTCTATCAATATGCTGGAAAATGCAAAAATGAAGAGGGCAAAGATATTGCAGGCTTCCACGTCCGAGGTTTACGGCGATCCTTCCGAGCATCCGCAAAAAGAGACTTACTGGGGCAATGTCAATCCGATAGGCCCGCGTTCCTGCTATGATGAGGGCAAAAGGTGCGCCGAATCACTGTTTATCAACTATCATCACCAGTACGGAGTTAAGGTCAAGATTGCCCGCATATTCAATACATACGGGCCACGAATGAGGCCCGACGATGGCAGGGTAGTTAGCAATTTCATAACAAAGGCCATTGAAGGCAAGGACTTAATCGTACACGGCATAGGCTCGCAGACAAGAAGTTTATGCTATGTCGATGATACGGTGGAGGGACTTATAAGGCTGATGAATACACCCGATGAAATAACCGGGCCTGTCAATATCGGCAATGACAACGAAATATCAATTTATGAGCTTGCCGAAAAGATAGTATCTATGACAGATGCAAAGTCAGATATTGTACTTGTGCCAATACCGGCTGATGACCCAAAAAGAAGAAGGCCGGATTTGGCGATGGCAAAGACGTTGTTAAAATGGCAACCGAAAATATCACTTGAGAAAGGACTGAAACGAACCATTGAATATTATCTTTCCTGTTCCGAAAGGGCAGGCAGGAAAGAGAAAATAGCTGTTGGGTAGCTCTGTCGGAAAGGCCGATGTCAGTAAGGCCGGAAATTCAGGGTCCAATGTAAACCTGTAAGTCAGGTCGTCTAAAGCAGGCGATAATTGCAGGGGAGTCCGCTGCGTAGCGGGGAGTTCTCCGAACATTAAAAATTATTTGGAGAACTCGCAAATGGCTACGCAATCGGTTAGAAACCAGCTTACACTTCTGGAACTTGCCAAGCGTACCAATCTGGGCGCTCTTATCACCATTGTCGAGGTACTCGACCTTGATAATGAGTGGATGTCTGACGCTATATGGCTTCCGGCCAACCAGCCGACAGCCCATATAACGACCCAGCGAACCAGCAAGCCTTCCGGCAACTGGCGTAAAATAAACGAAGGTATCACACCGACATCTTCGAGCACTCGTCAGATAACCGAAGGAATAGGAATCCTTGAGGACTACAGCAGGGTTGACAAGGTTCTTGCGGAGCTTTCGGGCAACGTCACTGATTTTCGAACAGGCGAGGACAAGGCGTTTCTTAGCGGTATGGCCGATACGCTTTCAAAAACACTTTTTGAGGGCGTGGTTTATAGCGGGGCGACCGCCGGGGTCATTTATGGCCAGACCGACGTGAATCCCGAGAGGTTTAACGGCCTTCCTCGCAGACTCGATAATGCGACTCTTGCCAACGTTTATGACGCCGGGGCCTCCGGCACGACAGATTGTACGAGTATCTACGTCGTGCAGTGGGGACCGGAGATGGTTCACATGATTTACCCGAAAGATTCACCGACGATGGGCGTTTTACATGAAAATCTCGGTGAGCAGACGGTAGATTTGACCACCACGGCAGGGACGCCGAAGCTGATGCAGGCCCTTGTAAGCCACTTCAAGATCCACGCAGGTCTTGTTGTAAGGGACGACAGGTGTATCAGGAGAATAGCAAGCATCCGTTCCGTGAACGGAACAACCTGCTCATTCAACAGCACCGGAAACGTCCATCACAAGCTGATTGAGGCCCTTAACGCCCTTCCATACAAGGGAAGAAACGCAAGGATTTACTGCAATCAGAACATAAAGACCCAAATGGACTGCTTCGCGGTTGACAAGACGAATGTGAACTACACAAGCCGAGACTGGAGCGGAGAAGAAACCACTTTCTTCAGGGGCGTACCTATCAGGCGAGTGGATGCCATTGGAAATAAGGAGGGACCGTTATGAGCCTTATGGATAAGATTCTGGAGTTTGCGGACGACCAGGCTATGTCTGCGTCCAATACTCAATTAGCGCTTACTAACGTCCTCGACCTCGGTAATCTTGCGAAAGCGGATTACTATGGTATTGGCGCTGGCACTCCGCTCTACCTGAATATCCGCATAAACCGTGCGGTAACGGGTCACCCGACGACTTGGGACACAAGCTGCTCTTTCAAGGTTCAGCAAGGCGACAGCGCTGTGGCTTCCGGTTCGTTTACCGGTCAGGAGTTCAAAAATCCCATTGAGCTTCTGACTGTAGGTAAATGGATTGCCAGATGCCCTCTCGATTACAATGTAGCGACAAAAAGGTATCTGAGAATACTTTTCTCGAAGAACAGCAGCACAGCAAAGGCCTTGACCACAGGTTCGGTCAACGCATGGCTGAGTATAGCAACACCGGAGACAGATGTAGGCACTTAGCATTAAAGGGCGGGGGCGGACTGATTTCATTCCTTTCCGCCCCTCAGCCCTTAAGAAAGGATGAAAGATGAGTAAGGAAACATTGAGCTACAAAAGAAAGTCGCAGATAGTTTACGAGTATCTGCACAAATACGCTATCGACACCTTTGTAGAGACCGGAACTTACAAGGGTGCGGGGGTAGCTAACGCACTCACTTTGGCCAAAGAGGTTTACTCAATAGAAATAGACAGGCAGCGATATGAGAACGCGGTTAATATATTCAAGGGATTTTCCAACGTCCATTTATATCACGGCGACAGCGGGAAAATTCTTTTAGAGATAATGCCGGAGTTCAAAGGCAGATGCCTGTTTTGGCTCGACGCGCACTACGGCGATGATGAATCTCCCGGACAGAGAAGAACACCGATAATCGAGGAGCTTAAAACGGTATGTAATTATTCCGGTTACTTCGTGATTCTTATAGACGATGCCCGTCTTTACACCGGAGAAGGCGACTGGCCGAAACTCGAAACATTGGGAAATATTATAAAATCGGCACTTCCCGACTGCAAATTCATTGTAAATGAAGACATTATCAGGATTATTCCAAGAAACGCAGAGCCGGTCAATGAGAGAAGGTTTGTATCAATGTCAACTCTTGGCAAATACGGCAGGTTCGGCAACCAGATTTTTCAGTATGCGGCGCTCAGGACTTATGCGGGTATGAGAGGATTGAGAACGGAGATACCAAGGGACTGGATAGGCCGAAAGATATTTCCGGCCTGTAACGACCTGCCCATATCGGACGCACCAAGAACGAAAAGGATGACGGGCAATGACTGCATTTGGCTTAACGGCGAGGTTCTTGATGGCAGCGATATACAGGGCTATTTTCAGTATCATACCAAGAACTACAACAGGGAGCTTTTCAAGGCCTTGTTTACATTCTTTCCACAGATTGAACAGGAGCTATTAAAGCCCCTCATTCTTCTTAAGCAAATCGGCGATATCGTGGGTGTTCATATAAGGCTGGCAGACTATAAAATGACCGGCAGGAGCGGCAATATAGCGCCTACAAAATGGTATCTTGAATGGCTTGACAAGAACTGGTCGAGATTGAAAAACCCCGTTCTGTTTTTGGCAAGCGATGAAATTGACGAAGTTTTACACGATTTTGAAAGGTACAATCCCTGCCATTATAACAGGGAAACGGACGACCTTTACGATTTCTATACCCTTGCTCATTGCGATTATCTTTTGATATCGAACAGCACATTCTCTTTCACCGCCTCTATGTTTAATGATACCGCCAGAGAATTTTACAGGCCAGATTTCAATAACAGCAAACTTGTCTCTTTTGACCCCTGGAACGCGGAGCCTTTGTTAAAGCCATGATATACGACTGCTTCACATTTTTTGACGAATTGATGCTCCTTGAGATAAGGCTGAAAGAGCTTTATTCGTCGGTTGATAAATTTGTCCTGGTTGAGGCCACACACACCCATTCAGGCAAACCCAAGAGGCTTTACTATAACGAAATGGCCGACAGTGAAACTTTCAGACCGTACAAGGACAAAATAATCCACGTAGTCTTCGAGATGGAACCCGACAAAGACAGGTGGGTAAACGAAAACGCTCAGAGAAACGCGATTTCCAGAGGATTGAAAGGACTAAAGTCGCACGATATTGTTATAGTATCAGACATCGACGAGATAGTGGATCACAGGGCCATACCTTATATTCAGCAGTCGCTTCACCCTACGCGATTGATAATGAAATTCTATTACTATTATTTCAACTGCCGTGTGATTAGAGAGGGCTGGTTTTTCGCCGCCTGTTGCAGATATAAAGATTTGATTACTCCCCAGATACTAAGACTTGGCAACGGCAACGGATACCACAAGAACGTGATTACAAATGCCGGATGGCATTTTTCATATATCGTACCGCCTGAAAAGATACCTGAAAAGCTGAGTGCTTTCGCTCATTCCGAATATGACACGGAATACTACAGGGATATTGATAGGCTAAAGCTAAGAATGGAAGAGTGCAGAGATATTCTTGATAGGCCGGATATGAGGTTCAGGATAGAGCCTTTGGACGCGCCGAAATGCGTAATGGAAAACCAAAAAAAATACAGGGATTTCATTAAGCCTATGAAGTTCAAACTGCAACATTTTATGAAGGAATGAAAGATGATTTACAACTTTATTGCTTACGCACCAAAAGAGCACGACAGGGATTTGGCATGGGCGTACAACCATTATATGAGCCAGCTTCCCGGCGACGGCGACTGGGCCTGTTTTATCGACCACGATGCCATGTTCACGACCGCTGATTGGTATAACCAGATGAGCGAGATAGTGGAAAAACACCCGGAATACTCATGCTTTGTGGGGGCTTCGAACAGGCTTTATGCCGAATGGCAGGTTCCAGACGGTATAGACCGTGACAATCACGACATACTATATCACAGGAGAATAGGACGGGACTTGAGGGAGATGAATTACGGCAGGGTGATAGATGTTACCGAATGCGCGAATCTCCCGGCATTGCCGACGGAAAGCCCGTTCAGCGGAGTGGTTATTCTTTACAAGAAGGCCGCGTGGAAAAAAGTACCGTTCAGGCAGATGGAGCCAAAAAGACTTACCGGCGTCGATAATCTTTTGCATCTCGATTTGAGAGACAAAGGCCATAAGGTAGGATTGATGTCGGGCATATACGTTTACCACTGGCACAGGGCGAAGGACATAATTGAGGAAACAGACCCGGAAATATCTCACGGAGCGGAATGGGCGCAACTTCACCCCGAATTTGAAAGAAAGACCGAAACTGTCGGTATAGACGTTGAGGCCGCCCAGTACAAGATAAAAGAATGCAAGGACAACAATTTCGTCATAATAGGAGTTACATTACCATATACAAGAAATATTGACCTTCTTACCTGTCTTTGGGTTGAGTATCAGAAACGCAAACCGAATATGATGGCTTTATACGAGTCGTCCCGGTTTGCTTCTCACGGCAGGAACAATGTCATTTACAAAACACTGAAATACCTGCCGGGAGCAACCCATGTTTTCTTTGTCGATAATGATGTGATTCCCCCGGTGGACGCAATAGAGAAACTTATGGCTTTTGACAAGGATGTCGTTGTCGGTGCGACCCCAATATACAAGGAAAGGCCGTGCTGGTCGGTTATGAAATACGACCCGGATGAAAAAATTGATAACATATTCACTCCCGTTCCCTACGAGGAATTGCCGGAAGAGCCTTTCAGGGCTCATCACTGCGGGGGTACTACCATCCTTATAAAGCGTCATGTTCTTGAGGCGATGGGATTTCCATGGTATCAGGATATATTCGCGCCCGGCGCTTTACTCTTGGGTCAGGACTTGTTTTTCACGGCCAAGCTCAAACATTACGGATTTGAGCTATGGTGTGAACCTTCTGTAAAGTGTGAACACATCCGACAGTCAGAATTGAAAACCGTTTTTGACAATCTGATTAAGGAGCCATCGAATGCCTAACAGCAGGACGGACATATCAAATAAGGCCCTTATTCTTGTGGGCGGGAAGACAATAACTTCTCTCAATGAAGACAGTGATAATGCAAGGTATTGTAATCAATATCTCGATTCGGTTATAGATGAGGTTTTATGTATGCACGACTGGACATGCGCCGAACATAGAAAAGTCGTTGCCGCAAACGCCGATTATGACCCCGACGACTTTTCCTATGCCAAGGCATACAAATATCTATTGCCTGCAAACCCTTACTGTTTACTTGTGAGAAAGTTTAACACAGGAGAAACGGCCTATGAAATACAGGGCAGATGGTTGTATTCCGACGACGATACCTGTGAGCTTGTCTATACGAAGAGAATAACAGATGTGAACGAATTTTTTCCGCTTCTTGTGGAAGCCATTTATACCCAACTGGCGGTCAAATTGACTTTTCCTCTCAAACAGAGCAAGGCTTTGAGGGACGAGCTTATATTATATCTCGAAGAGGTCGTGTTGCCGAGGGCGGAACGCAGGGACTCAAGCCAGATATATGTAGACCAGTCTAAAAGAAGGAGATGGCTTACTGCCGGAAGAT
>Ga0209427_10005668_pt1 | contig 14314 bp, 17 predicted proteins | sample DeeMarSWOR136_30_FD_187465 | JGI IMG/M metagenome (GOLD analysis project Ga0209427, IMG submission 187465) | Marine sediment microbial communities from White Oak River estuary, North Carolina - WOR-1-36_30 (SPAdes) (version 2) | ecosystem: Environmental > Aquatic > Marine > Intertidal zone >... | reverse complement strand
AAACAAAGCAAGGAACATTGTGGGCCGATAGTTCAGTCTGGAATGAATGCCTGACTTGCACTCAGGAGGCCGCGGGTTCAATTCCCGCTCGGTCCACCACTTTTTTGTATAATCTTTTTGCTTTCCCATGGCATAACATAGCACACGCCACAAGTGTCACTGTTTGCATCTGATGCCAAACTGATAGGAGCTTACTAAGGCAGCATTGTACGCGAAGAAAATTTCATTGAGCTTACTCCAAGTCGGTAGGGCAAATGCGCTTGTTGGTCTCCCTCCCTAAGCATGTTTTACCTAAAACATGAAAGCAGAAGTGTAAGGCTAACTCCTGCAGAGACAATAAGTATCAAAAGTATGTAAGCAGGGTTCATAAATCGTTTATTTCTAGAAACTAATCGGGGAATATGGAACCAAGTTATTTTTTCTTTCTGATTATGCCTCTAGCGATTTTGGTAGTGTTTCTTGTAGCTTTAGTGATATACCACGCTAGAAAGGAAGAAGATGAGTATGAAAACGATGTGAAGAAACTCAGGCAGCTATTTTTTTCGGGAAAACTGGACAAAAAAAATTTCTTGAATCTGAGAACCAGGCTGAAACATGAGAAACTCTTCACTACCGAATCAAAGAAGCTTCTAGCTCTTCTATCTGACGAAAAAATCGACGAAGAAACGTATGTCCGATTAAGGCAAGTGCTTGAAAAATCTTTCAGAGACAGAATTGATAAACTCGATGAGAGCACGACTGAGGTCGGCAAGGTTGGCAATAAAGAGCCCTTCGATGCTTCCAAATTTTGAAGTATAGAAAGACAAAATAGTCATTGCTGCGACTTTTCTTGCAAGAGCTGACTAGCACATTGAAGATTGAGACACAGCATAGCTTCAAGCACAAAATGATGGAATTAAAGGCAAGAGTCAACGACAATGATTTTTTGAGAAAAAATTTGACTGCTCTAGGAGCCGAGCATGCGGGAACTTTTCAACAGACGGACAGTTATTTCAAGGTGCCGGAAGGGAGATTGAAGCTGAGAGAAGTGAAGGATGACAGCGTAGCAGAGTTGATTTATTATGAAAGGGAGAACATTGAGGGTCCGAAAAGCGATGACGCCTTCATTCTCAGGGTCCAAGAACCTGAAGAGTTGAAGAAGATACTCAGGAAGATATTAACTCCTCTCGTGGTCGTAGAGAAAGTCAGAGAGATTTATCGGTATAAAGGAACCCAGATTCATCTGGACACAGTTAAGAACCTCGGCAAATTCGTCGAATTCGAAAGAGAAACCTCTGATGACCCAAAAAGCATCAAAAAAGATCGACTGATTCTAGAAAAACTAATGGAAAAGCTGAAGATAGACCCAAGCAACCTTGAATCCCTCTCCTACAGCGACCTCCTTGAGAAATGAACACAAAAAACGGAAAAAAGGCTGATAACCATAATCAAAGCTGCCAATCACTATTTGAATTGCCTACAGAATAATTAAGAAACTGACTTTCTAGACAAGCTGGTCACGTTTAAGACACTTTTGAATTTATCAAAATAACTAACAGGACGTTATTTCTACATCCGATTACATGGAGGTCTGTCCTTTTCTCTACTTCAGAAAGACCCGCCTCTTTACAACTCCTCACACGACAACGGCAACGACACGGCAGCCTCAAAGCCCGCTCAGGATTATCGAGTGAAAAAATGGCTAATTGTCTTCGATTTCTTATGCTGTTGCCACACTTGCGCCTATCATTGTATTATCGATGTCATACAAGCTTACTGCATACTGGAATCCTGCTTCCACAGCCTGTGTTATCGTAAACGTTTCAGAGGTACCCGGAGTCACTGTGTTTGAAGTGCCAGACGACCAAGTAGCTGCATTTTCACCGTTGATCCTTATCCTTACTATGGTAAAGTCACTTGTTCCTGAATTAGTCACCATTACAGCAATTCTTCCATTAGTATCATCGCCAACAGTGAAAACTATATCCGTGATTGTCAGTTCACTTGTCTCCATGAATCCGATGGTTAACGAACCCATCCACGCTGCAACGGCAATGGCAACTGCTACAGTCACTGCGATGAGTATGATGGCGGCGACAACTGGGCTTAGAGCTTTTCTACTTCCTAGGAATTCTTTCATTTTTGTTTTTTCGCTCCCAATAAATGCACAATATAATCAGTTTAAACAGAATTTAAATCTTATGTCTTACTATACCATATTAAATGAAGGGTGCCCATCAATGTTTTTCAAAATTTGTTTTTAATGAATCTATGCTGTGGTTTGACTGGGACTGTAGAGTAGCCGTTTCAACAGCAATACAGCTATCACAATCCCTACAACGAGTGCAAGATACAAACCTGTGTTTATTGAATGAAATGTCGATGTTGTCCATGTTTCGCTGGGCAAGTCTGCGGCGTTGGTTTGAACTGTCACCTGTTGAATGGGACTCCAGGAAGCTATGCTTGTCTCGTAGACGCCAAGTGCGACCTCCTCACATACTTCTCCATTCACAACAGTGGTTGCGCCCGTCACTGAAGTCCCATCATAAGCTTGAGCAAGGCGCACCCTCACCTTTGACATCCCAAACCAAGATGAGTCAACTTCCACATTGACGACAACTTTGTCCCAAATTATGCTGGGGTTTTCAACGGTTACTCTGTATCCGTTTGCTTCAGGATGCTGAAAGTCTGTGACGACCCATGAACGTTTGCCCACAGTCTCATACGCTATGCTGAAGCTTGTCCATCCGGTGCTGTTGGTTACATGCTCTGTTCCATTCACGTAAACTCTGCCATCAACCACATCGGCGCCATCATCTTCCCATTTGATGTGGAAGCCGACTGATTGGGCTTCGTTGACACCACATTTCTTGGCACTTGTGAAGGCTTGGTCTATGACCGCAACCTGTCTATCCCGAGAGTACCATTCGGTGATGACTTCTTGGGCGGGCTTATTTTGTGGTGTGTGAGATGAATCGTTTGGTCCTCCTTGTTCGGGGTCATATATCCAAGTCCACCAGTAAAATCCGTGGAACCACTTTCGGTGCCACAGCGTCTGGAATGCGGCTTCGTAGCAGTCCCGCTGTTCTTGAAGATCAATGGGCATGTCAGACCAATAGTTTGATGGGCACATGTTTGTTCCGTCGCCGCTTCGGTACCCGATTTCTGTGAATATTACCGGCTTGTTTACTGTTGACAGCCATGTTTCAATCTCGTCTGCGTAATTGATCCAAGCGTTCTTCAGTTCATCGAAGGTGGGGTCATACTTTAACACAGATAGCGGAAAGTAGGCATCTATTCCCACGTAATCCACTGAATCCCACCACTCGATGTTCTGGTAGTTAGTCCAGTCAGCAGAATACACTATGGGACCAGAGTAGCGTTCCCGCACACCTTGGATCACCGTTTCCCACTGCTCTTTCTCCCCAGTCGTTGCTTTGTATTCGCACCCAACCGAGAAGAGTTCCACCCTATTCTGCTCAGCAAATTCGGCGAAATAATTGATGAATGTTGAGTAGCTCTCAAACCACTCATTTGACGGTTGAATCTCGCCTCTCCACACGGGATAGGGGAGGGTTTCTTCCCGTTCTACTGCCTCAACCATTGGCTTCAACATGACCTTCAAGCCTAAACTGTGGGCAGTGGTTATGGCGTGTTTAAGGGACTCGGGGGTTGGCGTGTTGCTAGAGCTGAGATGTATGTCATGTGATGTCGTGCTAGATTGAATCCATGAGAAACAGAGTGCTATCCATTCCGTGCCTGTTTCGGTCAAAAGCCTCAGAGACTCGTCAGATACAGAACTGCCGAAATCATGGTTAGACCAACACGAGTAAGACAATCCTTTCTGAAAAACAGGCTCTGCATCTGGCAGTTCAGGTTTTTGGGAGACCAGGTAGTCGGCAACTCCACTGGAGTTTTTGTTGAACGTAATGGGGAACACAGGATAAGCAATAACCTCCAAGGTCAGCAGGAGAATCAGCAAAGACAAGATTGGCAATTTTTTTAGTCTATTCATATATTACCCCGGAGGTCATAACCATTTATTCTTCTGATTCACGTGGCGTCGATGTTATTTGACTTTTCGGTAAGCAGTGCTATTGCTGCAAGAAGATTTTTTGCGATATTAATCAGATTCACCGAGACGATCATCAAGAGAAGGATGCTGATATCAACTGCCAAGTTTACTGTAAGCCCCGAAATGGGTAACGTTACGCTGAAAACGCCGCCGTCTGAGACAGCAAAAAAATAGGCAATTACAACTATTGCTTTTGCTACCCCAAAGCCGCACCCTATAACGGTTCCGGAGAAAAGTTGCCCTGCCACAGCGAAGAATACAGCTATTGTAGCGAATTGCATCAGCGGAGTGGCATAGTCAAGTGGGAGTATATTTCTGGGATAAAGCATCATCGGCAGCCAATAGACAACAAGAAAAGTTACCGTGCCCCAAACCGTAGCCTTGAGAACTCGCGGGAACGCTTCTTTCATAAACAATTTCGAGATTGCTTCAGCCATACTGCTCCCACCAATCCACTACAAAAAGCGGAGTTTCGAAAATCACATGCATCTTTCCGCTGCCTGTTAGCTTTGATGCGTCTTGCTGCATCGCGTACCCAACAAGTCTGTCAAAATAGCTTTGCTGCGGTGGGACATTGATGCTCGCTGTTCCAGAGGTAATAAACTCGTTCGAATTACTGTATACTTCCACTGTCAAGGTTCCTGTTAGGTCAATGATAGCGTGATTTTCGAAACTTACAGGTATTCTTGCTTCGACATGGGTGCTATTATGAGGAGAAACGGAGATTGTTCTTATGGTGAAGTGCGCGAAGGGTGCTCCCCATGGTATCGTGGCGTTCGTTGAGAGTTGAACTGGGACGGCTCGGGCGAATTGGAGAGCAGCAAAAATCTCTACATTGAAGGAGCTGTCGTTCAACAGGAGAGATACATGATCCATTGACAGGATGTCGTCTAGGTCTACAGAGATTGTGTGGGTTGAATTAACGTTGCTGCCGCGCGGTATGGACGGAACAAGAGTCTCGGTAACATCAAACACTGTTCCATTCTGGTCTATGACACGAGTTGTGAGGTTCAAATCAGCTAATTCGTAATAGCCATTGTTGATTATGGCGAATGGCAAAGAAAAAGCGATGCCGTTGCTGGAGGGAAGCATCTGAACCTCCCCCACGTTTATGCCCAGATTCATGACTGAGTAGACAGCTGTGACAGAGAAGAACAGTATCACTATCCACAGTATGATTGCGGCTATGCTGAGCATCCTTATAGCGATCTTCATCTATCTCGTTTTCCTTCACTTTCCCTCGGTTGAACGAGACTACGCTTTATCAAGTTGTTTAGTTTCTTTGGCTTGTAAAGGTTTCTTAGGCTTGACGTCTGGGGGAGTCGAGTGAAATACTGGTCCGGCTAGGCGTTTGAGTTGGGTAACAAGTTGTACTCCTCGTGTCGTTAGTCCTGAGCCTATCCATCCCATGACGCCGAGGTACATGATTCGAATGGATGCTCCAATCAGGGGAGCCAAGGAGCTGCCGAAGGCGTCTATCAGGTCTGCTGATCCGGTGATGGATGGGTTGGCGATGAGGAACAGGTAGGCGCTTATGAAGGTGAAGGCTAGTAAGCCGATGCCTGCGATGAGGGTGGCGTATCCTATAATCAGGATATTGTCTTTCACGTTATGGACCTCCACGCTACAGAAACAAATGCTTGCCTGTAATATTAAGTCTTCTGTCTTATTAAACAGTATTTCCTTTAATTACGCCACTTCCACAACCCACGGCAAAATCAAAAACCATCGAACACACACTGAGCTATCTCGCCGACACAATCAGTTCTTCGTGTGTTCAGCGGTTACTTTTTCCTTTTAATGCACGAATGTAATGCGATGCTTCTTGGGCAGTTTTTAGGTGAGCCACCTTTTTTGCTTTAGCAAGTTTTAGTTGAGCTGCACAGTATGGGCACCTTTTAGTCTTCTGGGTGGCTTTAGCCAGCAGAAATCGCCCACAGCTATAGCAGACAAACACTACATACATTTGATGCACATCCGTTGGAGGGAAAAGCTTTTTCTTTGAACAACTTAAATGCTTTAGGAGGATGCGCAGATAAATGAGTCGGCTTTCCTTAGCAAATCTTGCTGTGAAATATTTTCGGCAAAACGGTTACCAAACAGAGAAGGACACCATTCTGGAGGGCGTTTCTGGGGTTTCGCGGAAGTTTGATTTGATTATACAGAGAGGCAAGGAGAAGCGGTCAGTTTGGATTAAAGATTGGAACCGAACAGTCGGCGTTAACATGGTTATAAACATCGACAAAGCAGCGGAAGATGTGGGGTTCCCTAAGCCCATTATTATCGCCGAAAAATTTAGTGGTCACGCCAAAGCCTACGCCAACCGCCGCGGCATCACTTTGCTGTCCAAACAGCAGATTCTAAGGTTGCTGGGCTAATCTTTTAGAAATTCTTCAAAAACTCTTCAAGCTGTCCTTCATTCTCCAGTTTTCCTAACCAATCAACTATTCCGACTTTACAGTCTTTTCTTTTCTCCAGCACCAGCATCATCTCTTCCGCCACAGCCTCCGCGGTCTTGCCGCTGACGTCGATCTCGCAGACTTTGTCGGCGCCACAGGCGGACAGGGCGTCCCAGAGGCAGACATCCAAGATTTCGGCGGCTAGATTCTCCCACAGCTTCTTCTCCTCGTATCCGCGCTTCTCCAGTGCAGTCTTGAGTTCGCGGGGGTCACGTCTGAGAACAAAAACCGTGTCCACGTATTTCTTGGGCACAACATCAACTGCGTAGTGTCCCTCGATTATGACTCTGCCTTCCGCCTTCGCTAGGATTTGCTGCAGCTGTTCTGAAACCTTTTCCGTGTCTGCAACTAATGTTTGTCTGTTTTCGTCTATACCGGTGATTAATTGTTGTTTCTTTACAAGTTCTGTTACGCCTATGTAATGTGCGTCCAGCTTAGACGCTAGCTTGTGGGATACTGTTGTTTTTCCCACGCCCGGAGTGCCGGTTACCAAAATGGCTTTTGTCAAGTTTTTCGCTCTCCCTTATTCTGGTAATGTTTTAAAGAGTTTTAAGTTATGGTTATAAACAAATTCCGGATATAGGTTAATGTGCACTGAGGATTCGGCATTGAGGCTGCTAGAGGTCATTGAAAGGGTTACGCGTCAGACTGCTCCTGGTCCTGCCCCATCCTTTAATGAGGCTCACGTAGTTAAGGCACTGGAGATTATTGGCAAATCTGGAGCCGTGGGCAGAATAAGGCTGTCAAAAGAACTTGGGTTGGGGGAGGGCACAACCAGAACGCTTCTGAAGCACCTTAAGAGTGAGGGGATGACTCGAAGTTCAAGAAGCGGAATCTCTTTCTCTGAGGAGGGAAAGAAGCTGTTTTCTGATCTGCGAAGCAAACTCAGCGAGGGAGTGGAAGTTCCCAGCAGTCCTCTGACGGTTGGAACTGTTAACATTGCAGTTCTGATTAGAGACTCAGCTCAGTCGGTGGGGAGCGGCATGGAACAGCGGGACATAGCTATCAAGAGTGGAGCGTCGGGGGCAACAACTCTGGTTTTTTCTGGCAACAAGCTGTCTATGCCAAAATGTGTGGAGGACATTTCCGAAAGCACGCCTATGCTGCACGACGAATTGGTGGCCAAACTGAACCCGAACCAGAACGATGTCATAATAGTGGGCAGCGGAGAAACCAGAGAACAGGCTGAAATGGGAGCAAAAATGGCAGCCCTCAAACTACTGAGAGACAACAACTAAACCTTATTTTTTTAGCAAAAACAGAAAAAATATTGTTTTCAACAATCTTCTGTTATTAGGCTCCTAATATGCTCAGGGATGAGGATAGCAAATCATGTTCTTGCTTGGAAAAACCGAAAAAACACTGTTTTCAACAATGAACCTCTATTAGACTCCTAATATGAATAGTGTTGAATTTTTGTTGCCTATGCGCGTGTAGCTGTATTTGAGATTCATATCTTTTAAAAGCGTTTTTTCACATTTTTTAGCCTGTGGATATTGGGTGTTGTGAGGGATATGGCGCCAATCTTGGAGGCTCTGCTTGATTCTGGGGTACTAATACCCGCCATGTGGTTGAGCTTGGGTTTCGCTACTGCATGGTTTTTGTTGTCAGCAAAACGTGTTGTTCCGCTGACTCAGGAAGAGGCTGAAACTTTATGGAAATTTCATAAGCAAAAGACGGGCTGTCGAGCCCAGGGTTGGCATGAGATAGTACGCGAAGACAAGATAGTGGGTTTTGAGTGTGAATGTGGACATGAGCACATTCAGAAGAAGCACCTTATCACGATAAACGCGTAACGGATAAATTGGTTGTGTTAGGGTCTCGTATTTTCTGTTTCCTTTCCGAAGATTGAGTGTTTTGTGTTTTAGGATGATTCTGGTGTGGATGCTCTCGCGTCAGCAGCTTCCGCACGGTCAATTGAGATGTTAGCTATTTCGTGTGTGTGTTGCTGTATGTGTTCTAGTCCGTCGATGATTAGGCGGAGGTTTGCTAATGCCAAACTGGAGATTTTTGTTTTTTTGTTTGCTTTTAGGCAGCGTCTCAAAACAGGTAGTTTCCAAAGCAAGCTGCGACGTTCTTGTAGTAAAAAAGTAACGTTAGCTTCTGCTCTCGAACAGTAACATAACCAAGAATTTCCTCACATATTTTGAAGGTTATTAGCTGACAGGTTATCCCAAAGCTGCAGGATCTTTTTTGATTTCACGCTGCAAAACAAATGGAAGAACAAGTGTAGTTATTATTGCCATTGCAGCAAGCGCCGAAAAGACCTCCTGAGTAATCAAGCCGTGATTCAGCGCTAACAGGGCAATAACAAGTTCCACTGCTCCACGTGAATTCATACCCCAACCCATGAGGTAAAGTTGCTTAAGGTTCAGCTTGGAGAATGGTTTGACGATTACTGTTCCTATGATGATTCCAAGGAGGGCGACAACGATGGTGACCAAGAGCAGGGGCACATTTCCTACTAGATAATTGCAGTTGAAGTCTAAGCCGATATTTACAAAGAAGAATGGGACAACAAAAGATAGAGTGATAAGTTAATGGCGGTTCAATTTCTTTACAGGATTTCCAAAACTACTGCAAGTTCCAAAAGCACTAGGATTGCCGTACCGATTACCAAGACAACTGTCAGATAGTTAATGGAGCTTTCAACTTTATGAATCGAAGCTAAATCCTGTAGGGTTAGAATGCTGTCGAGAGTTCTAGTGTAGGAGTCCATGAAGTCAAGTTCCCGATCGATAAGCTCTATTGCTTCATTTACAATTGGCTTCGATTTTTTATCAAGCTTGATCTTGGGTATCACTGATTTGTCCACATCGAACATAAAGTCCTTTTCTTTGATCATAAGTCGGTAAAGACTGGAAATCATCTTTTTTAGTGAAAAGACAGAGCGAATAAGGTTCTTTCCCCCGTTTTCTAGAGCTTGCTCCTCTAGCTGGTCTATTTTTTCTCTGATGCACAACAGCACATTAGAGTTTTTGATTGCGATCTCATGAAACAGCACGCTAATTACCAAAGATGAATTCAGATCTTGCCCCGCTTCCACTCCTTCTCTCAATCTTCCAAGTGTTGTTTTGATTATCGGCGAATGGCCGTGCGCCTCTTCTCCCCAAGTAATAATCATTTTCTTCTTCTTTGCCAAAACAATTGGATAAACCAGCAGTTCTTCATCAAAAGTAATGGAGGGCATAGTAACTGATACATATTCCTGAATCATTTCATGATTGCATAACATGCAACTTTTATTATATATATTTACAGGCCCTTCCATCATTTTTTTGATTTTTTCAACAATCTCGGGTTCATTTCCAAGTAATTCGGTTATTATTTTCCGTTCTTTTTCATTGATATCAAAAATGTCAACCCAAACCCACTGATTGTCTGCAACGTCCATTAGTTGTGTTAGGGACGTCACATCGGTTGCAGCAAGCTCTTCTTCTTTCACGGTGTACATCCAGATCATAGTTTTTCACTTGTCGGAAACTAGTGAACAGGTATAAGAATTTATGTATTTCTCATGGAATATAGCCAAATCATAGTCTAGTTTTTTAAAGACAGGAGACAAATGGTTAGGGGACACCTCAGGGATAGCCAATGACGGGAATAGCGCTTGTAGCAGACAGGAACACTGTAACGTGCTTTAAGCTAGCTGGGTTGAGTGATGTATACTCGGTGGAGGATGCTAAGGGGGCAGAAAAATGTCTCGAAACCCTTTTGGAGAAAGATAATCTAAAAATTGTCCTTGTTTCTGAGCGTGTATTGAATAGGATTAAAATCTTCGAGAAAAATGCAAAGCGCCAACCCCCTTTGATTATTCCGATACCGGATCTACAAGGTCCAAAGATGCTTAAAACCGATCTCATAGTTGAACTAATCAAACGCAAAACAGGAATTGAGGTGAAGTTTTGAGAAACAATTCTCAAAATTATTGGAACATAGGAGCAGAATAGTATGTCAAGAGGAACGGTCTTTCGCATAGCAGGTCCATTCATTATCGCTAAAGGCATGTCGGAATCCCGCATGTACGAGTTAGTAAGAGTTGGAGAAGCTGGAATAATCGGAGAAGTCATCCGTCTTGAGGGAAAGACTGCAGCAATACAGGCTTATGAAGAGACGGCTGGAATAAAGACAGGCGAAAAAGTGGAGGGAACCGGAAAACCATTGTCGGTAGAGCTTGGTCCTGGTTTGATCAAGCAGGTGTATGATGGAATTCAACGCCCTCTGCCGGTTATCCAAGATTTGAGTGGATCACGTATTGAGAGAGGCGTTTTTCCCCCAGCACTGGATCGAAAAAAAAGATGGCATTTTGTTCCAGCAGTGAAGAAAGGAACAAAGGTTGTTGGTGGGGACATCATTGGCAGCATACAGGAAACTCCTTTGGTGGAGCACAGAATTCTTGTTCCACCAACAGTAAGCGGAATTGCAGAGGAAGTGGTTTCAGAAGGAGAATATAGAGTAAACGAGCCTATTGTAGAAGTCAAAACAGGAAGCAGCTCGGATAGTTTGTTTTTGATGCAAACATGGCCTATACGGCAGGCTCGACCCTCAAAAGCGGCCTTACCAAGCGAGATTCCTCTGCTGACTGGACAGCGAATAATCGATTCTTTCTTCCCGTTGTCTAAAGGTGGAACAGCAGTTATATCAGGCGGGTTTGGAACAGGGAAAACTGTTCTGTCCCAGAGTCTTGCACGATGTGCTGACGCAGACATTCTTATTCTAGTCGGTTGTGGTGAACGCGGTAACGAAATGGCTGATGTCATTGAAGAGTTTCCTCAATTGAAAGATTTTCGTTCTGGCCAACCGCTCGTAAACAGGACAATCATCATAGCAAACACCTCAGACATGCCAATAGCTGGCAGGGAAGCGAGTGTCTATTCGGCTCTGACACTTGCTGAATATTATAGAGACATGGGATATGATGTTGCAGTGATGGCAGACTCTACATCTAGGTGGGCTGAAGCTCTTCGCGAAGTATCTGGTAGATTAGAGGAGATGCCGGGGGAGGAGGGATACCCTGCTTATTTGGCTTCAAGATTAGCGGAGTTTTATGCCAGGGCTGGCCGTGTCTTGACCATCGGAGGCGAAGAAAGACACGGGTCTGTCACAGTTGTCGGCGCAGTTTCACCACCGGGAGGCGATTTTTCGGAGCCCGTAACCGAAAAATCTATCAGATTAACTCGAGTATTTTGGGCGCTTGATTTTTCTTTGGCTCATCGTAGACACTTCCCTGCAATAAACTGGTTCATGAGTTATTCTGAGTATCTGCAACCTCTTCAACGGTGGTATGAAAACGTGGGATCGGATTGGGGAGAGCTACGTGAACAAGCCATGACTCTATTAAAGGAGGAAGAAAAACTCCGAGAAGTGGTCTCGCTGGTGGGAGCCGAAATCTTAGGAGATAAACAGCGTACCGTCTTTGAGGCGGTAAAAATGTTGAAAGAGTACTTTCTTCTGCAAAGTGCCTTTCACCCCGTGGATATGTACTGCCCAATCGACAAGACATATCAAATGCTTCGCTTGATATTGAAGTTCTATGAAAAATCGCGGCAAGCAGTTAATTCAGGTGTTCCTTTAACTGACATTCTTTCGCTCAGCGTAAGGGAGGAACTGGCACGAATTAAAATAATCAGAGCCGAAGAGTTCGATAAGATTAGTGCCAGGCTAAACGAGAAAATTGACAAAGAATTTGACCAGCTTGTTAAAGAAGATAGAGGAGACACATCTCCATGAAGACGCTGGAAAAATCCGGGCGCACTTTTCTAACGATAAGGGAGATTTCGGGTCCTCTAGTTTTTGTGGAGTCCGTAACTGGCGTCGGCTACGGCGAACTTGTGGAAGTGACAACCCCAGCCGGAGAAGAAAGAACCGGACAAGTTATAGATGTCAGCGAAGAGGTCACAATGGTTCAAGTCTTTGAGGGTACTTCTGACCTCGACACGAAGACGACAGCGGTCCGTTTCACAGGGGAAACTATCAAGCTGCCCGTCTCAATGGACATGCTGGGACGAGTTTTCACTGGAGAGGGCAAACCTGCAGATGGCGGTCCGAACATTATTCCAGAGGACTACTGGGACATTCATGGTTACCCAATAAATCCGTATTCGCGGATTCACCCAACTGATTTTATTCAGACAGGAATTTCAGTAATCGACGGAATGAACCCGCTGGTTCTGGGACAAAAGCTTCCGTTATTCTCAGGATCTGGTCTACCCCACAAGATCATTGCGTCTCAGATAATTAGGCAGGCGAAAGTGATAGAAAAAGAAGAGGATTTCAACATAGTTTTCGCAGCTATGGGCATAACTGCTGAGGAAGAAAACTTTTTCAAAGAAGACTTCATGAAGATGGGTGTGCTTGGCAGGGTAGTGATGTTCGTTAATTTGGCTGAAGACCCTGTCATAGAGAGAATTTTGAGTCCTAGACTGGCACTTACTACAGCCGAGTATTTGGCCTTTGAGCACGACATGAACATTCTCTCGATTCTGATTGACATGACTAATTACTGTGAAGCTTTACGTGAAATTTCTGCTGCTCGGATGGAGATACCTGGCAGGCGTGGTTACCCGGGATACATGTATACTGATTTGGCGAGCTTATATGAGAGAGCTGGAAGGATTCAGGGAAAGAAAGGCTCCATAACGTTAATGCCCATATTGACTATGCCCGATGATGACATAACCCATCCTATTCCGGATCTGACAGGATATATCACGGAAGGGCAGATCATCCTAGACAGAACAATGCACAAGACAGGCTTATATCCGCCCATTAATCCCCTGCCTTCGCTTTCTCGGCTAATGGATAAGGGAATTGGTGCGGGCAAGACAAGGGAAGATCATAAACAGTTGTCGGACCAGCTCTATTACGCATATGCTGAAGGAAAGATTATCCGAGAGACCGCTCTGGTCTCTGGGGAGGCATCGTTAACTGAGGTAGAAAAACTCTATTTACAATTTGCAGATCGATTTGAGAGAGAATTCATAACCCAAGGAAGTGACGAAGACAGGGACATCGAGAAGACCCTTGATGTTGGATGGGAACTTTTGTCTGCACTCCATGAAACAGAATTTTCGAGGATTGACCCCGCTATCATAGAGAAGTATCATCCTAAATATAGAATTAAGGACGTGAAAGAGTAACCATGTCAGTTGAGCTTGCCAGTATACATCCGACGCGGTTAGAACTCTTAAGGCTAGGACGCCGAAAGTCGATGGCTGAGGGAATTGTTGATATCCTGAAAAAAGATTTGGACGCACTGACCCTCAAACTTTTCGAACTTGTAAAACAAATTCCTTCTTTACGGGATAAAATGGGTAAAACTCTGAGAGAAGGCTACGACCTTTTCATTGAAGCTGAGATGATCTCAAGTTCGAGAAAAATTGAGGGCGTTTCGCTGGCTGCACAACCAATCGACTTCAGCATTTCTGAGGACAAAAAAAAGGGAGTCCTTGGAATAATATTTCCAACACTTCAACTCGGTGAAGGAACACAAGCTTCAGGACCACGATTCAATCCATTAGACACTTCAGCAAATTTAGATGAATCAGCCTCAAAAATCAAGGATGCACTCTATGAGATAGTGAAACTTGCGGAAATCGAGGAGTCTATCAGAATAATTCTTGAAGTTATGGCTATAAAGAAACGGCAAATGAATAGGCTTCAGTTTAAGATTTTGCCGCAACTCAACGCTGCAATTAGGTATATAGAGTTGATTCTTGAGGAGACGGAGCGGCAAGACGCTGTCAGAGTAAGGGTTCTGCAAAGAAAAAGAAAAGAACGTGCCTTAAAGCATGCTTGAATA
>Ga0209427_10005666_pt1 | contig 14316 bp, 17 predicted proteins | sample DeeMarSWOR136_30_FD_187465 | JGI IMG/M metagenome (GOLD analysis project Ga0209427, IMG submission 187465) | Marine sediment microbial communities from White Oak River estuary, North Carolina - WOR-1-36_30 (SPAdes) (version 2) | ecosystem: Environmental > Aquatic > Marine > Intertidal zone >... | reverse complement strand
TGGAACGAATGGAAAAATAAGAGGGATTTAAAACCTTAAATTTTAAATTTCCTTTATGACTAATCTTTTAGAAAAGTCATTGCTTCTAGGATTTAGTATTTTTTTATTAGCAATTTTTGCTTCTATTTTAATTCCTTTTCTTAATGAAGTAAATGTTTTTAATAACAAAAAGAACGCTGACTTAGATAGATACACGTTTTTTTTTGATGAAATTGATTCGGCAGTTCTTTATGTTATTAACAATCCAGATGAGAGCTATCAAAAAGATATCCAATACCCAAGCAATCTTAATATAACTTTTATCGAAAGCTTTGTAATTTACGAATTTGCTTATGAAGAGGATAAATTTAGCAAGGTTCTAATTTATAATACAAGTTTTTTTAATCGCTTTTATCATGATATTACTCCACAGATATATCTTCTAAATGTTTCTTATGAGCTATCACATATTATAGTTGATTTTGAACAATTACATTAGAATTTTTGGATTTTATGAAAAATATCGAAAATTATATTAAATTTTGTAATAAATTCAAGAGATATAAAACACCAAAACTGAAATTTAAGGAATTAGATGAGAGATATCAATACTTATATAGAAAATTATATAATATTAGCGAAGTTGACATCAATAAAGCAAGCTTTTTCATATTTATGTCTTGCTTTTTCGTTTCTTTTTCTTTTTCACTGCTTTTTACTACTTTTAATGTTTTAATCATAATTTTATATTCAATAATAATCTCACTAGTCTTTTCATACAGATTTAATTCAGTCATTTATAAAGATATTTTTAAAAACGAATCACAACTAAATTCAATCCTATACATAATTAAAATTGATTTTTCATTAATTCAAAAGACAGCTGAAGGATATTCTGATAAATGTCTAAATTTCATTAAATTGATTAAAGAATACAACTTTCCTATTTCAGACTATTTTAAAACTATTTTTAAGAGAATTCACGAAGGGAATTCACCAGAAAAAGAATTGTTTGAATTAAAAACACCATCAACGGATTTTGACAATTATATTAATATTTTATTGATTAATAAATTTGAAATTTATGATTTTGATAATTTCACTGAGAGCTCCTTAGAAAGTCAATTTAAAATCTATTTAAGACAAATACAATCAAAGATTAGCATCCTGTTTTTTATAGGTCTATTTTTTCCAATAGGATTATGCTTTCTTATTTTATTTCAATTAATTAATATGTTTTTTCTTTTGTTTTTTATCCCTTTTTTCTTGTTTTCTTTAAATCTGTTATTTAAGAAGTTTTTAAGAAACCAGAATTATTTGGTGGGATTAATTAATGACTTTTCTGGCAAAGAAAGAATAAAGTTTAAAGAATTCTTAATGTTTTTAAGGAGTTTTGCTAGTAATTTGAAAAGTAATATATCTCCAGAAATAGCTTTTCTAAAATCCTATAATCAGAATAAAAGTTTAATTACTGTCTTAAAAAAACCCTTAAAAGAAGATATATCCTATCTTCTCAACTTTTCCTATTCATTTAACGAAATAATAAAACTTTTAAAATCAGAATTAAAATCCTGGCGTTATACAATAATTTTAGATGCGATTAGTAAGTATATTGAGAAAAATGCTTATTATTCTTCTGATAAAATTTTAGAAATTTTAGCTACAATTTATAACCATCAAAGATTAGAGAGAAAATTAGAAAATATTTTAAAAGGAGAAAAATTCAAGATCTTTTTCTTTATTTTTCTCTTACCCATAATTATTGGGGCTATTTCTGGATTTTTCCCCTTTTTTACAATCATGATGAATAATCTTGATTTAGTTGGTAGTTTTGTAAACATTTTTTTTCAATATTCATCCAATCTCTATAGTATAGGGATCATTATATTAGTATTAATTTCAACCATCTCAATCACTTCCAATTACTTCTTAAAAATCATATACTATGATAGAAAATTTCCGATTATCTTTAGTTCAAATATAATTTTTATATTAACTTTTTTGATTTCATCAATTAATATTACAAATTTTTTTTAGATATCGGAATCAGTCCTCAGCTTGATCCTAGCAGTAAATGAAAAGATATATTAATTCCACAAATAAAGATATTCCGATAAAGATATTTATGACCCAAGAGTAAAAAATTATCAATTTGTAGAACGGAGAATTTTCTATATTATTTATAAAGGTAAATAATTCCAAATTTTCAAGTAATAGATGAAAGGGTATTACTAAAATTAAAAAAATTATGAAACCTAGAGATGTTATAAGCATATCAGTTGAAATTAAGGAGAATATTAAAATCAAAATATTTATTGCTAAAATTATACAAATTTCTAAAATTAAGACGTTTAATTCCGACATCCAATAGAATTATTCTTAATTAATTATTTAAAGTTCAAGCTAGTTGCCTATCAGAAGGTGATATAATTAGCATTATTAGTAAAACTGATGGTATTCAAAAATAACTGATTAGAACATGAGTTGATGTGAATAAAACTTGTTAGAAAATGTTATATAATAAAAAAAGCTGATAATAATTATGAAAAACTTAAAATTAAAAGGTTTAAAATTTAATAAAGGCAACTATCAGCTATTCAATGATCGTTTTGCTTTTTTTCCCCCCAAAATAATAGATATTTTAGCATCTATATATGGAGAAGGAGTAAAATCATTATTAGTATGGTTAGGTAAAAAAACAGGATGGAATTTGATTCAAAATTGGGAAGAAAATTTAAAACCTAAATCTTTAGATGATTTAGTAAATCAATTCACTAGCATTTTAAGTAATCATGGATGGGGAAGATTTGTTCCCAAAATTATATCTGAGGATTTAATACTTATTGATCTCTATCATAACATTTCCTCAGAATTAGAAAATAAGCCAAAATATTACTGTTATTTTATTACTGGTTTATTAAGTGGATTTGGAGAATTTGCCTTATATAGGGTGAATGTTATAGAAACACAATGTTGTCTTGAAGATTTAAATCAAGATTACTGTGAATTTAGAATTGAGATAAAAAACAAATAAGTCATCTTACCAAGGATCCCATTCTTCAGGATTCAACTCGTCCTTATCAGTTTCTTCAATATTCTTATCTGAAGATTCAAGATTTATTGGATACATGTCGTTATCTATATCAGAAATTTTCTCAGGTTCTTGGGGTTTGGATTCAACTAAAATTGGTTCCTCCTCTATCAATCCGGTTTCTTCTCCTATCACGACATCTTTAAAAGCAGAAATTAGAGAGAGGAAATTAAAGAATTCTTCTCTATTCATTTCAACTTTTATTGATTTTTCATTATTTATAATTGCAAGTTTGATAATCCGTACTTCGCCACTAATCTCTACAGATGTTATTTCAATATTTTCATTTCTATTTTTTAACTGAATTCTCCATGATGTTTCTCTTGTTTTTTCAATTTCCATAATTATTTTTTCCACATTACAAATTATTTAAAAATCATTATTCTAGTAAAAATCATTAAATTTAAAATTAATTCGAAATAATTTGCTAAATTGCTATTTTTAAATAGATTAATGTATAATATGCGAGTATGATGGCTATTATTAGAGGAGGCCGAATCTGACATAAAGTTTGAAATCTATTTTTTCTAATATTGAATATTAAACCTAGTGATTTGAGAAGATATTTTCTCTCTCTATAATCACATAATTCTGAATAATTTAAGAATTTATAAAACAATTTTAAATAAACTTTTTTAAGAATTGAGATTTTTGAATGAAAATTAAAGAAAAGTAAAAAAGTATAATTATCTTTAAAAATGTTATTGGAAACTCCGTTTATTATGAATATTAATATAAAAAATAATGAAAATGCTAAAAAGAAAATAAAAATAGTAAAAAGATTCAAAAGGACAATAGGATGTATGATAAAAATAAGAATGAATAACTTACCATCACTGCCACCAACTATCTTTAAGAAAAAAAGTATTAGAGAAAAAAATAGAACTATCATTAAAATCAATGCTTTTAAAAAAAGAAAAAAAGCAATTTTCTTAAAAAAGAACAAATACTCAAAAATATTTAATATAAAAGCAGTAACATAACTATATTTAAAGAATTTTATTGGAACTCTCCTATATGTTAAATCAAAATAAAGAAAAATGAGGAAAAATCCATTTAATAAGATAAAAGAGAAGCTTAGAAAAATATAAGTCATATCAATGAAAGTCATCTTCCCAGACGTCTATAAATTTCTTTAAACTGCGTGCTTTTATATTTTCTATTTTATATCTATAAATTTTAATCCTTCCAAACTTTTTTTCTTGGATTAAATCAAGATTTTTAAGATGATTTAGATGCTTCATAACATTAGAGTAATTTAACTTAGTTTTATTAATAATCAATGAGATTGTTAATTCACTATTCTTTGCCAATGTTTTTAATATTTTTACTCTGGCTTTTGAACCAAAAATTTCTTCAATTAAATATTTTTCTTTAGATATGGTCATATTTACACTTTTAATCCTTTCGATTGAAGTATTTTTATAATTATATCCTCTAATTTCAATAAATTTATTTCTGGAATTTGAATTAAGGCTCTTCTCCCTTTCACTTTCTCACTTATTATTTCAATTATGACAATACTTTCTCGTTTAAACTCTTGAAGATAATTCCAAAGTTGAGAATTAGATCTGGGATTCAATTCTAAATTTTCACATATAATTCGATATCTTTTTAAAATACCTAAAAATGAGATCGTAGGTTCATAATTATTTTTCAATCCTTTTACAATAGAAAACAAAAACAATAGTTTATGTGAAGACATATACTTTAAAATATCAAGAGTTGAAAATGGTACCGTCTCTTGACTTCCGAGTCTAACACACTCCGTATTTATAAAATTTAAATTCCTGCTTTCAGCAATTTTAGTCGCTTTCCATAAAATATTCAATCCATTCCGTATATCTCCGTTAAGATAGGTTGAATCAACAATCATTTTAATTAAATCATCAGTTATAACGTTTTCTTTTAAACTAAGATGAGCTCTATATTTAAGAATGTCAAATATTTGCTTTTTAGAATAATTACTGAATTTAATAATGTTTCTTTGCAATGTACTTACAGTGCTGTAGTCTAAATTGTTTATACATGAAAGATCTCTTACAATTCCAATAATTGAGAGTCTTTCTTGAAAATTTACTGAGTCATCGTTAATTCGGGTTAAGGAATAAATTAGATCTTCTCCTTTATTTATGAGGTAACTTAATTCATCCAAAACAATTAATATATGTATATCTTGCTGATTCAGAAAATCAATAAGAATCTCTAATAAATCCTGAGGAGAATAACCTCTTTTTGGAAAATTCTTCTTGATTACGCGAATAATTTTAATTAAGACTTTATAGCTAGTTCTTTCTTTTCGACAGTTAACATGGACATATTTAATAGCAACATTTCTCTCAGTTGATACTTTTTTAAGAATTTCCCCAAAATATTTTATAGTAACAGTCTTCCCAATCCCAGTTTTTCCTGTTATTAGAATTTTTCTAGAAATGGAATTTGGATCCGTTATTAAAGTTAAAAATAATTGTGATAGTAGTGATAATTCTTTATCTCGGTGCGGTAATCTATCAGGAATGTAATTCATGTCAAGTTTGCTCTCATCTTGAAATAATGATGGCTTTTTCAGTAATTCTTCGAAATATTCCATGGTAGCAACAAAAAACAATAAGAATTTATTTTAAATTTAAAAAAAGATCGCTTATAATAAAATACAGAGTCCTAATTTTTTTATTATAAAACTACGAGAGATTATGAGGATCTCAAACTATTTAGTGCAAATTTATTTAAATTGATCTTTAGAAATTCTTAAACTGGTTACATGAGAATTAATAAAAAATTATTCCACTCGAATGTAAGATAATTATGTCAAATTTATTTATATTTATGCGAAATCTAGTTAAGATCTACTCTTAAGGAATCTAATATTTAACAATAATCTCCGTTAATATTTTTTTCCTTTCTTTCTTGAATTTATATAATAAGGGTAGTGAAATTAATAATAGGATTATTGAAAGTGTTGTAAGTAATATTACATTTAACTCTAGTAGGCTTTTTTTATTTGAGTTAATTATATTTAAATTTAAAGAAATTGTTTTATTTTCTAAATAAATAGTACCATTATATACAAAATTTAGTTTTATATCCTCATTTTTTGTAGAAAAGTTCAGTAAGTTATAAGGTATAGTTATAAATAAAAAACCAGAAATATCGGTGTTAAATAATTGTGTGAAAATTGAGGTTTGATTCCATACAATCTCCAATCCAATGACCTGATTATCAAGTGGTATAATCGAACCGTTTAAGAAGTAATAATATTTTAGCTGAATTACCAAATCTTCCTTTTCTGCTAAATTTTCCTCATAATCAATTATATCAACAAATATAGGATTTTTTTCAAGCCAAATCTCATATTGAAATAAAGTATCATTAAAAACTTTGTTTTGTAAAAATTTAAACGTTAATCTATTCAAACCTATACTTAATTGACTCACTGAGGATATAGTTATTTCAATTATTCCCAAATAATTGGTAATGAAATTATTTTGAAATAATACTGAGTTATTTACACTAATTATGAAAAATACTGATTGGTTATATAAAAACGTACTGTTTTCAAGAAATTCATCGTAAAATTTAGCTGTAAAGGTTAAATCTTCACCATAATTTATTCGATCTCTAAATCCCTTTAATTGACATAATACAATTCGCTTAAATATTGTTATTTCCCTAGTTTCTACAGTAATAAGATTAAAAATTCCCTCATCATCCCAGTAATAATGAATAAATTTTACAAGAACGATATTGGAGTAATTTAAAAATATTATTTTCAAATTAGTAATATTTACTATCCACTCTTCTGTGAATAGACCAATTTCATGATATTCTGAGGAATTCCAAATAAGATTATCTAAAGAATCATAAATATGTATTTGAATAAATCCATCCTCAGTAAAAGGATTATAATCTAGTTCCCATGATGCACTAATCCTAATTTTTTCATTTGTATAATAGTTATCTTTATCTAATTCAAGGAATAATAAATTACAGTGAAAGCCAATGACATTTTCGGAAATAAAATGAATTTGAATAAGAAAAACAATTAGAATCAGAAGTATTCTTTTTTTCTTCACATCATAAATGTCTGTGTTAAACTATAAAAACCAATATAATTACAAAAAATTTTATTTTACCGATAATTTAATTTCAAAAGCATAAACGTTTAAATAATGTTTTTAGTATGGGAAAAGTAAGAACTATTTTGATTAAAAATGTATCTAAAGAACTAATCAATAAGTATCCGAATGTATTTACCACCAATTTTGAAGAAAATAAGAAGCTTTTGGATAAATTTCTTGAAATAGATTCAAAACATTTAAGAAATCGTATTTCAGGTTATATTGTAAACTTATTAAAAATACAAAATCGAGAATAGTAATAGAGATATTGTGAAAAGTAATTTGAATATTTTCATTACAATTATCATTGAAAAGGGATAGAAATTAACGACGATATTAAAAAAATGGCTGATCTTCTTAGATCTGGTTATACTATGTTAAATATTGCTTGTCCTGTTTGTAATAATCCTGTATTCCGGAATAAAGAAGGAGAGAAATTTTGTCCTAGTTGTAATAGAAAAGTAGTCGTTATTAATGATCCAATCACTCAAAACTTAGAGAGGAAAGAAAGAACTTCTGTAAATATTCGAAATAGTGAAATTTTAAGTGATAAAGGTGTTTTAAAATCATTATATGAAGTTATTCTTAAGAAATTGCAATGGATAACAGATAATTTAGAATCGGAGACTCAACTGGAATTAATAAAAAATTATACCGATATCTTGACAGATCTTTATAATCTATTGGTTAAAATTGCATTTTCATTAAGGAATAATAAGAAATCAAATCAATAATATTTGACTATTTTCCAAATAAATGCCAATTAAATAACATTTTTACTCTAATTGTGTTGAAAAAATAAGGATTAATGCTTCTGCCGGGATTTGAACCCGGGTCCCGAGGGTGAGAGCCTCAGATGCTTGATCTTAATCCTATCTTATTATAAACAGAATTTAAATTGACCGGTCTACACTACAGAAGCTTTTTTATTATCTTTGATTTGATACTATTCTAATTTCTATTAATTTAAATTATTTAAAAAATTTAATTCTACAGAATATAATATTTGATATAAATAAGACATTTCAGACTCGTTTTATGTATCTACCTTTACGCTTGAAGGGTCAATAATGTTAATTATTCAAAAAGAAAGGCTTTAAAAGGTTTACATAGTGGTCTCTAATCGAATATTCAGCAATACGAGTAGCTTCAGAAATTATCTTTTGAGTCAATACTGCTTTTTGTTTGTATTCTTTTGCTAATAACTTATCTGCCAAATAAATAATAGCACCTGTCAAAATAAAAGGATTTCTACCACCTCTATGCCATATCGGTAATTCTTTTAGAATTTTACGACATCTTTTAACTAATTTATTTTGGAATTCATTTTTTAACCAAGGAATTCCTTTTTTTACCAATCTCTCCTGTAAATCCTTGTGATTTATAACTTGATTGATTAATCTTATAACATAATCTTCACTTTTATGAGGTATTGATTCATTATTTAAATGATGCTTATACTTTATTCCATCTCGTAGGATTAACCTAGGGTTAACTCGATGCCCAAAATTTTGAAATGCTTTTGCAATTTCATTAATAGTAATAGGAGCATTATGATACTCTTTCCTAACAGCATGAAAAATACAAAATGCAATTAAAGAAATATTATTTATAACTTTTTCTTCATTTCTAATTATTTTTTTATAATAATATGCTGCATTATTACGTAAATTTTTATTTAAGTTTAGATACAATGTAATTTTATTTAGTATGTTAAAAATTCTATATTCGGTTTCATGATTTTTAATTCTTAAAAACTGAGCATAATTTTTTTTTAACCTTCTAAATAATTTCTGTTCGCTAGGAGGTAAAGGTTTCCCTGTTTTATCTTTTAAATATTTAGAGTTTTCATAATCAATAAATGAACCTAAACCCCCTATAAAATCTGTCCTTTCGCCCAACGCTACATATTGTTTACTTAGATTACTAGTTTCATTTGCTTTATTAAAAATAAATGAAGAAGCTTTAAATGTACCATTAATAACTAAACCACATTCGTTGCAAATCGTTTCAAAGCTATTAAGGATGACATTTCCACCACATTCAGGACACTTTTCATTTAAATTTAAATTGATTTCTTTTTTACTAATATTAAACACTAGTTTTGTTCAGTTTTTGAGATAACATTTCTTGCCGACTTTATTTTAACTACGTATAACAAGTGTTGGGTTAGAGGGAATATCCTTTCTGGTTCAGGAAACCTTTATCCGTAGGGTAAGAGGGAGAGATAATGAAAAGTAAAAAATAAGGGATTTAAAATGTCAGATGTAGAATTATATAAAACAAATTTAAATGTGTTCAATATAATCTCAGAGGGATATAATGAAAACGGATCAAAATCGTGTCCACATTAAATACATTCCAGACTATAATATAAAGTTACTAAGCGAAATACAGAGAAAGTTAAATGAAAAATTTCAAGGTAAAAGAGAGATAATGTATTCAGATATCATCAATTTAATAATAAGAGAAGGTAAGGTTGGAGAAAATTATAACAAATTAATCTTGTGGTGTAATTATAAAATTAGATTAGGAGAAACATTTGTAGATTATAAATAACGATAAAATATTTAACATAAATTACTTAAAATAAATTTTGTATAAAAGTTAAAATATCAAAAAGGAATTATAAATACTTAATTATAATAGTATTAAATTATTTATTTTAATAATAACTAAAAATATTTTTGGTTTATCACTAATTTTAATTTAAAATAATCAAAGGAACGATTTATTTACTTTATAATTGATTTATTAAGGTAGAATTTTCTATGGTTCGCTTCACATCAGATCATAAGGTTTATATAAAGATCCTCTATTGGGGTATGGCAGGTTCAGGAAAAACTACAATTGTCGATGCACTATATAGATTAACAAAAGAAAGTGAAAAAGACATTGCTCCAACCGGCAATTTAACAAAGATTTCAATGGCTAGTGGCTCAACTCTTTATTTTGATAGAGGTATTTTTATGTCTACGAAACAGAAAAGCAGAGGAAAAGTTTTTTATCATGTATATACTGTCGCAGGACAAAGAAGGTTTTCTCCCTTAAGAAAAAAAATTTTTAAAGGAACAGACGGAGTTATTTTTACTGTTGATTCACAAACTCATTTTTTTGAAGATAATATAGAATCATTAAAAGAATTAAAGAATATTACGAGAGGGAAGTTAATTAAAGAAATCCCTCTCATAGTTATGTTAAATAAGCAGGATTTAACTGAAGTAATTGGAGAAGAGGATTTTAAGCAAGTATTAAAAGATGAAAAACTATGGTATGAACCAGGAGATAAATTATATAGGTGGAATCCTATAATCTATAAAACATGTGCTTTATATGAAAAAAAAAGTAATCTTTATCGTAGTTTTTCTGAATGTGCGAGGAGAACTGGTGTCTATCAGATATATGGTGATGGTCAAGCTCCAGTTGGAGATGATTTTAAGGATTTTCGTGAATTTTAAAATACCATGTAAAATATTTTTTACTTATTTTAGCATTTTGACAGCAAACCTAATATCAATTTATTAATTGAACAATTTAGGATATAAGGGAAATTTAAGGTTGTAAATATTCGATGAAAATGACTGGACAAGGATGATCTACGAGAAGTAGGAATGATAACTTATAGTTACTTTGAGGATTATAAAAACCTTAAACCCTTTAATTAAATTCTACAAGATTTAAATAAAATATAAAAATATTCCCTCATTATAATTGAATAATTTTAACAATTATCAAAGTGAATAAAGAACGGGTTTATATAATAGAATAAAAGATAGCTTATCTGAGCAATTTTCAATTTTTCAGTTAATGAGCGTCTTAGGAATTGATGCTTCTGAAGTAAGGAAAGTCAGAAACTTATTAAATCAATTTGTTTTGTATGGTTATATTAAAAGAATTTCAAAAAATATGTACCAAAAAATTGAAAATTAGAAACTAGATAAAAATTACTTGCTTACTTCCAAATTTATTATCAGTTGGGGGAATATAAATTTAATTAACTGACTAAATGAATCCAAAACACCTTCTCCTTTTATCGCAGCAGTTTTTTTTAAGGATATTTGATTAAATTTTATATATTCAATGCGTGAAAGAAAGTCAGTCTCTTGCAACCTGTTTGTTTCATTTAAATCAGATTTGTTTAATGATATTACAACAGGAATCTTGTAAATTTCGCGACCAAACAAGGTTTCTAGTTCATTCCATGACCTTAAATTGTGTTCCAAGCATTCTTTTTGTGAATCAACTACAAATATTAATCCATCTACTCCATTTAATGTTGCTGGTCTTGTACTGGCATAAAAATCTTGACCAGTTGCGGAATAGACTAAAAATTTCAAGTTCCATTTAGTACCTTTAAAATTTAATACTCCAAAATCAAAAAATAATGTCCTACCCACTGTACTCTCAATCGATTTTAACGAATTTTCTTTATTAAAGCAAGAAAACAGAAATCTCACTGAAGTTGTTTTCCCTGACATAGCTGGTCCATAATAGACTATTTTAACTTGTAAGGTTTTATTTTCAAAATCAAATATCATTTTTAATTCTAACCCCATAGTGATACAATTTTATCACCTACAAATGATTTCTTACCATCCTCGATCAAATCTGAAAAATCTTCACCCCATTCCTTATTTATAAATGATATTATTCTTTCTATTGGGGCTTCTTCATAATCTATTGTTTCTAGTAAAGTTTTACTACCAATTTTTGTATAGATTTCAATATCATTCAACAAATTTAATCTTGATAATATGAAAAAAGCTCGTTTAGAGCCAGAATAGAAATTCTGAATTTCCCTTTTGAATATATTTCTTTTTAATTCACCTTTTTCGATCTCAAAATCTAATAATGTTTTTACGAGATCTTTATCTAATTGATTTGAAGTAATTTTATCATTTAAAACACGCTTCATCTTAATTATTGATTTTTCAGTGTCTTGTGAAATTTTCTTAAATATATTATCTTCGAGTGTTAAATCTAATGATTTTAAATTAATTTGCTCTAAATCTATTGAAAAATTATTAGAATAGAACGATATATATAAAATGATTTTCGCTTTTCTGCTGATAAAATCCTTTAATCTAAATAGGTCTTCTTTTTTTTTCGGAACTACTATTCCAATAAGCCAAGAATCAACGTTTTTAAAAGTATTTAACGCCTTAATCCCGACTTCGCAGGGACATCTTATATGAGCTCTCTGGTAATTATAATCAATATTTTCATTTGCAATTAAATCTTCATACTCTTCTAAGGATATAAAATCTGTATAAAAAACGTAATCCCTTCGAAAATGAACAAGTTCAGATAATTCAATCAAAAAGCTATTTATTTCTTCCGAATCATCTCCTATAACGATTATTGGAATTCTATCCAATAAGCAATAGAGAATTAATGAGATATAGTGTCTTTTGAATTTATCTAAGATTTTGAAAAAATTCATTTTCTTATCACTATCACTTTATCACTAATTCTCCTAACATCCTTTTTATGTCAAAGGTTTGCACATCCTGAATTTCGGATGCTTCTTTAATAAGATTTCTAATTTTCTTTGTAAATTGTGGAAGTATTAACCTTATTAGCCCTAGTTTTTGCCTGGTTTTTCCTATAACAGCACAAAATATTGATTTTCCCAATCCTTCAATAAATTGAAAAGTATGTTGACAATCAAGTAAAATACTCTCTGCATGCATCTTTTTTAATAACCACGCACATCGATTGGCTGTTTGAAAGAGAGAATAACTCATAGCAGAGGCGTTATCTAATATCTCTGTATTCACTTCCGTGTTTTTTAATAATTTGGAAGCGATGAAACCACCTTCAATTGTTATAAAAGCATACTTTAAATCAGGTATCATCTTAGAAATATTATTGATCGCATTTTTCAATTCTACTGATATAGATTTTGAAAAACTTAAGGAAAATGGAGATAATTTGAAATTTAACTGCTCGTTTTCTTTGACATTGAAACCTTCTATTATATTTTGAATCTTTTGACTATTAAACTGGATTAAAGGTGGTTTAAAAGTCTCTCCTGATGTTATTAGGCTAGTTTTAATTTTTCTCAAACATTCACTGGTTTGGAGGAAAATACCCCCTAAATTAATATTAGGTTGAGCAGTAATAGCTATGAAAAATTCATGTTTATCATCTAAAATCCCTTGCACTTCTAATATCCTATTTAATGAGTTATGAACTGGACTATTTAATGGTGCTATCAAAATTTTTGCTTTTTTTCCCTCTATTAATATATACTTTAAATCTTTAGGATGTAAATGTATACCTACATTAAAAATAGCGCTGGTAGCGGAACTTACATTAAATATTTCATCTTTGGAAAACCATACTCCTGTTGATTGAATTGGATTTCCATCTCTCTGAGTTAAAACAGCGTTCTCTACACCTTTTATTTGTTTTATTTGGTCTAAATGGATTCCAATTTTTTCATTGAGCTGCATATCAAACAAAATATTATATTTTTGAAATGATATCATTTTATTTTTATAGAGATTTTTAAACTACGAAAATTTAATAATCTAAACTTGAATCTACTAAGAAAAACAAAAAAATTTAAAATATATCGTGCCTTTATAATATAATAGCAAATCGCATCTTTACCGGTGTAAGCTTGGATTACGGTAAACATCCGTTAAATGAAGAGTTTTATCATAGATGCGATATAAAAAATGTAGTTATATTTTAGGTAATATAACTGAAGAAAGTTTAATTAATTCCCCAATTAAGTTAGAATTCCAAATTCTAAAATTAGCCATGTGATAACTTCACAATTTATTAATTCCGGTTGATCCTGCCGGACCCGACTGCTATTTGGGTGAGGATAAGCCATGCGAGTCGAATGGGATACCTAAATTTCCCATGGCAGACTGCTCAATAACACATGATCAACTTACCCTATAGAGAAAAATAACCTCGGGAAACTGAGGATAATGTTTCATAGTTGAAAAGGCTTGGAAAAGTTTTTCGACTAAAGGGATAAGAAAAATGGTTCTTATCCGCTATAGGATAGGATCGTGGTCGATTATGGTCGTTGGTGAGGTAATGGCTCACCAAGCCGATAATCGATAGGGGCCGTGAGAGCGGGAGCCCCGAGATGGGTACTGAGACAAC
>Ga0209427_10005664_pt1 | contig 14319 bp, 10 predicted proteins | sample DeeMarSWOR136_30_FD_187465 | JGI IMG/M metagenome (GOLD analysis project Ga0209427, IMG submission 187465) | Marine sediment microbial communities from White Oak River estuary, North Carolina - WOR-1-36_30 (SPAdes) (version 2) | ecosystem: Environmental > Aquatic > Marine > Intertidal zone >... | reverse complement strand
CTCAGGTAGTCCTGGAACCGCCTGGACGCCCCGTGAGCCTCCCCCACGATCATCGTCGCCTCCCTCGCTATGGCTTCATCGATCAGCTCCCTGACCTCTTCCGGAAGCTCCTTCGCCTTGTAGGCGGAGCTCCCCATGAGGAGCAGCCTGCGGCCAGAAGACCACGCCTCCCTCAGCATCCATGAACGCTCCCGAACATCCTTAGCCCGCGAACACCCCATAATCGGGTTCTTCCCGTAACCGAATGAGATGCAGTCCTGAAATAGGTTTTCCACGCTCTAGCATCCAACGCACATCGAGGACCCTGTGTGGGCCGGTAAGATGCCGGTAAATGAGCCCTCGAAGCGGGGGTTGTAGAGAGACCGATCCGATGGTCAAGTATGGGTGAAAGGGATGACTGGAAACTGCTGGCATAAAAAATGGTTTATTTCAGCTTGCCCTCGGGTATCTCGACCGCGAAGCGGCACCGCGGGTCCCCTGCGAGGGCGCTCTCCAGGACCTCTACTTCCACAGGCTCACCAAAGATTACGTCGAACTTCAGCTTCTCATAGCCCCCGCTGCAGTAGCACCAGGTCGGCGAGATCTCCGGCTCGCCAGACAGTATGGACGCCCTCGCCAAGGGGCAGTGGCACATGTAGTACCTCTTCATCAAGGGGTCGGTCTCCGCCAGGTACCGCCCGGGGGCGTAGGGGAACTTGGTCGTGTAGATCTTGTCGCCCCTCCGGATCCCCGACAGCACCTCTTGGTTGCCGCGGACGTACTCGACTGTCTCCGGGGTTATCTCCTGCTCGTACCAGAGCCTTCCCTCGGCCATGAACTCCTCCAGCTCGGCTACGGCCCTTTCGTGTTCCTTCACCAGGAACTCGTCGACGGTCTCGGACTCCTCGAAGAGCCTCTTCCGGCCCTCGAAGCCCTCGACCGGGACCCTGTGGTGGTTGCCTGCGAGGACCATTCTGCATGTCTCCGGGCTGAGCTGCGCCTCCAGCCCCTCCATCAGTCTCTGGGTCACAGGTGGATAGTCCTCTGGGGGGGACCCGAGCGGAGGCGGCTCCACGCCGTCGAAGACCCTGCTCCTGGCTTCCTCCCCGGCGATGGCCGCGAGCCTCTCTGAGATCGAGGGCAGCACGGTCCTCCCGCCGAGGATCGAGGCGAAGTAGATGAAGACGTCGTTCATCTTGGCGGCGTAGCTGTACCTGGCCAGCGCAAGGAGCCGGTCCTCAGTGTTCCTGTTGTCCGAGATTAGCCTAGCCATGTATTTCTTTACGTCCTCGACCTGGGCCTTGTCGAGGGTCTTCCCCTCATCCCCGAGGTGTTCCTCGAACTCCCTGACATGTCCCACGGCCTTCTCTATGGCATCATCGCTCATTTTTCGTCTCCTACAATAATCCCTGAACATTTTCTCCTGCATGACCAAACACCATCTGTTCAGATGGGCTGACTTGCTCGTGGATGAAAATATTTCGCATGATCGATGCTGGAAACGTAATAACGTTTTTTCCGACCTAATGATTGGCACTATTCTATAGATTGCTGCGTACTCCATGGAGAATGAGGGATGAACGCTCAAAACGCCTTCACAAGCGGTGTCATGGCAGAGCCCTCTAGAGCTTGAACCCCCCCGCCATTCTTATTGGTCGAAGGCTGAGACCGGCTCACGAGCACATCCTCCGACGCTCGATGCTCTTCTTCGGCGATCACGCCGCTCACATGTTCACTCTTTTATGGATCTATGCTTAGTATGAATGGGCGCGGGGAATGGTTGATATCGGGGACAAGGAGCGGGTGAAGTACGGGCAGTTCGTCGACATGCTGAACGCCCTGAGGGGCGAGGACCTGATCTCGGCCCAGCAGAGGAGGGAGTTCGACAAGAGGTGGAGGGCCGAGCCGGTGCTCAGGGACCAGATACTCGAGGACCTGGAGAGGATAATGGAGAGACACTCCGAGCGCCTCATGTCGAAGGACCATCCTCCCGAATCCCCGGTTTAAATTTTTCACGCAACATTCTCGTGGATGCGCGCGAGTTGTCTTTACATGAAAAAGTGAAAGCAGCCAGTCCTTGACCGATCAATGATACGTGCGCGATACCCGGTCGTCTATCAGGCAAGAATGGGGGCTTTGGGCCCCTAGACGGAAGTCAGAGCCTCGACTACTCGTCTTGGGCTCGAGATATTGCATTTCCGCTTGCGCAGACAGCGTGCATTGTCTGCACCGTCCTACCACGGCGCGTTGGATCCGAACCCAATGATGTGCTCGCACTTCCTGCAGACGTACGCGTAGTGGGGCCTCCAGAAGGTGGTCCTGATCTGCACCACACCTATGTCCCTCCTGGTGACCGTGTCCCCGCACTTCGGGCATTTACCAATCACATAGCTCATCTCAGATCAAGGAACATCTCGTGATGAACTATTTAACTACAGGGTGAAGAGATCTCCCGGATTTAAACAAGTCGAACGGGTCAGGGCCCGTGCACGAATGGCAGTAACAACGTGAGAGTACAGGAGGTGATCACATTTCGTGAGTAGCCTTTTTAACGTCCCCCGCCACGCGCGAGCCTGTGCAGGTATTCTAGGCATTGCGGCGGGGTCAGTCTCTGGTAAAAACGGACAGCCGGCGTCGTAACCGCGTAAAAGCGACGCAACCCGCACTTTTTCGATTTTCAGTCAGAAAAGAAACAGAATGTTGAGTCTTGTGGTGGACAGTCACAGGTTTTCCGAGCGATCGGGATCTGGCTGCCAGTTTTGCGTGAGCCTATATGATGGACACTATTCCCATCTCATAAAGGTAGTTCGGGAAGAGCATCAGCATCTGTAGGTAGAACCAGAACACCCCGTTCAGGACCCCGGAGACCACGGTCCACAGGATTATGTTCCTCCTGTTGACCTCGACGTACCTCCTTATCAGTGATATTCTGAAGAGGTACGAGGCACCGAGGCCGCCGAAGAAGAACAGCATGAACACGTGGAACGCGACGGTGTAGGGGACGTGCAGCAGCATGTGGATCGAGGCGTAGAACAACTGAGAGATTGTCAGGATCACGATGGTCAGCGGGATTGTCCTGATCCTTATTTTCCTCCTACTGGCCTTCTGGAGCAGCACCTGTACGCCCAGGGGCGCGAACCAGATTATGATGAGCGACACGTTCATGGAGACTATGAACGAGCCTAGGACGCTGTAGTTCATGGAAACGATGTAAGAGTCCGGCTGGATCCCCGGTACAGAGTAGAGGTTCACAATGTACGAGAAGAAAGACGATGTCATGGCGAGGACGACGCTCGTCGCCAGCAGCAGGTAGGGCACGATGTTCGACACCTTGTCGGAAGTGACGTCGACCCACGGGTGCCCGTATCCCCTGTAGACGATGGATGCGGGAATCAGGATCAGGATTGACAGAAGAAAAGGAATGAGAGAGACATAGCTCACCGTGTAGAACCTGTAGTCGTCGAGCTGGTAGGTGATTTCCGGGGTGCTCCTCATCGAACGATCCACCACGGGAAGGACCCAGCCCTGGGAGTCCCTGGGCAGCGGGTAGCCCGTTATCTCGCAGATGGTCGGGACGATGTCCGTCAGCGAAGCCTTCTCCATGACGGCGCCCCTCTTGACGTTGGGGCCGAAGAAGACGAGGGGCACGAACCTCTGCTGCAGGCCGCCGTGCACGCCGATGAACGGCTCCTTGAAGCGGGAGTACGCCTCGTAGGGGGGCCTAAGAGATATAGCAATGTCCCCGGTGTAGGGGGTCCTGATCTTTATTTCGTCCAGTCCCTCGCCGTACCAGACACCATCGACTCCCTCGACGTCATTCAAGACCCCGACGGCCCTCTCTAGATCCCCTCCGTCCTTGAGGAATATGCTGGCGAACGAGCCGTCGGCGACGACCTCCGCCCTCACACCGTTCGTCCTCAGCACCCTCCCGACGTTCACGCTCTCCCATTTGTTGCTCTGCCCGTGGTCCGCGGTGAGGACGATCAGCGTGCCACCCAGTTTCCCTGATTCCGTGAGGTACTTCAACATCCTGCCCAGCTGGTGATCGACCCACGAGAGGGCGGCCCAGGACTCCATGGAGCCGTGGCCGAAGATGTGCTGCACCGGGTCAAGGAACGCGAGGTTGACGAGCATGATGTCCGGGTCGGCCTCCTCCAGGACCAGAAGGACGTTGTCCATCGTCCACTCGTCCGGGGCGTCGAAAAACTGGACTTCCGGGAACTTCTTCACCCCGAGCCTCTCGGCGGTCTTCGTGACGTACCCGGGCGCCACCTGGATGTCGGCCCAGATGGGTCGGCCGACGAAGTTCTTCCCGGCGACGACGGCGGACGTGTAGTCTGGGTCTTCCCTCTCCATCGCTTGGAATATTGTGTCGGCCTTGATTATACCCGGCCTCTTCCAGGGGTAAACATACTTCTCGAAGAAGAAAAGCCCGGTCTTGTTTACATCGTAGACGTAGTTGCCGGGCACCCCTATCTTCTCGGCATAGCTCCCGGACACCATTGTGATGTGGTTCACCTGGGTCTTCGTGGGCATCACCGCCTCGGCGTCGGTGAAAGCCGCCCCGTTCCTGACTAGGGCGCCAATGTTGGGAGTGTGCACGAAATCCGGGTTCTCGTACCTGTTGAACAGGAAGTCGTTGTTCATCGAGTCGATGGAGACGATGATCACCCTGTCCACGTCGGATTCAGCGTGGGCTCTTTGGGGCAATAGGAATAACGCGAAAAATAGGAGTAACAACACAAATCTACGCTTTTTCACGGTTAGTCCCTCGGAGTGAAATAAATTAAATATTGTCATACGCCGGAACATCGTTTTTTCCGAATCACGTCTTAAGTACGTGCGAAGTCCTGTGCACTTTTATCGTAGACTTTTGTTGTTGGCTAAGGGCATGTTTTGAGCGAATCGATATTTCGGGAGCCTCTTGGAGCCAGCGGGTAAAAATGGTGAGGAGCGACCCAAGTAGTCACGCCGGATGTCATGCCTCATGTCTTGACTATCCTATTGATCGTCAGTTCTGAGATCCAAGTCGCGTCCTCGAGGGCGTCCGAGACTGCGTTCCTCGCTCTGACGAGCTTAGTCCTCAGCGCTTTGTACTCGCTCGTGTTGGGGTTCAGGGCCGCGAGTTTGGACACAGGCTGGAGGATGGGTATGGGCATGACGTACTCAGCACCGTAGTAGTCCTGTTCGTACCTGCCCCTGAGGGTGTAGTTCACCGGGTTCAGGGTGCGGCTTATCTTCATCATGCACTCGTTGGCCACCTTGATCTCCACCTCATGCCCCTTTGCGCTTTCTCTGCATCTCGCTGAGAGCTTACTAGTGGCCTCGTCGAGCTCCGCAGCCCTCACCTTGAACCGTGCGGCCTTCTCGATTATGCCCTCCAGGCTCAGCGTTACCTCCGCCCTACCTTCGAGCTCTCCCAGGGCGTCCAGCATCCAGTCTGCCAGCGTCTCGATCCGGTAGGGCAGCACTGGGAGGGTGCACAGCCTCAGCAGGACCAGGGTCTGCGCCTTCTCCGCCATGTACATGGTGTCGGGGTCGCACTTGTCCAGGGTGTCGTGCTCGCTGTGGTACCACCAGCCGCCTCCCGCCCCTATCTCTTCCCTCGCCTCGGGGGTAAACGTCATCTTTACCCTTGCCGAGGGGATCCCTATGCCGTAGAAGGACTGGTCCCCCGTCTTGCTCGGGGTGTATTTGGGCTGTGGCTCCCTGAAGGGGGCTCCCTCCTCCTCGGCGAGCTCCCGCACCGTCGAAACGAGGAAGTCCCTGATCACCGGGTCTCCATCGGCCGTGTAGATCGTCGAATGGATCATGTTCGTGGTGTCGTTGTTGAGGTAGGCGACGCAGTTGCTGCTCAGGTTGTCCCAGAAGTTGTCCAGATACCACGTGGAGCCGGTCATTATCCCGGTCTCGTGGCCCTGGAACCAGAGGAGCTCCAGGCCCCTCCTCAGATGGGACCTGTACTTCGTCATCAACCTCGCCGCCTCCAGCGTCGAGGCGCAGCCCAGGGCGTTGCAGGTGGCGGCCGCCCCCCAGGCGTCCATGTGGCTGCCCAGGAGGACGAACTCGGGCGTGCTCCCCGCCACCCTGGCCATCGGCTGCCTGGTCTGGTGGAACCCCCTCAGCCCCTCCGCCCTCATCCTGACCCGCACCGGGCCCCTCTCGAGCAGCCGCATCAGGTACTCGCCGTCCTCCCTGCAGATGTTCACCACCGGGATCCTCCCGATGTCATCGATGTTCTCCGGGGTCGGGTTCCCCCAGACCGACTTCACCGTCCCCCTGTTCAGGGCCCGCTTGGGGCCAGCGTGGCTGATGACGATCTGGCCCACCGCCCCCTCCAGCACCCCAGCCACGTAGTTCTTCCACGGGCGCGCCGGCGGCTTGCTGAAGTCGACGAGGACGATCTTTCCCCTAGAATCCAGCCCCTCGTAGTCTTTCAGCCCTCCGCCTTCGGCGAAGACCAGATCGCCCTCGACCGACGCAGAGGCGCACTGGGCGAAGGCGACGCAGTCCAGGGCTCTCCTCTCGGGCTCAAGCACCTTCACCTCGGCGTCGAATAGCCGCGGGAAGCCGAGCCAAGCCTGGAACTCCGGGGCCTCGGCCTCCACGCCGTATCCATTCAACACGCTGAGGATGTAGTCGACGGACTTCTCGTTCTCCGGAGTGCCCGAGAGCTTCTCCCCGACGTCGGCGAACCATTCGACGTGCTCCCAGCACCTCTCCTTGGATACCTCCGCCAGGACTTCCCTCTCAAAATCCGTCAGAACCATGTTCGAACCCTTCGCGAATGTTGTTAATAGTTATGTTCTTATAGCAGAAATGGTTTGCCGCTCGGTACATCTGTCTTGACACATTAAGTGCGGGGTTGAAGTATTAGAGGAAAATGAGCTTAAGGCAATTGGATTAGGGCGACTGGGCCTTTGGGTTGAACCTGATGGTGCTGGCGATCCCCTCCAGCTCCTCCGGGCTCTCGGGCATGGTCATCGGCTTGTATCTCCCCTCCAGCCAGAACCCAAGCTGGTCGCGGTAGTGTCTGCTAAAAGGATGGCCCAGCTGACCCCCGGGGAGGACGCACAGGGAGTTCCTCTGGTCGCCGAGGTCGATTATCTGGCGCCACGAGGTTCCGAACCTCATTAGTCGGCCGCCGCCAGGGTTGACGCAGTTGTACCAGCCACCCGCGGGCAGTCTCGGGTAGTTGAACCATGAGATGGCAGAGCCGAGGGGGTGCTCGATGTTTAGGTGGTTGATGCTGCCCCACCTCCATCCGCTCATGCTCTGCCCGTGATCCTTCCTGAGTTGCTCAACGGCGTCCCTCAGGCTTCCGACGATCAGGTCCCTGATGTCCCGTTTCCCGCTCCCGATGAACTCCAACCATTCGTTCGAACCCTGTTCGAACAGGCGCTGAATGGTCTCCGTCGTCGGGGTGTTGCCCAGCCCGGCGCTCTCTAAGATATCGGGGAAGGCGTTCTTCCTGAACTTGTCCAGCCATGTCGCGAATATGGTCGGGGCGACTCCGTCTTCGTCCATCTCGAAGTCCCACTCCTTCAACGCATCCACGGCGCCTCTCACTCCGTCGTCCAGTCGTCCTTCTTCACAAGCCTTGACGATGTGCGGGACCAGTTTCTCGGCTGGGATCGAGTAGATGTCCGTCTGGATCCTGCTCATGTCCTCGACATCTAGGGGTCTTGTACCTATCAGCATGCCGACGATGCGGTTGATCCTGTGGCTCTCAGCCCACGTCCATCCGAGCCAGTGAGGGAACTCCCTGCGGGATGCTGGGCAGTTGTTGGCGGTCGCTATGTACCCCGCCTCGGGGTTCACGATGTGGGGGACCTCGTCCGGGGGGTCGACCCACGCGTTCGGGTCGTCCCAGTCGCCCCACTCGCCCCTCCCGTCGCTCCCGTTGAAGGGAATCCGGTATTCGATGTAGTCGTCGTCCTCTGATATGTTCGAACGTATCGGGTAGCGACCGCTCGCCCACCAAGCTATGTTCCCGTCGACGTCGGCGTACACGAAGTTTTGGGCGGGAAAATGGAAGTACCGCAGGGCCTCCTTGAACTCCTCGATGTCCTTGGCGGTGTTTATCCCGTAAAAGGCAAGGGTCTCCATCGTCGGATAGTGCCCCAGCCACCTAACGGCGAACCTCTCGCCATCGCGCTCCATAACGGGGCCATGCCTAGTCAGAATGACCCCATGCTCCCTCTCCTCCGCGCTGTCGCCGACTTTCACCTTTATCTTCTCCGTGATCGTTGTCGTCTTCTCCCACCGGTCAAGATATCTATACTCGGTTCCGTCTTCGCTCCAGTCGTACCTGTAGAAGTCTATCACGTCGGCCCCGACGTTGGTCACACCCCATGAGATCCGCCGGTTGCGTCCGGTAAGGATAAAGGGCACGCCGGGGAAGGTCACGCCCCTGACATTCAGGGATGTCCCCCCCGAATCCCGACATACCAAGTGGGCCTCGTACCAGACCGGAGGGGCCATCAGTGGCAGGTGCGGGTCGTTGCACAGGATGGGCTTGCCGGTCTCCGTGAGGCTACCTGCGACGACCCAGTTGTTGGAGGCGAGGAATGGATCGAACGCCGGGGGCCTATCCGCTTTTCCCTTTTCCCATGCCAAATTGATGTTTAAATTTCCTGCTACCGGCCCCCCACCTCCTCCTTGTTTGACTGCGGATTTTTTCCCTGTTTCACGCGGTCTCACGGGGTCGATGGGGGCGTCGTACACCGATGCCGTGGAGGTTTCGTAGGGTCTGTCGAATGGGAACAGGACTTCGGTGAAATCGCCGAGGCTTTCCCGCACCTTAAAATACCCCAGCTCGTGGAGGTTGCCCGTTAACAGCCAGCCCATGAATTTGCTGACAGCCAGCGAGTCGATGATCGACCAGGGCTCGGGTTCGTATTCCAAAATCTTGAATTCGAGGGGCAACCCCCCGGATCCTATCATGTCCCCTATCGCCCTATTGATCCCATCGACGAACCTCCCCATGATCCCTGAGATTCTCTGTCCACCTCGTTCCTCAAGCGCTTCTTTAGTGGCCTTCACCGCCCTCTCCAAGCCTATCGTTCTGTAGAAAGTATCCGACTCGTAGGCCCTCTCGCCTACGACCTCCGCTAGCTTCCCTTCGGCGGCCCTCCTCTGGAAATCCATCAGGAAGAGCCTGTCCTGGGCCTGAAGATAGCCGAAGACGAAGTACAGGTCCTGCTCGTTCTCGGCGTAGATGTGCGGGACACCCCAACCGTCACGATAGACGGTGACGGGGGCATCCAATTCGTCTAGGTTTACATCAGCCCTTTTCGGAAAGTCGGGTTTTATCGGGGCTAATAACTTCGCTTTGGCTAATAACAACAAGACCCTTAATCTGCTCGCCAATACACGCTACCCGTGTTTCCTTTATGTTTTTAAATATAAATTATCCTTGCAGTCGACGGCCTTACCCTAAGGCGTACTTGGAGAATCTATTTTTCTTTCTCGATCTTGCTAACGAAAGTCTGTCGCCCTCTATCCTGACCTTGACGTGCCCCTAGCACCTCTCTTTCGAGATCTCCCCAAGGACCCGTCTCTCGAAATCAGTCAGAGCCATCCCCAGCCCCTCTCGTGACTATTAATGGCGAACAGGATTTGAAAGTATGTGTTGGGTGTACGTGGGGGCGTCGCAGGGGCCTAGCCGTAGCGGTGTCCATCGTGGTGTTCGCCCTCACACGGAGGAAGTAGCCTGGAGAGGCCCGATGTACGAAACCCAGACACGATAATATGCTTATCAGGGTGTCGCCAAGCAATACATGGGTCAATTGGGCTTTATCATTTGCATCAGGGAGAGAATAGAGCGCGACGATGTGACAAGAGAGGGGCTCCACTCGCTCATTCTGTTCGGCTCATGGGTGAGGGGTGATTTCGTCGATAGAGTCAGTGATCTAGACCTCTTCGCTGTCTTGATGAGGGACTCCCACGAAGCGGTCATCCCGAGATTGAAGACCATCATAGAAGAGTGCACGGAACACGTGAGGCGCACCGAGGTAGATCTTCCATGGGAGTACCTCGAGAACCTGGACGATCCGCTGAACAAGGGCTACCCCTTCAATTTCCTGACCTTCTATCAGGACGACTTCCTGGAGAACCACGTCGTCGTCTACGGGGAGGGAATCGAGCACATCCTGCCTAGGTACGACTGGAGGACGCTGATTGCGTGGAGGGCTGATAGGCTTCTGAAGAACTTGGAGAGGGACAGGAGGAACCCGAAGATGCTGAGGATAGGGGCGGGCCAGGTCATCAGGCTGCTGGCGCTGATGAACGGCGCAAGGAGCATCCGAAAGGAAGACGTCCTGAAGGCGATGGAGGCGCTCACCGACCCGGAAGCCTTGGAGATCTTCAGAGCCTACTTGGGAGGCAGGGAGCTCGACCGAGGGGAAGATTTCTGGGTCGATTTCATCAGGTCGAGGTTAGAAAAGATAAAGAATGGGGTCTAGTCGCCGACGACCTTGTGCCTGAGGACCCCTATGGGGGGTATCTCGCACTCAACGGTGTCCCCCACCTTCAGGAAGCCGTCGGGCCAGCTCCTGGCGACCCCCGCCACCGTGCCCGTCGCTATGACGTCCCCGGGCTCCAGGGTAGTGCCGTTGGAGAGGTACTCGACGATCCGGGGGATCCCGATGATCATCGTCGTGAGGTCGCCGTCCTGCCGGGTCTTGCCGTTCACCCTGGTTATCAGCTTGAGGGGCGGGTCGTAGGGGTCGAGTATCTCGTCCCTCGTCAGCAGGCAGGGCCCCATGGGGGCGGCGTTGTCCATCCCCTTCCCCTTCGTCCAGTTTATGTCCCTCTGGAACATGCGGAACGGGACGTCCTGGGGGAAGCCCTGGTCCCTGAAGCTCACGTCTATGAGGATCGTGTAGCCCGCGATGTGCTCGTACGCCCTCTCCTGGGGGATGTACTTTCCCCTCTTCCCGATTATCAAAGCCAGTTCACACTCGTAGTCCAGCAGGTTCGACGCCCTCGGCTTGATGATCGGGTCCGTGGGGCCCACGACGAGGGCCGGCGGCTTCTGGAAGACCACTGGGATGTCGAGTTTCAGGCCTTTTAGGCGGTCGATCTCGGCCTGCCTCTCCTTCGGGTCCCTGATGCTCTCTGTTGCGTGGTCGTAGAAGTTCACGGCCAGGCAGTAGACCTTCCCGGGGACGGGGACCGGTGCGCAGAGGCGCACCTGGTCCTCGCCGAGGAAGAGGCTCTCCCCGTCGACGCCCACGGCGCCCTCGCCCAGCCCCTTAGCGTATTCGATGGTCTTCCTCGCGGCCCCCATGGCTTCGTCACCGCCAACGAGGAAGCCCTTCATGCAAGGCGGGATGAGCGCAGAGGCCCGTCCCCTTGCGTTCTCCCTCCCCTCGGCCTCCCTGATGTAAAGGGCGTAGGCCGAGTTCAGATCCAGTATCCTGTTGCCAATGTATGCGCCGAGGCGCTCCTCCGTGTGAACCTTGAATGTCACCAGCTTCATCTCAAAACACCATTAAAGTAATCACCCCCTCTCCACATATTTGAACCTGAGCGATTTGGAGCGTGGCGAAATGGCGGGTCACGATTCGTTCGGTCCGAAGAGGAGCATGAGGCTCGAGGAGCTGACCTGGGTGGAGGCTGAGAGGGTCCTCAGGGAGTACGATGTAGTGATGATCCCCCTTGGGGCGAGGACAAAGGAGCACGGCCCCCACCTGCCCCTGAACAACGACTGGATAATGGCGGAGTACCTGGCGGAGCGCGTCGCAGCGGAGGTGCCCGTCGTCGTCATGCCCACGATCCAGTACGGTTACTACCCCAGCTTCCTCGAGTACCCGGGCTCCGTCTCCCTCGGGCTGGAGACCTTCAGGGAGCTTGTGAAGGACATCTGCGTCTCGATGAGTGCATACGGCGTCAGGAAGTTCTACGTGCTGAACACAGGCGTTTCGACCGTCCGGGGGCTCAGGCCCGCGGCCGAGGAGCTGAGGGAGATGGGCATCGAGATGAGGTACACCGACATCCTTGAGACGGGTCGCGGAGCGGAGGAGGGGGTCTCTGAGCAGGAGGGCGGCACCCACGCCGACGAGATGGAGACGTCAATGATGCTGTACATCAAACCTGAGGTTGTGGATATGGCCAAGGCAGTGAAGGACTACCACCCTCTTAAAGGCCGAGGGCTGACCAAGAATCCTGAAAACAAAGACGCCGGCGCCTACTCAACCTCGGGAGTCTACGGCGACGCCACGCTAGCCACTCTGGAAAAGGGTAAGATCGCCGTCGAGGCCCGCGTTCAGCACATAGTCGAGGAGCTGAAGGACCTCATCCGGGAATAGTACTATTCTCCACAGGTCCATCACGGGGCATTCTCGAAAAGCTGCCTCATGCTCTTCCTGTAATCCTCGAAGGCGGCCTTGCCCTCCTCCGTCAAGCTGAGCCTCGTGTTCGGCCTCTTCCCGACGAACCCCTTCTCGACCTCGATGTAGCCGGCCTCTTCTAGCCTGCTCATGTGCGCAGAGAGGTTCCCGAAGGTCATGCCTGTCTGGCGCATTATGAAGAGGAAGTCGGCGCTCTCGACGACGTAGAGGTGGGCCATGATGAGCATCCTGGCGGGCTCGTGGATCAGCTTGTCGAACTCCTTGATCGAAGGTAGGCCGCCCGCACTTTCCTCGTTTTCAGTCATCTGGGTCGACCCCAAGACCAGGAATGTCCTTGGAAGGGTCTCGCGCCTCGTGACTGCTTTCCGGTTCAGGGGGGAGTGGGTGGTTCCGAAGGAACACCGCGAACCTCGACAACCCCGTGACGATCATGATGCCACTCAGTAGGAGCAGGTACAGCGTGACGCCCCTCTTCACCGGCTCGAATCTGTGCAGTGAAAAGGCGACTCCGATTGCTAGGGCTACCAAAGCATACGCGTAGTAGCGGGCGTCTCCCGACTTGGACTTCGTATACGTCATAGCGCCCAAGAGAATGGCTCCGACGATGGTCGGCAACCACTGGTAGAGGAGGTATGGGGCCCAGGTGCCGCTCCCGAAGAGTAGGTAAAGAACGATGGCCATGATGGCGATGACGGCCACCGTGTAGAGGAATATGCCCATCGCCGTCTTCTTCGGATCGTCCGATTGCAGCTTGACGTACCCGATCCTGGGGTAGGTGTACCGTTTCCTTATCGCCTCGATTATGTTTGGGCCGAATATCGTCGGGAAGAGGACTAGGAACACTGAAGTAGAAGAGGTGTGGAATGCGCCGGACGCCAAAAAAAGGACTACGCCGATCATGATCTCCACAAGGCCGTCCTCCATGTAGACCCTCCAGGCCCTCTGCTCGATGTCCCTGAGGTCGATCTTTTCGTCCATCTGCATCACCTTGCACTGTAGGATAACTTTGTGATATAAAAATACTTTGCAGTATAAAGTACTCTATCGCATAATCGATCATGGGTTCGCAACATCGATTATGAGGAAGAAATGGGGGCTTACCTGGGGCAGCCTAGGCTCTCATAAGGCTGAAGCCCTTTTCGAGCCTCTTCACTGCCGCCACCAGGATCTTAACCAGGTTCTCAAGGTCCCTCAGCGCGAATACCTCGACGGGGCTGTGGGAGTACCTCCTCGGTAGCCCGATGGTGGCCGCGGGGACCCCGCCCCTCGTCTGCGCCATCGCCTTGGCGTCGGTCCCGCCGTGCATGAACCCGGTCTGATAGGGAATACTCCCCGCCTCTGCAGCCTCGACGAGCCATCTCCTCACCCCGTGGTGGTGCACGGCGCTTATCCTGCCCCCGCCGGTCTCGCCGACGTGGATCGCTGGGCCCCTCCCGACCTCGTAGACGAGGTCCCTCATGTTCACGTCCGGCTGGTACCCCGCCGGGAACGTGTCTATGGCCACCGCCATGTCCACGTCTAGGTCGAAGAGGGCCACCGACGCGCCCCTGAGGCCGATCTCCTCCTCCACCGAGCCTATGAAATAGACTGTTGAGGGGATCCGTTCATCCTTCAGCGCTCCGGCTACAGCGATGAGCGCCGTAAGGCCGCCCTTGTCGTCGACCCCGGGGCTCGCGATTAGGCCGTTGGCGAGTTCGACGGGGTGGGAGCCGATGACGCTGGGAGTCCCGATCCTGACCCCCATTGCTTCGGCCTCCCCCCTGCTCGAGGCCCCCAAGTCTATGTACATCTCCTCGATGGGAGGGACGGTCCTCGCCTCCTCGGGGGTGGTTATGTGCCCCGGCTTTATCCCAACGACGCCTGGGACCGGACCCTTCTCGGTCAGTAGGCGCACCTGCTGTCCCTGGATGGCCCTGGTAACGGCGCCCCCGATCCTCCTGAACCTGACGAAGCCTCTCTCGTCCACGTTTGTGGCGACGAAGCC
>Ga0209427_10005663_pt1 | contig 14321 bp, 9 predicted proteins | sample DeeMarSWOR136_30_FD_187465 | JGI IMG/M metagenome (GOLD analysis project Ga0209427, IMG submission 187465) | Marine sediment microbial communities from White Oak River estuary, North Carolina - WOR-1-36_30 (SPAdes) (version 2) | ecosystem: Environmental > Aquatic > Marine > Intertidal zone >... | reverse complement strand
CACGGGCAATGTCGGCCCTCTTACACCGGCTAAACAAGCCCATGAGGTGACGACGTCACATAGTCGAGACAAGAAGATGACAGACGAGGTAGAGAAAATGACAGACGAGGTCGAAATTCCACCGCAAGAACAATATCAACTGCAAAAACTCCGAGTCCTTACAGAGGTTCAGGACGATCTAACGGCGTGGGCCAAGCGAAAAATGGGCTTGCTGGTAGCCGCCTTGGCCATTTTCGGTTTCTTCGGGGCAGGGGGCTTCATTTCGCTAACGGTGGGGGATCGGATCGAGAAAGAGATGAATGAGGTCGACGCTCGACTCCTCGATTCTGTAAAGAGTATTGTCGAATCGGAACTGTCCGCGAGGCAGGCAACTAAGGTGGCGGCTGAGGCAGCCAAAACTGCTACACTTGAGACGGCTAGAGTTATAGATGCGGCGGCGGAGTTGAGAAAGGTTGTCGAGAGCATAAGTACCGAGGCCGGCGAGATTGAGAAGAAACTCAAGCGGCAATCAAAGACTATTGAATCTTGGAGTGCCAATGTCCGAGAAGAAGCACGACTCCTTACCAACGCGATTGAGCTGCGAGTCAGAAACCTTGAGCTGTTGACAGGGGAAATTGCCAAGGCAACCGGCGCCGTTGACGAGAAAACGATATCTCAATCAGTGGACCGTCTAAAAGGCGAGGCCCAGACTGAGAGAAGTGAATTTGTGGAAAACTCTCGGTTTGACCTGCAAATCACGTACCAAGAATCAAGTAGCCACCTTGTCGACAAACTGGAAAGACTGTTGCGGGCGGACGGCTATCTGACGTCGCGGTGGACAAATTTTCCCGAAATCGAGCAAGTCTGGGGAGTTCCACTAAGTTTCCTTGAGGGCAAGGTGACGATACTTTACCCTCCAGGAAAGAAGGATGTGGGAGAGAGAATTGCTAGGCTAATAGAGGCGCGGGCCGGAATATCCGGAACAAAGCTAGCAGCGGACAGGAAACCCAGTTCGGGATTCGGTGTGGGCTTGATGATTCCTCCGGGATTCGAACCGTAAATTGTTAAGAAGGATGTCCAACACATGGATCGAACCGACCTCGTTACCTCGGCGGCTCATCCACATCGTTCTGGGAAATCAAAATGGACACGGCATTTTTTTCGATGCGTTGTGCTTGATCATGACAGGTTTTGATGGAGGACAGCGGGTACCGTGAATATTTCGTATTTCGTATCTCGTGTATCCCATTCGACTGCGCTCAGAGCTCGCCCTGAGCTTGTCGAATGGGGCAGGCTAAAAACGTATGTCGCCTGGGGCGCCGACATCGGCTGGCATGAAGTATGGCGTCCCTAAGGGCTTGGCGCTCCGGTTCTCCGCAACCGGATCTGAACGGATACGGAGGTGACAATGTGCATCGAGCGGGAGCAACGTACATGCCGAGTGAACGCGGCCCGAGCCTCGGCTGCCCTCGTGGCCTGTGCGGTGATGGTGCTCTGCTGGCCCCGCCCGGCAGAGGGGGCTGAGAGATGGCCATTTTCCGTGCATGGCAAAGTGGCCGACGCGGATGGGAAACCCGTGCCGGGCGTCGAGATCCGCGTCGCACGCGGCTGGCGGACGCTGTTTGCGACGAAGCCGGTCACAACCGGCCAGGACGGCCTTTACCGCATTCACTTCGGCCCGGGCATGCGCTCTCCAGACGGTGACGGGGTCCTACTCCAATGCGCCATTGTCTCCGCGCGTAAGGCCGGCTACTACGAACGAAATCTGTGCCGGCACGGCAACCTCGGGATGGCCAGCCGCCCACCCACCACGGATAGGCAGCACCACTTCGTAGGTATCGTCTACCCGGACAAGCCCTATGAGCTGGACTTCGTCATGCTACCGGCGGCCCGTGTGAAGGGACGGCTTCTGGACGAGAAGGGGCAGCCGGCAACAGTGTCGAGGTCGAGGCTGTATCTCTACGGCGGCAAGCTGTACCCGGCGTCAAGTGTTCTTGCAGGGACAGACGTGGCGAAAGACGGGAAGTTCGAGTTCCCGAGCGTGCCCCTCTTCTCGTATGGCTTCGAGTTCCGCAAACCGGACAGCCGAGACGATCTCCAGACCAAGAAGCTCCGATTCACCGCGGCAGGCGATTACGACGTTGAACTGCGATGGGACCGAAGAAGGGATCGGTTGACCATCCACCTACTCTCCTGTCCCGACGAGACGGACCCGGCGGCCGTCATGCCGGAAACGAGCACGCCGCGCCCTGACCGTGCGGCTCGGCTGGCCGTCTCTGGCGACGGCAAGCGCATCGCTTATCGGGAGGGTCCGGGGCGCATCGTCGTGCGAGACCTCGAGGACGAAGCGATCCGGGAGCTCACTGTCTCCGAAGAGAGGTTCCGGGATATCGCCTGGCTCGGCAACTCCCGCATTGTCGGCGGCGGAGATGAGGCGACGACTCTTGCTGTGGTTTCGCTGGACGGAGAACAACAAGACCCGATTTCTCTTCCGAAGGGGGTGGACATTCTGTACCGTCGCTTCTCTCCCGACGGGTCACTGATGGCCTTCGTTGGACGCCGCGAGTTGCCGCTTGGCGGGACCGAGCATGGTCTGTTCATCGTAAACAGTGGGACCGGCGAGACTCGGCGCGTCCTGGAAGGAGCGTTGAAAACCACGCCAGCCTGGAGCCCGGATTCGACGCGGCTGGCCATTGGCGGTGCACCCGGCTACCGGCGCTCATATCCCCTGGCTCTGGTCGACGCCGATGGCGGTCTTGCGGATCTATCTGGAATCCAAGGCGTGGGAGCGGCCTGGTCTCCGGACGGCCGGTTCATTGCGTTTGTGACAGAAGCAGTACGAGGCGGGTCATGGAGCGCAGGCGTTCCCACCGATGGGCGCGTCGGTGTTTTGGATCTCGATACGGGCCGGGTCACGCCCGTGACTCCTCCCGGGGTCAACCGAAAGGACCAGCTCTCTGGTTGCCTGAACCCGATATGGTCACCGGACAGCCATTGGGTCGTCTGCCAACGCAGACAGACTCCTTCGCCCCCGGGAGACTCCGGCAAATGGCATTCCGAGACGTGGGTCGCCCGCAGAGACGGTTCCGCTCTGCTCAAGGCCTTCGACGGGTATCCCTCCGTGGCATGGACGCCCGACAGCCAGGCCCTGGTACTCGTCGAAGACGGCGAGTTGCGCCGCTTCCCGCTGGACACGATGGTTCCCGTCAATGCCGAGGGAAGGGCCCATGAGTGACGCGAAGGGTGCGTAAGGGGCATTTCTAACATGGAATTGCGCAGCTTTCACTTTGCCTTGCTAAAGAGGATTCCTGAATTCACATGAATTAACCGTGTCCGGCACATCTTTCGATGCGTTGTGCTTCATCATGACAGGTTTTGATAGAGACCAGCGCGTGCCGTGAATATTTCGTAGCTCGGAGCTCGTATGTCCCTTCGACATTGCTCAGGGCAGGCTAAAACGTATGTCGCTTGGGACGCAGACATCGGCTGGCATTAAGTATGCTGTCGCAGGAATTGGACATCAATCCGGCATAATCTCTCATATTCTATTTTGCCTTTGTGCGATAATGTGTTATTATTTATGCAGAGGCCTTCTATCGTCATTTCCTTTTCGCCTGAGTTGTGCTTAGCAGGCTGCGCAATATGTGTGGAAGTATATAGCGCCTCAGGTGTGGCAATTTGGAAACGGGAGCCCGGTAACACGGGATAGGAGTTGAGTGGTCATGATAATATTACGACTTGTACTGAAAATCTGGAGCCGATTTTTCCAACCAAGTCAAGGCTTGCCGACCGGCATTGATTCACATAAATGGGAAAGCAAAATAGAGGTCTATCGACTCTTATCGCGCGAGCCTCACTGAGTGCTACGGGTAAATCCGAGGACGCCTTACTTATTGCCTTCCTTGGGTTGGCTGTGGTGACTTGCTGATGTTGAACTGAGGGGGTGCGAAAATTCGCACCCTATCCATGAAAGCCTGCCTTCCGTCTCGTGAAGCGGGAAAGCAACAAGCGTGAGGATTCACGAAACCCACGGATAACAAGAAGGGTTTTCGCCTGAGCGGTTCATCAGATCAGCTACTGCGGGTGCCTCCGGTCCACGTGAACGCCAAACAATACCGGGCTTTCGACCCCTGCAGGGGGTTATTTAGCGGATTTTTCGCCAAAAAAAAGGTTGCATCCTGGTGCTCGTTAGGATACAATACTCCTTATGAGAGGTCCTTCTTGAGAAGGCCCAAAAAGCATCTTAAGCCACGGTATCGGCTCAATGGAGACAGGTGATTATGGCAGGTATGTTCTATTCATTGCAGGAAGCGGCCGAGAAGCTCAACACGACGGAGAAAGAATTGAAACAGTTGGTGACGGAGGGTAAGCTGCGCGAGTTTCGCGACGGCCCGAATTTGCTGTTCAAAGTCGAGGAGGTCGAGGGCCTGATGGCGGAGGCGGATTCGCTGGAACTCGAGGAGATCCCGGAAGCCGAAGCGCCCGAGCCGGAGGCCCCGATACTCGAGTCTATCGAACCGGAGGTTCCCGAAGCGGAGACGCCTGCGGAAGAGGCCCTGGAACCCGACGTCGAATTGGAAGTTCCGGAGCTCGAAGCCGTCGAGCCCGAGGTTCCCGAACTGGACATCCCGGAGGCCGAGGTGGGTACACCCGAGGCGGCGGTGCCCGAGGTTCCGGCCGGCGCGGAAGGTGCCGGAGACACCGACGAAATCCTGTTGGCGCCGGAAACAGGGGCTCCCGTCGTTCCAAGCGACTTGACCGATGCCGACACGGCCCTGACCGGCATGGGGACGAGCGTTCTTGGGGAAGCCGATCAGGATTATGACATCACAGACGACACCATGGCCGAAACGGCCGTTCCGACCGGTACGGCAGGGACAACGCCCGACGTACCGCTGGAAGAAATTGAGGAAGATGTGAATCTGGATACGTTCGGCAGCGGTTCCGGGTTGTTGGACCTGTCGTTGCAGGCTGACGACACCTCACTGGGCGGGATACTCGACGAGATCTATACCGCCGAGGGCGAAGGCAAGGAAGCAGGTGAAGCGGAGGGCGATTCAGCGGCGGTGGCCGCCGAGGCGGAGCAGATGGTCGCCGAGGAGGAGACTGTTGCCCCCCTACCGGCTCCGGAGATTTCGGCGCTGGCTGCGCCCCTTATCGAGGTGGCGCCGGATGCGCAGAGCAACACGCTGGGCATGCTCCTGTTCCTGCCGCTGGCCATCGTCATCTACACGACCGTCGTGGCCGTGGCGGGTATGCGCGGCGTGATGCCTTCGATTCTGGCGACGGTCCAGAGCTTCATTTGGTATATCATGGGCGGTGCCGCCGTGGTGACCGGTCTGGTCGTGGCTGCGGCGTTCCTGTTCACCGGCGAGCGCGGGACAGCCGTCAAGAAGGAGAAAAAGCCCAAGAAGGCCAAGATGCCGAAAGAGCCCAAGGCGGCCAAGCCAAAGAAGGAAAAAAAGCCCAAAGAGCCGAAAAAGCCAAAAGCACCGAAGAAGGCGAAAAAGGGCTAAGCAGCCGGGAAGCCTGACGCTAACACAGCAGAGGCCGGGCCGAGAGAGCACGACCGCTTCGCATTCCACAGCAGGGTCGCGTCAGTTCTACAGACCCAGAACGTCCGCCATAGAATACAGACCTGCTTGTTTTCCGGCAAGCCATTCGGCCGCTCGCAATGCGCCATGGGCAAATGTATCCCGGCTATTGGCGGCGTGATTGAGGGTGATCGTTTCGCCAAGCGTGCCGAAGATGATCGAGTGAACGCCGGTGATATCGCCGGCGCGGACCGCATGTATGCCAAGCGAGCCGGCTTGCCGGAGAGCCTCTTTGCCACGCCGTCCGTGGACCAGCGATTCCGGGAAGGGGCGGCCGGTTTCATTGCAGATATTCTCGGCCAGGGTCAACGCGCTGCCGCTGGGCGCGTCCTTCTTGAAACGATGGTGCTGCTCGACGATCTCGATGTCGTATTCGTCGCCAAGCATAGCCGCCACTTTGCCGACCAGCGAGAACAACAGGTTCATCCCGACACTCATGTTGGTCGCATACAGAACGGGGATTCTCGCCGAGGCGGCTTTCATCTTCTCCCTCTGTTCGTCGCTCAGTCCCGTCGTGCCTGATACCAGCGAAAGCTTGTTTTCCAGGCAGTATTCAATCGTCCTGTCCGCAGCCTCTGCCTGGGAAAAATCAATCGCGACGTCAACAGCCGCGGTCGGATAGGCGTCGGCCAGCACGACGCCGGTCGGCCCGGATCCCGCCACGAGGCCGGAATCCTTGCCGATATCGGGGTGATCCGGCCTTTCGACCGCCGCAACGATGTCAAACCGGCCGGATTCGATGGCCAACGAGAGGATACGCCGGCCCATGCGACCGCCGGCACCGATAACTGCGAGTTTAGTTCCCATTTTGCCGTCCCCACTTTCGATCGCGAATCCATCTGGGAGAATATAGCCGCCGGATCGGACATTTGCAAAAAATTTCTATTGAAATCTCTGCCGGCATTGTTACGATATAATGTTTAGACATCTGGGAGCATTGCAGTTATGAAGAAAGACATACATCCGAAATATGATAAGGTCGTGATTCATTGCGGCTGCGGCAACACCTTCGAGACTCGCAGCACGGCGAAGGAAATCCATGCCGAGATCTGCTCGATGTGCCACCCGTTCTATACGGGCAAGCAGAAGTACGTCGACACGGCCGGGCGGATAGAGCGGTTCCAAAAGAAGTACGGCAAGAGTTATATCAAAGCAGCCGCATCCGCCAAGAACGTCTCTAATGGGAATTCCGAAGGGAACGAGAAGAAACAATAGCTTACTCTTCGAGTTGGAAATTTCGCTCCTACCCTGCCGAAAGCGGGGTGGGGGCTTTTTGTTCATTTGGGTTGAACGCAGACAGATCGTTCCGTGGAGGGGCGGCGTTTTGGCGGGGCCGCCTCGCACCTTCAGCGGATGGTGTTTATGGCCGGACAGAAAGAGAGTCTCCTGACAAAGCTCGACCAGATCGACGCGCGTTATAGCGAGATAGAAAAGCAGGTGGCGCTGCCGGAAGTTGCCTGCGATCCGACGAGGTTAGTGGCGTTGTCCAAGGAGCAGGGCAAGCTCAAGGCCATTGTCACGAAATATCGCCGGTACAAGAAGGCCGTGGCCGGTATTGATGAAGCCGAGCAGATATTGTCGGACGACACTGCCGAAGAGGATTTGCGAGCGTTGGCGGAAGAGGAGATCCGGCAGCTCGAAGGCCAAACGAAGACCCTGCTCGAAGAAATCACGAATAGCGTCGTGATGGCCGAGGATATGGATATCGATGCGGTCATCGTGGAGATACGGGCGGGAACCGGCGGAGAAGAAGCGGCTCTGTTCGCGCGCGATCTGCATGACATGTATACCCGATACGCCGAGGCTCGCAAATGGAAAGTTGAGCAGCTTGCTTTCAGCGCGACGGAGAAGGGTGGCTTTCGGGAGATCATCTTCAGCGTCAAAGGGCCCGGCGTATGGTCTGAATTGGGCTACGAGGGCGGAGGGCACCGTGTCCAGCGCGTGCCGGAGACCGAGTCCCAGGGCAGAATCCACACCTCGGCGGCGACGGTCGCCGTCCTGCCTGAGCCGGAAGAGCTTGACATTGAGATCGCCCCGGATGATGTTGTCGAGCACGTCAGCAGATCGAGCGGGCCCGGCGGGCAGAACGTCAACAAGGTCAGCAGCGCGATTAAGCTCGAACACCTCCCGACGGGAATCACGGTCAATATGCAGGACGAGCAGAGCCAGCACAAGAATCGCGCCAAGGCCTGGCGGCTCCTGAAGAGCCGAATATATGAGCATTACCAGAGCAAGAAACGAGCCGAGCGTGATTCACAGCGCAGGACGATGATCGGCTCGGGCGACCGGTCGCAGAAGATCAGAACCTACAACTTCCCGCAAAACCGCGTGACCGACCACAGGATCAATCTGTCGCTCTACAGCCTGGACAAAGTATTGGGCGGCGATATGGCCGAGCTGGTCGCGGCCCTGAAAGACTACGACAGGCAGCAGAGGCTGAAGAATCTGTGACGATTTCTCATTCTTGGGAGTTATCGGGCAAAAGGGCGGCAGGAGCCGTGTTTTCTCAGCCAACAACGACGCCGCCCGATTTGCCGATCCCAACTCGATCCGTGTATTCTAAGCGGGGGCTTCAAAAGCTGCCGGGGGTCCAGTCAATCCCTGCGCTGGCTGCCGTGCCCATCAGATCGCCCACGCGCAGCTCGTAGCGCTGGCGTGAGATGTCGTCCAGTTGGCTCATGTGCGTATTGGCCTGCGTGAGCATCTGGGCGATTTGAGCCTTCTGTTGGGGGCTCATCTGGCCGGAGGCCTTCAGCATCTGGTCGATCTGCGGCAGTAGCTGACTAAGCTGATTCTCAGCCTGCCGAAAAGCCGACTTCGCCAGCCACACGAAGAAGATAACCCAGAAGACGGCTCCAGCCACCGACACAACGCCACCTATGATGAGAATCCAGATAAAAATTCCAAGACCATCCATATGCGTACCTCCCTTCATTCGAGCCCGTCATATGCGGGCTGGCCATGTTACCGATTACGCTGCTTCTTCAGATCAATGCCACGGGTGTGGCTCCGCTGCAAGTTCCACATGGGACGTGCCAACAGAACATTGAAATCCGAGAGTTCTGTATTACGGTCACCGAATCTGCGCGGCCCGCTGCGCCCAGGCGCGAACTGTCTCCTCACAAATATCGTCTGCAGCTACCTTCTTGATCAATCCCTCTTCTGCAAAATCGCGGATCGCCTTAAGCGTCTTTCTGAGCCCCTTCTCGTCGGAAACCGACGGTGGCGGGTCTTTGGGTTTGGAAGGATCGCGTAGGGCCAGGAGGCTCTTGTGTATCTTCCTGACGTTCTCCGTGTATTGCGAGTCAAGGTTCACAATTGTCCGGCTCCTGAGCCAGCCCTTCACGTTATCGGTAGAGCCGCCGGGTAGAACGACGGGAATGACTTTGAGTTTTTCGGCTTTCGCAAGATCAAAAGCGATCTTGATCTCTTCATCAAATGTCCCATCGGGTGCTTTGTCACCGATGCAGACCAGGCAACAGGGCACGCTGCGCAGCGCTTCGTCGATCTGATCCAGCCATTTTTCCCCTAGTTCCATGGCCTCTCTGTCGTGCCAGATGTGAAGGTCTCCTCCGAGATTCTCAAGACGCTTGACGAGCTTTTTCACCTCTGGCGTCTCGGCATGCGAATAACTCACAAAGGCATCGTATTTGTCCACCTGTTCCATCATCGCTTGTCCTTTACCTGCCTCCCTGTCTCGTCATCGGCCGCTCTTAATAGTCTCGAGACGTGCTCCTCATAGCCCGAATAGGTTGGTCCCCGGTGGTAGCTGTGAACCTGCACTTTCTTGAGGCTTGCGAACATGTGTTCTTCAGGGTCACCTTGTGCGACGACATGACAATGTCGACCGAGCGCGTGGGCAAGCCCCAGTTCCAGCGCAACGTTCTCATTGTGGCCCGTGATGTCGACGAGTACGGCCGAGGCTCCCGCGATGCCGCTCCAAATGCCGCGAATGACGCGCTGCTCGTCAACCTCATCGCCCCGGTAGTATTCCCAGCCGTGCTTCCTGCAAGCCTTCCGGGCAATCTCTCGGGTTGCATCGCTCCATTTTCTGCCGAATGGCATGACGTGGAAGCACCGCCGCTTCTCAGACGGATTGGGGTAAGCCGGAGGCCACGCCGGCAAGAGCACGGCGGGCGCATCGGCGCCGAGCATACCCAGAAGCTGCTCTAACGACCGACGGAAGGCGACCGCGTCGTCTTTGTTTCCCTCCGCGAGTTGCAGAGCGATGCGCATGGAGCCCTCGGAGAGCCGTTTGCTAAAGCGCCGGTCGAGCCACGCGAGCGCGTTGGCCGGACCGTCGCCGAGCCCTGCCTCGCTACCACCCCATGCGATTGTTCCGAGCGCTTGCTGAATCGCCTTGTCCAACAGGGCGGCGTCAGCCTTGGTCTTACCACGGAGCACGGTCGGCTGGAGTTCCACATTAAACGGAAGCGTCCGCCCATGATTGGCGACGACCGTCGGCTTGCCGAGCGCGAGGGCCAGCCCGAGCTCGTAGCAGACCTCTGCTCGCTCAGCACCCTTCGGCACGCCGACGTCGAAGACTGCGACGCTCGCCGAGCAGAGCTGGTTCCATCGCTCTTGTGCGTAGTCGCCCTTTGCGGCGCTGTCGAACAGTTGAAGGCCGTTGCCGTCCACAAGGGCCTTTGCGGCGTCACGTAGGACCTTGCCGCCGGAGACGAAAACGCTCTTGGGCTTCGCGTGTGTCCTGGCCATCGGGAAGCCCGGACTTGCCACGATCAGATGGTAGCGCCTCGCGTACCCCTGGACGTCGATGGCAAGGCGCCATACTTCGCCCTCGAGTCCGGCGAGGCGATCATCATCGTCCGAAGCCTCGCGCACGCGTGCTTCGAGCTTAGCCAGGCGTGTCAGTAGGTCCGTACCCGCGGCCGTCTCTTCCGAAGGCAACATGCCGCGTCCTTTTTCAGCCAAGAGGTATCGTTTAAGAGGATCGAGGATCGAGACGGCCCGGTGCGCGCGCGAACCGGGTTTGGGTTCCGGAGTCGACCAGCTCGGCGAAGCCGCCGAGTCCATAGCCCGCCCTACCAGGTCTCGCATCTTCTGAGTGCGTTTCGACATCGATTCCAGATCGTCTCCGCCTTCGGACATCGTTTTCATAAACTCTCCGAAGATATCGCCCAACTGAACTGCCCTGTCGAGCGAGACATTCCCTTCCTCCGCCTCCCTATGTAGCCGTTCGAACAGCGCGCCGGCGATCTGTTGCTCCGCCCCAGCGGTCGTACCGCTCGGCGTTTGTCCTGGTGAGACGTCGGCCAGCATGTCCTCGAGGGCCCTGGTCTTGCTCTCCAAGTCGTCAAGTTTGCCGGCGACGTCACCGAAACGTTCCGGATGCTGCTCGGCCTGGTCCTTGACCGCATCCAAAGCCTCCCCGAGCGTTTCTCCAAGGTCACCGCGATTGCGTACCTTCTTAAGATCCTCCAGGTCGCTCGCAATATGCTCGCGCCCGACGGCATCTGCGCCTTTGAGACGCTCCGTCAGCTCTTCCATGCGGTTCATGCCGCCCTGAAGCTCCGCCTGTTTTCGTGCGAGCCGCAACTGCGGATCAATCGTGCGAAGCTGCTCGGCTACCATGGCGGCCAGGTCCGGCAGTTGGTGGGCGCGAAAAACCTGCTTTGCGTTTTCATACCGAGTCTGTGCCGCTTCGAGTAAGCCAACATGGAATCCCTGCGACAGCCCGCGGAGCGTGTTGCCGTAGTTGAAGTTCAGTTTCGCTTTCTCGAGCGGCGCCTCCGCCTCGGCGAGCAGTGCTTCGGCGCGCCGATAGGCCCGTGAACCGTAAGTCAGCGCCGCCTCGTCCCTGCCGCGGGCAAGGTCAAAGTACGCGTCGCCAAGCCAGCGATAAGTCTTCGCAACCTCGACGGGGTCCGATGAGGGACTGTCGGCGGCCTTGGCGACTTTCGTCAGCTCATCGACCACGGCACGGAGCTCGCGTTCAAACATACTGCCCTCGCGAGTCGGATAGCGGGCAAGAGCAGCATCATGTCGTTCGGCGGCACTTTCTCGCCGTTCCCGCAGTTTGGCCTTCATCTCAGTGTTCCTTCAGAATGTGCTTAGAGCGATTTCGTTTCTTGTCTTGGCCTCTGGAACCGAAAACATGGGTGCAGATCGTAACCATTGTCTTAGATTCCGTCCCCGCCATACGAGCGCCAGCGTACGACGGAGAAGCCCTAATCTCTTAACAACAAATCAGCGGTGCACTCGCTTGGTCACTTTATGAGGTCAATTTCCACGACTTCAGCGGCCCATGCAAGCAAAAAACCAAAAAAATCGCAGGTGCAGGAAGAGGGCCGCTTCGACGAATAAAGGTCCTGACGCAGCGTGTACCCGCAAGACTCCGAATGCCGTGCTCTCGCGCGGCGTCGCGGGCATCCCCAGCCCGACGTGAAGCCGGGCGATAGATTTTCTTGAAATCCGGATGAGCCCTTGATATGATGCGAGAAGTGGCACGGCAGAGTAATCTAAGATTTCGAATTGAACCAGGGAGGCTATTATGCGATCCAAGTGGTGGTTTCTGGCCTTTTCAGTTGCCGTACTGTTTTTGTCCGTTCAATGCCGCACGTTGAAGGAATCCACAGGGCTTCAAGAATACAATTTTGAGCCCACCGGCGAATCTTTGAAGAATTACAGAGTCCCCCAGTGGTATGAAGATGCCAAGTTCGGCATCTATTTCCACTGGGCGCCTTTTTCGGTCCCCGCATACAAAACGGAGTGGTATCCCCACTGGATGTACAGTCCCCAGAGAATACAGAAGCGGAAAGCCATGCAGGACATCCCCAAACATCACGTGGAGACGTGGGGGCCTCTCGATACGTTCGGCTACAAAGACTTCATCCCCATGTTCAAAGCGGAGAAATGGAATCCCGAGGAGTGGGTCGAATTGTTCAAGGAAGCCGGGGCAAAGTATGTGGTCTCCGCCGCGGTGCATCACGATGGATTCGCGATGTGGGATTCAGAGCATATCCCGTACAACTCCCAGGCGATGGGACCGATGCGAGATGTGGTAGGAGAATTCACGGCGGCCGCTCGCAAGGCGGGGCTCAAAACGGGCGTCTCGACGCACTACGGACGCCACTGGGCCTACTATACGTTCCGCCCCGAGTACGACAACTGGGACCCGGAATACGAAGGTCTCTACGGACATAAGCGGAACGATAACGACCCTCCCCGGCCCGAAGATGAGCAGCACTGGGAAAATGTGATGAGGGAGCTGATTGATAATTACCAGCCTGATTACATATTTGTCGATGGGGGTATCGGGGACGGCGAAAGAAAGTTCAAGAAGCCCTATTTCAGACAAGCCTTCTACAATGTGCTCGCGCATTACTATAACAGTGCACAACAATGGCGTAAAGGCGTCGTGCTCACGTACAAGCGAGAATTTCTGGAGCCCGACCAGGCTGTAGAGGATTTCGAGCGATCAGGCATGGACACGATCCGGCTGTCGTCCAAATGGCAAACGGACGACAAGATCGCTGTGAACGGATGGTGCTATGTTGAAGACACCCGGTTTTGGCCCGTCGATTATCTCATTGGCGCCCTCGTGGACATTGTCAGCAAGAACGGTAACCTGCTACTGAACGTGGGCCCCAAACCCGATGGAACACTGCGCCCCGTAGAGGTAAGAACGCTCAAAGAGATTGGCGAGTGGCTCAAAGTCAATGGCGAGGCGATTTACGGCACGCGCCCGTGGCGCGAGTTTGGCGAGGGAACGACGGTCGAAATGAGGGATTACGGTGTACCCGGCAGGCACAAGATGGGGCGTGACTGCATACGCTTTACCGTGAAAGACAACGTGCTGTATGCGATTTGCTTCGGCTGGCCCGATTTCGGTGATCTGACGATTAAGTCGTTGAGTTCCAGGAATCCCGTCAGCAAACGCGGGATCAAGTCCATTACGATGCTCGGATCTGATGAGCCCGTCGAGTGGAATGAGACGGAAAATGATCTTGAGCTGATTCTCCCGATAGAAGCACCCTGCGACTATGCCTATGTCCTGAAGATCGTACCCAAGGGGAAACTGTTGTTTGAGAAGGAGTAGCAAACGATGACCATGCAACTGACTCGTCGTGATTTTTTGCGCAACGCCGCCTGGGGCGGGGCGAGCCTCGTCATTCTGTCTGATAGTCGGCTGGTGCGGGGCACACAAGCCAATGAGAAGCTGAACGTCGCCGGAATTGGCGTCGGCGGGCGCGGCGCGGCCAACGTCAACGGGGTCGCCGCAAGCGAAAATATTGTGGCCTTGTGCGACGTGGACCAGAAACATGCGGCGCAGACGTTCGAGCGCTACCCACGGGCTGCGCGATACAAGGACTTTCGCCGGATGCTCGATAAAATCCATAGTAAAATTGACGCCGTGGTGGTCGGTACGCCCGACCATACGCACGCCCCGGCCGGCGTGATGGCCATGAAACTCGGCAAGCATTGCTACTGCGAAAAACCGCTCACCCACAGCGTTTACGAGGCCCGGGTCATGGCCGAGACCGCTCGCAAGAACAAGCTCGTTACGCAAATGGGCACGCAGATTCACGCGGAGAACAATTATCGCCGGGTCGTGGAGCTTGTTCAAACCGGCGCCGTCGGCAGCGTGCGCGACGTCCACGTGTGGCTGGGCGCGCACTTCGCCGGGCCGCCCAAACCGACCAATATGTCCCAACGGGACGCCCCATCGGACCGTCCGCCCGTGCCGGAGACGCTCGATTGGGACCTGTGGCTGGGACCCGCCGCCTA
>Ga0209427_10005662_pt1 | contig 14327 bp, 11 predicted proteins | sample DeeMarSWOR136_30_FD_187465 | JGI IMG/M metagenome (GOLD analysis project Ga0209427, IMG submission 187465) | Marine sediment microbial communities from White Oak River estuary, North Carolina - WOR-1-36_30 (SPAdes) (version 2) | ecosystem: Environmental > Aquatic > Marine > Intertidal zone >... | reverse complement strand
GCCCCCGAATCCCGCGAACATGAACGGAAGCAAGAACCACATCCCCATCCCTCTGCCCCCTCGACCGAATATCAGGAGCAGAAAGATCAGAAACGGTAGAAGACTACAGCAGGGTAGGCCTCTTCTTATGTTTCTGGGTTTAGCAGCAAGCGGTGCTAGCTTGGGCATGCCGGTCAGAGCAACGCCGGATTCGCTGGCGATCTTCTGGACAATTGTTAAATTGGCTCTATGAATGCCTTGGCTGTAATTACCTTGCTTTAGATACGGCACGAGGACCTCTCTGCCGACCCGGCCGCAGTACTGGTCCGTGATGAAGCCTTCCAAGCCGTAGCCGACCTCGAATCGCCATTTCCGGTCGTCTTTCGCCAGGACGAAGAGCATGCCGTTGTCCTTGCCCTTCTGGCCGAGCTTCCACTTCTCCGCGTGCTCCAGTGCATACTGCTCGATGGGCAGCCCGCCGGTGGTCAGCACCGTCAAGATGATATACTGTGCGCCGGTCTTTTGCTCTAATTCCTGGAGGATGCCGTTCAATGACCGCTCGTCGGAGGCATCTATCACGTTGGCATAATCTTCGACGTAGTGTCGGGGCATGGGCAGAACGGCTTGGGCGTAGCCCGTCGCCGCGATGGCCAACGCGGGTAGTAGTACTGATATGAGCTTAGGGCTGTGACGTGGCATGGTCAAACCTTGAGCTTGTCAACAATGGCGGCTAATTCATCAACGGTTGAGTATATGGACTCGAAGGCCTCTTCCATCTGGGTTTCGCTCAGGCGGACCTTTTGATGCCGCCAGCGGCCTGCCGTCCTGAGGGAGTCCGTTTTGACTGCGAACTCGCCGGCCGCCTTGCTGAACGTGGGTTCGGCCTCGGCGGTGCGATCGATGTCCTTCAGCCATAACATGGCGCGCAGGAGCGGCAAGAGGCTTTTGGCCGTCGAGATCAGAATGTCACGGACGAGCCTCCGATTGGCCGCCGCGGCGATATAGCCTTGTCTGAGTCTGATGAGCATCGCTTTGAGCTCCCTCTCGCACTGGAGCCGCACGTTGCCCTTCTCAAAGGCCAGCGGCGCAAAAGGATCCTCGCCCAGCACTGTTTGATGAGTCAGTTGAAAGTCCAGAAACTCCACACCAAAGACATCGCTGGATCGCTCAATGTAGGACGACGTCATCAGCAGCGGGGGCGAGATGTTTTTCTTACTCATCGGCTTGGCCAGCGCTGCGACGGCGTTGAGCGCGCCCAACGTCTGCTCGCCGAGGACCAGAACGGTGTTGATATCGCTTTTGCCCGCCCTGAAGTCCGCCGTTAGACTACTGCCGACCACCGTGATGCTCTGCAGGTTGTCACCAAGAGCCGCTGCGACTCTGTCGGCGAAGGCGTGAACGGAGTCGCGAATTTCTGTCGGCAAAGTGTCGAATCTGGGCCGGCCTCTTGCTACGTCCTGTGGACTCTCTTTGTCGTCGCTCATTTTGCTTTTGCCTCTTTCGGTCTCAAGAGCAAGTTCGATTTTCGATGAGTGTACACTATTTGTCGGGTTCCTTCAACTGGGGCACCAAATTGGCAGAGAAAGTGCCAAATTGACAACCGGAGGCGGCCCCGGCCGTGTTGGGAAGGGGTATTGCTGCGTTTTTGAGGACCTTCGGCGGGTCGGGGGCTTGGCACGCATTTTGCTTATGCTGTAACTGAGGTTTGTGGTTGAAAGAACATTGAAATGACAACAATTTGAGCGTTGAGAATAGGAGGTGTTACTATGGCACTGGTACATTTCAACAAAAGGCACGGAAATGGATTGGCGAGGCTTCACAACGAGATGGACGATTTGTTTGACAGCTTCTTTCGGGGGCTGGATAGGCCGTTTACGGGGTACAAGGCCTGGCCCGCGATCGACGTCGCCGAGGAAGAGGACTCGATTGTCGTCAGGGCTGAAGTTCCCGGCTGTAAGGCCGAGGACATCGAGATCTCCGTGTACGGCAACAAACTGACCATCAGCGGGGAAAAGAAGCTCTCAGACGAGAAAAAGGGAAAAGGCTATTACCATGTTGAGAGCACCTACGGGAGCTTCCGGCGGGAGTTGACCTTGCCGACCGATGTCGACCAGGACAAGATCGACGCGGTATGCAAAGACGGCGTCCTCTCCATCACGCTGCCGAAAGCCGTCAAGGCGAAAACAATCAAAGTCAAGGTCAAAGGATAATCTCCTGAGATATCCTATGGCGCGGGCGTTGGTCGTGTGGCTTTCTATACATACACCAACCGACAGGAACGGCTTCCTTTCTGCGATTGATGGCAGATTGGGAGCCGTTTTCGTGCTGACTCTTTGCTCTTCTTGTTATCGAAAATGGTGCTGTTCCAAGCCTACCCGGGCAAACTGTTTCTTATTCTGGCCTAACACGACTGCTCTTTCGAGGCCCAGTTACGTCACAGCCGTTCGGCTCCCCAAGAGTTCCAGCTATGCTTTCTCATGTACTCGTACGTGAAGTATCCGTAGCCCTTCTGGCCCCAGCTTGTGCCCCAGGAATTCTGGAACTTGAACATTTGCTGCCTATCGTCATAACCGACCACCAGCAGCGCGTGTCCGCCCCGGAAGGTACCTGCTGGATCAGGAACCACGCCGGAAGCGTCGATCGTGGCCCAGTTGGAATAGACCGGGACGCCGACCACAAATGGCCCTTCTTTGGCCAAGTGAACGCGCCGCTCCGTATTTGTTTGGAGGCTGTAGTAGATGCCGATTCGGTGCCTCATGGCTTCTCGCTTGATTCTTTCCTCGTAATCTGGATTCGGAAGCTGTCTGGAGAAGGGCCAGAGTCTGTCGGGGCAGGCCCCTGCTTTCTGCATAAGTTTGAAAGCGTCTCTGATTCTCGTGCCTGATAACTCGAAAGCGACGTTCAACTGGAACGGATCGTCTTCTTTGGCCCCCATCCACACAAAGCGTACGCTGAATTTCGGTTGCTGCTGATTGGTCGCATTGTAGCGCAGCCAGTTGCGCAATCCATAGGCGCTTGCCCAACCGACACACGAGCCGGTGTACTGCTGGTTGCCAACAGGTTCTGTCTGTCCGGAATAATCGACATGTGAGGGGATTCTCGGCGCGCGCAATCCGACGACTCCGGAACCGTACTGAAAGTCGCGCTTATCGAATGGATCGGGCACAAGGTTGCAGTAGCGCTTCAGGAAAGCCTGACCCATTCTGTTCGTTCTTGCTACACGACGGGCTCTTTTCTTCTTCGCCATCTTTCCTTCCTTTCAAATCTTTGCTTTCTTCCCTGCTAAAAAGACAGACAGTTGCAAGCGCATCAGCTTACTGCCCCTGCCGCGTGATATGGACCCTAAATATCTTAATATCCCGGGCAGTCGCCTCCCACTCCCGCTGGTTCTTCAGCTCTATGTGGGTTTCACCGGGTTGTCTTGTCTGAAATTCGAACATTTCCTCACGACCTTCGCCGATTCGCGGTCTGTCAGCGTCTTCGCCGATTTCAGGTGCGCGAGGGGCATAATACTTGGGCTTGAGAAGCTCGATCATGTCCGGGTCGTATACTTCCATCCATGTGTAGCCCCCCGAAGGAAGCGCTTCGAGGGCAATGGTAAAGGTCTGGCCGACAATGACCTCAATGGGCACGTCGGGGTCGCGATAAACACTCATTGTTCTTATCCTTGAAGCCCTTTGTGAAGAGGAGAGGACTCCCGCAATGAAGCCCTCTCCATCGCCAATAATCTTACTCCATGGAACCAGTATCGTCCATGCCACTTATTCGCAGATTGGTACTTCTACGGAATATCGCTTGAGACATCCCTCGCCGCAATCGACTTCAATATCGTTTTTGGCTACGAGGACGGCGTCGTCGCCCTTGATAGCGTATCCGATCTCGTAGGAGCCTGGCACGATCGTATACTGTACGGGCATCCTGCCTCTGACGATCCAATCTTTCATACGTTCCTGCCACGCCTCGGCGAGCAGGCGTTCAGGTTCCGGGGCTCCTCCAATCGGCGTCTCTTCCTCTGGTGCCGCCGGGGCGCTCCTGAAACGGTCTGTCAGCCTGTCGATGCTTCGTGTGGAGTTCTTCATATTGGTTACAGTGCCATCGTTGTCTACAGCTACAGAAACACATCCCTTACCGGGCAAAAGGACTGGAAGGCCGTTGATGGTCTGGGTGAACTGAACAACCGTCTCAGTGACGTAAGGTCCTTCAATCTGACCGGTGCCCTCTTCGCTTCCGCCCCCTTCCTGCGACAACAAAATGCGATCGAAGGTCAGTCCCTCGCGGTCGAGTCCGTGCTGCCGCACAAAGTCCTGTGCGATACTCGCAGCCTTCTGCGTAGAGATCTGATCCGTGTTCTCCAGGTTTGGCCGGGCCAATTGCAGCTCGTAGGACCCGTCGGCCTCGAAGGCTATCCCCATATCGCCTTCTTGCACGGAAAAAACTCCATCAGGACCGGCAACTACTTCTCGGGGGAGCCCAATGCCGACGTTGTGCCTGGCAAGAACGTTATTCACATAGTTTCCGTCCACGCTACGCGGTTGTAACTCGGCGATCATCAACTCATCGGGCAGCTTCTGATTGAGGGCGCGTGCCGCTGTGGCTGACGTTGCTGCATTGTACCAGCGCCACCACCACCAATTCCTGCTGACAGCTCCCCACGACAACTTCCGCTCGTTGAAAACGCGATTCTTCGCCTCGTTCTTGTCTTTGCCACAAGCTACAACGGCTGGGGCCTGGTGGTGGGATATGCGCCAACTCGCATTGAGAAAGGCAGTGCTGAAAGAGTTATTGTTCTTGTTCCATTCTTGCCAGAAGAATTTACCATAATTCGGGTTGTCGTAGCTTACCGTTTCGTAGCCGAAGAGCATCCGAAACCCCTTGTTCGCCTTGCTCCACGTCCGGATCGGACTGTGGCCACCCAAGACGCGGCACGAGACACAAGTGGACCAGAAGATGTATCTAGCTTGCTCATTGCCAAGCTGCATCTTATCAGACCAAGCATTGGTACCCTGTCCGCCCCAAGGATACCCTAACGGGGCCCAGAATCTCCCATCGCCGGTCATGCCACCGTGACCTGAGTGGTACACAGCCAGGACGGCATCCATCCCATAGGTGTCCTGCCAGTTGTCATACTGCTCATAGTACGCCCAGATGCGGACGTTTTTGTCCAGGTACCTGAAATTCTCAGGATGAAATTTCTTCAGATACTCCAACCAGCCCCATGCATCTTCATGAGTATACGTGAGGCTACCCGCGCTGTAGAACTTCTCGAGACTGAAAGTCCCCCAGTAGTCGCCGGAGTACGCTTTCAGGCCCCTTTTTGCCGCAGGCACAGACTCCAACGGGCTCTCCGGCCCTTTGTCACTGTAAACGATTCTCATGAGCTTCTCTGAAGGCCGGGGGGGAATCTCACCTCGAAGTTCCGCATCCAGTTGCCGGGAGGCAGAATCAAACTCCTCGACCAATTTCTCTGGAATATCTTGTTCTTTAGTCATTTTTTTACTCCTTCGTGTAGGTGTTGATAAGACGAATTGTCTGCCGCTCGCTTCTACCTGCCGATTTAGGAGAAGTTCTTCCAGCCGAGGATCTGTACAAGTTCGTCTCCCTGGTAGCAAGCCTTAACGGAGCTTGCTTGAACGAGAATGGAACCGATCCCCGCAAGCTGGGTCTCCGAAATGAGTTGATGGCGCCATTTGCCCCTGACGTAAGCCCAGAGCACGCGCCGATTCGCGATGAAGGAGTAGTCAACGACTACATATTCAGCCCAATCACAGCCTTCATCTTCATCCCCATCCGTTATAAGGGTGCCAGAGATGTCCTCGACGCCATACATGGCAAATCTGGTGTCTATGTCCGCCTGTCCATAGGCAATCTTGAAGAAACCCTGCATTCCCCAACCGGTGCCCCAACTGTTTTTACATATCCAGCAGGATTGGTCTTCATCGTAACCAATACAGCAGATGGCGTGATATCCCGCCAGATCGCCGGTCTCATATTGATAGACGCCGTCCTTGTAGCTGAAGAAGTCACGGTAGACCGCCATGCAAGCAACCAGGGGCCCCTTCTTATCCAACCACTCTTTCCGCTGGTCAACATTGATGATCTCCTGCCATCTCGCGATTCTGATCAGACGGTCGGCCCTGTCGCTGCAGGATGTGCAGTCCATATTGTGATCCTCGTATGGAAAGCACTTTTCATCCGGGATGCCGTTGTCTCTGGCGTAGTCGAGTGCGTAGGCAGGCCACCAACCCTGTTGGCATTTACGTCCCGCCCCGCAGAAAAAGAGGTCGGCCTCCGAAAGGTCTATATCCCGGCCGGGCTTGTTATAGTGGTTTTTCGCTTGGCATTCAATGGTGGCTACTGTGCCGAAGGCCACGCATGAACCACAGCCGCCCTGATCCCGTACCGGGGTCACCCAGTTTTCTCCGTCCTTGTCCCGCCAGTCGCACTTTGGAGCGAACTCAAAGGTCCTTTTCTCTCTGGATAGGGCCACTTCGACGCGGTCCATTTCGCCCTCAGGTACGTCTAAACCCAAGCGCATATCCTGGTCGCCTTCGCTGAGTTCGGATACAGATGTTCGACCTGGTTTCCACTTGTGTCCTTTCTCTTTGATTTGAGACTCAATTTCTGCGAGAGTCGGTTTCTTGCGCTTCTTATCTTCTCTTTTCTCCGCCATAAGTATCTCCTTTCATGTTGTCTTTACTGAGCACGACGCTTTACATCATCTTCAATTCACCCTGACGACAAAATCACCTCCTTTCTTTGGTTGTAGCGAACAGTGTTTTTCTACTTGTTTATTCCTTGGCCCAAAGCGTCTGGCCAATGTCGCGGTCTCTGTTGTCGAAAGTGAGAGCTTCTCGCTTATTCCACATTAACGGTGACCTTCTCGGAGCCTCTGTACAAACTGAGGTGCGGTGGAATTTTCCAAGTCGTTTTGTACGTCCGCTCCTGTGCCGGGAATACACGCTTCGTTATTGCAGAACTCGCTTAAGATCAAGCACTTAACATTAGCCTGCCGTTTCCGCTGCTGGCCAGACCTCTGTTTTACCTCAACAATAAGGTCGACTCGGCCACACAAACAAGGCGGATCTTCACGAAACTCAACGACTTTTTCTGCCGGGCTGAGGATTCTCGCGCCGACTTAGAAAGTAGGGGTATGCTGGTCAATATGGAAGAAAATTCTTCCGGGAGTGACAACCCTATGGCACTCTGAGTGCAAAAAGCTGCTGAAAAGGGGCAAAAGTACCTTTTTTCGGGTGGTGCGGTGGGTAAACCAGCCTCCTTGCGCTGGGGAGGCCGGCCCCATCCGGCCATAAACCCACCGCCCCCCCTGGACTTTTGGGTATGTTATCGGACTCTGCACACAAGCCGGCGGGTGCTGATTGTGTGCGGACCTGCTACATCGCGATGATCCTGTCGATGCGTTGGGACAGGTCTGCGAGATACGCCTTGTCGCCGCCGCGCAGCTCCGTCGTCATGAAGCCGTCGTAGCCGATTTCATCCAGCGCCAGCCGGACCTGCTTCCAGTTCACGTCCCCGTCGAGTAGATTGGTCCATTGATAGCCCTTGCGCCTAAAATCCTTGAGGTGGATCTTGACAATGCGTTTGCCCAGCGTGCGGATCCAGTCTTGGGCGTATCCGTAGATAATCACGTTGCCGACGTCAAAGTAGGCCTTGAGCCACGGGCTGTCGAACTCGTCGACGTACCGCGCGAACTCCAGCGGACTCAGCAGAAATTTGTTCCAGACGTTCTCGACAGCGATGACGATGTTGAGCTCTTCGGCCAGCGGGAGCAGCTTGCGGATATGCTGCTGCGACCGTCTGTAAGCGTCGGCGTAGGCCACGTCTTCCTTGACCACCGCGGGCACGAGCAGCACGGTTTTGGCGCCGAGGGCCTTGGCGCTGCGCAGCGCCGTTTCCATCCCGTCCAGGCCCTTGTCGATGACCTCGGGGTCGGGATCGGAAAACGGCGCCCCCCACCCGCCGTACACGATGGAATGAATCGGAACGCCGGCGTTGCGCGCCAGCTTGCCCAGCCGCCGTGCGGCGTCGAGGTCCTTCATTGGGGACCCTTCGATGCCCTCGAAGCCACATTCTTTGGTGAGCTTGAACTTGTCTTCGTCGGAAAGCTGCTTCGGCAACATTCCCAGTTGAAGTGCCTTGTGTAACGTGCCGCCGTTTCGTCCGGCCTGAGCCACTGCCGGCAGGCCCAGCAGCCGCGTCCCCACGGTGGCCGTGGCGGCAAACTTCAGGAAACTTCGACGTTGCATTCTCTTGTCTTTCATGAATCATTCTCCTATCTGTTCTACACGTCCGAGGGTTCTGACACAGCGCGCCGGCTTGGGCCTGTGCCGAGGTTATACCGGCGCGCTCCTCGGCAATATAACAATTCTCCTGTGGAATCCAAATTGAAAAAAGGGAGTCACTATGCATAAAGGCGTTGTTGTGTCGGCAGTGCGCACAGAGATCAGCTTATTTCTTGCCGGAGCATGTTGCGTGGCATTGCCCCTGTGCCGCTTGATGGCGGGACACAACGCGGCGAGTACTGTGCTGGCGTGGACACGTGCGTTTTTATTGGCCCGTCCCATAAAAAGATAAAGTTTTTCGCTTTTTTTTGCCGAAAAACATTTAGAAAGTGTATTGCTATTGCAGTGCTGAAAAGTCTTCCTATAATAAGAAGGTTTTTTTAGGACTACGCGTTTTCTGGCCTGGAGCGAAACTATGAGGACGATAGCGGTTGTCAATCAGAAAGGTGGCTGTGGTAAGACAACGGTATCTATCAACTTGGCCAGCGCCCTCGCCGGGGCCGGCCAGAGAGTGCTGCTGGTCGATATGGACCCCCAGTCGCACTGCGCAGTGGGTCTGGCTGTTCCCGAGGAGCAGATCGAGCAGAGCATATACGACGTGCTGATAAGCAGAAGCCGAAACGAACCGATAAAGCTGTCGGAGATACTCTGGCAGGTCAGCGACAGGCTGGAAATGGCGCCGGCCAGCATAGACCTGTCCGCTTTCGAGCAGCAGATGGCCGGCATTCCGGACCGTGAGTCCTGTCTGAAGGAAGCTCTGCGTGAGGTCCGAGATGGTTACGACTATACGATTATCGATTGTCCGCCGGCCGTCGGGCTGCTCACCTTCAACGCGCTGAGGGCGGCGACCGATGTCATCGTCCCGGTCGAGACCGGTTACTTTGCCCTGCACGGGCTCAGCAAGCAACTCGAGACTCTGAGTATTCTTTGCCGGCGATACAGTCAGCAGGTGAATGTCAGGGTCCTGGCCAGCATGTACGACGTCAGAACCAAGATGGCCAGGGAGATCTTAGCTGAGCTGCGCAGCCACTTCGATGACAAGATGTTCAAGACGGTCGTCAGTTTCAATACCAAGATCAAGGAGGCCTCGAGTTTTGGCCAGCCCATTAGTGAGTATGATCCCGCCAGCAAGGGTCGGCGGGATTTCAGTGCGCTGGTCGAGGAGATCTTGGGCTCCCAGGTGACGCAACAGCGGCACGAATTCGTCAATTCGTTGGCCGATCAGCTCGAGTCCATTAGCGCCACCGCCGACGAGCTGCTGCAGGCGACAGAGCCGTCCGTCGCGGGGGTTGAAAAAGCGGGAGCCGAGCCATCCGAATCCCGTTCGTACCCGGAAGAGGTTGCCTCTGTAGCGGCCGCAACCGAGGATCGCGGGGCCGAAGCGCAGCAGGACGCGCAAGCCGGTACGCCGGAGGAGCGCATCTCTGCGAAGCTCTCGGACTACTACGGCGTCAGCCAAGTGAGCGATGCCGTCGTCTTTGTCACACTGTATCCGCGTGCTCAGAGTGTGCAGGTTGCCGGCGACTTTAATAACTGGAAGCCGGAAGAGGCGCTGATGCAGAAAGTCGGTGACAGCGGTGTTTGGCAGACCCAGATGAAGCTGCCGCCGGGACGTTATCGCTACCGACTGGTTGTCGACGGCCAATGGCAGCAGGATCCGTACAATGAGTGGACGGAACTGAATCCGTTCGGCGGCTACAACTCGGTCGTTGAAATCAAATAGATCACCTCGCATTGACACCCGCGGCGTCCTGCATCTTCCCGGCGGCTGCGGCCCGCTCAGATGTAAGCTTTGGAGGGAAAGCGACTTACCCCAGCAGCAAATTTTTTTTCTTTTTCCTTGCTTGCAACGTCCGATAAGAATACAATCCTTGCCGCCAGACGTACGATTGAATTTTCGTTTTTTTGCCCTGGAAGGCCAGCGGAAGACTTCCGGGATTCTTGGGTGATAACTTGCTGGCTGGTTGAGGATGGAAACTCAGAGAAGCTTACAATGGATTGTCGGACTTATTCTCATCATTGTGGGGGGAGGCTTTTCCACTTCTGTCATACCGGCCTACATCTGCGGCGATCTCAATCGGATTGAGAGCGCTCGATTGTGACACACGGAGGAAGAAAGGAGGCGAAAAGAGCAGGAAAACAACACGGGCACCAAAACATCAGGAGGGTGTTTGGAAGGATCAGGTTAGACGAGGAAACGGAATTTCTATTAAGGAGAATGATCATGAAAGGGTTGATTGCAGTGTTGGTTCCTGTATCAATGCTGGCTGCGAGTGTTTGTGTGTACGGTACGGGCCAGACCGATCCTCAGGACCCGGCTGGTACGACGGTGACGGTTGACAATGACATTCAAGCCAGCCAGTCTCAGCAGGTTTCCGTTATCGGGGGGGGCGCTTCCTCTGCCTACGCTGAAGGGGGGGACGCGACTTCAATTTCTCAAGGTGGCGATGCCGATGCCGACTCCGCTTCGAGCTCCAGTGCGAGTATTTCGACGTCGTCCGTTTCAAACTATAGGACTCGCACGCCGCCGCTGGATGTGTTCCCAGCGTATTTGCCGTATTGGAATCATGGCGGGTGGGGCACGGTCAAGGGGTACTTCCCGAACGGACCGAGTGTGGATGACGCCGTGTACGAACAGACGTTTGATCCCGACAACACCGAAGACATGAAGATGCTCAGAGGGGTTCTTACGTCGCTGTCTCATGAGGGTCTTCTTGAGAGCTTAGGGGGCATTCTCAATGGGGTCGGTGCGGTCTTTGGTGGGCCGGATAATTACCATCACGGCCGGGGATTTGAGATATCGAACGCACTGACCCGCCAACGCAGACCCAAAGGAAAGCCTTTGTTGGTCTTTATCGATTCCAATGTAGACACGCGCCTTTTGAGGCAGGCAGGTTACGTTTATGTCGGATCAGTGAGCCTGGAAGGCAAGGTGGACCGAAACTGGGATCAGGTGTATGACGCGGCGGTCGCGGAGGCCTTACCGTGGGACGTGGATGTGCTGCTGATCTCCGGAGGCATGAAAGGGGTCACAGTCGGCTCGAATATTGCCTTTCCCGGCGCCGCTGGAGCCTACAGCCAGAGCAACTACTCTCTTTCTCTGCTTGGTTCGATCTCCAGTGGAATCACGGAAGGCAAAGGCAAGGCCGTCGTGAGTGCGGCCGGTTACAGATTTTGGCCGGAGCTTGCCAACAGGAGACGAATCCCCCAATCGTTCTACGACAGCATTCGTGCACAGGTCGTTTCCCAGAGCCGGCCCATACCCGGGCACCAACCGGCCCCCGCGCGTCGGCCTGTACCTGAACGCCAGCTCGCGCCCGCACGCGAGTCTGTGCCTGCGCTCCAGTCGTCTGTACCCGCGCGCCCGTCTACGCCTGCTCACCCCTCCCTGCCGGGACGGGTCGGCAGCGCGAAAACGACGCCCGAGGTGGTCATGGCCAACACGGCGGGCAGAAGGAGCATTTACGGCGTGCAGGTCAGCCAACAGCTTCTGGATATGGCAGGCTTCTAAGGACCCGAGAATAGCAGCTACGCGCAGACTGTGTAGACTGTACGAAGAAAGCGAGTCTGATTAAAAGGTCAGCGAGTGCGGCAGTCCGGTGGAGAGGAGAAAGGAGGATGCTTATTGTGCAAATGTGGTCTGTGGTGTTGAATTGTCACTAAGTGGGTTGGCAGTCACAATGGAATGCGAAAAACGTAGAAGGAAAAGGAGTTTTTGAAATGTTGAGGAAATTGTCATTCTCTATGGTCGTCGTTTTGTTGCTGTCCTCCGGAGCCCTTGCCAATATTGGGCACGCACAGGATTTTTTTATTGACGCACTGAACATTGTAGTAAGGACCGGATGTGTCGGCTCGGCGGAAGGAAGTAACATCGTCATGGTCGGCCATGCTCAGGAGGCGTACGATGTGGCCTCCGGCACGGCCGCCTTGCAGGAAGAAACAGCGATACTGATCCAGAGCGGAACTGCCGCAGGTATGGGCGGCAAAACGGCTGTCATACAGGAAGCGACCGCCGATGGCGCGCAGAATCAGCTCGTTGGGATCGGCTGTTGCGGCCAAGGCGTACGGTCCCAGGGCCAGTCTCTTGGCGTGGATCTCGACATGTTGACGTTTAATGCCGGCGGGATCGGCAGCGCCGTCGGCGCCCAGGGCTTCGTTGGCGCGCAGAGTCAGCTTGAGGTGACACCCGGCGGAATGAGCGCAGCATCACAGTACCTCGGTGCGGCACAGTTTTCCGCCGTGTCTGGCGGCAAGGCGGCCGTCAACAATAGTCTGGACGTTACGCTGAACCAGAGTGAGGCTGTGGCCGGAGGGAACTAGCCGGCGTCGCAGCGCCCGACGATGGGAAAAGGAGTTCCGTCGAAAACGGAGCGGGTCGGAGAGACCGGCGTGAGAACTGTCTCGCGGGGGAGAAAGGAGGTTGCCTATAGATCGTTTTCCAATGTTTTAGTGAACGATGCTTTGGGTATTTGGCCGGCCTGGGGGTCACTTTGTTGCCCAGTGACTCGCACCGACAGGCCAGTTGAATCTCCGGACGTCAGAAACGACCTTCTTTATGGTTTTGTTGTACGGAGCTTTAGAGTCAGTCTCCTGCGTGAAGGAGCACCTTGTCTTTAAGGCTCCTTCTTTTTCATAGGGCCGCTCACAAAAGCCTTTTACTGCGATGTCGTATGTGATATCTATATTTCGATTGCTTTGCAGCGATCTGGAGCTGGCGGTTCGGACAGTTGTTGTCAAACGTACAGAAACAGCAGGAGAGAAGAAATGATAAAGTCGGGGCTTTCGAAATATGTGGTCCTAACGGGATTCTTTGTTCTGTCGATGGTCATACGATGTAAGGCCCAGCCGTTGTGGGATTTGGCGAATCGGAAAAAGGAGCTGTTGCGAATATCGACCCTCTTTACCGCTCAAAACGTGCGGGACCATCTGTCCGGCGAAGAGGGCCTCAGCAAGGCTGTCGACTGGTGCAAAAAGACCGGCGTGACGCACGTTTTCGTCGAGACCTTCCGAAGCAACTATACCGCCGAGCGCAACGTGCTCGAACGCGCCAAATCAAGATTCCAGGCCGAAGGGCTCGACGTCTCCGGTTGCGTTACGACCACGAAGGTCGGCAAGATTTCAACGGGCTGGAACTTGATCTCGTGCTACACCAATAAGGATACTCAAAACCAGCTTCAGGAGATATTCGAATACGCGGCGTCAATATTCGACGAGATTATGATTGACGATTTTCTCTTCACCGACTGTGAATGCGGCGAGTGCAAAGCCGCGCGCGGCGGGCAATCCTGGGCCGATTACCGTTGCGAGTTGATGGTCGAGATGAGCCGGGAGAGGATCCTCGCCCCGGCCAGAGCGGTGAATCCGGATGTCAAGATCATCATCAAATACCCCCAATGGTACGACAATTTTCACAATCGCGGCTACGAGGTTCTGCGTGAAACGGCCGACTACGACAAGATTTGGGTCGGCACCGAGACACGCGATTATGACGATAAGCGCTGGGGCGGCAAGGTCCAGTACGAGGCCTATTACATCATGCGGTGGCTCGGGGAGATCGGCGGCGCCAAGACGGGCGGCGGCTGGTTCGACCCGTATGGGACCACCGAGGATACCTATGTTGAGCAGGCGCGCCAGACGGTCCTGGCGGACGCCAAGGAGATGCTCCTTTTCTGCTATGGCTCGCTCCTGAGGGATACCGGCCCGGCCAACGTCGATAAACTGCGGGCTGAGATCCCCGGATTATTCACGCTGGCCGAACTCGTGCGGGGCAAACCGATCAAAGGGATCATAGTCCCGAAGCCGCCCAACAGCGATGCTTACGACGAACAGTACGTCTTTGATTTCGTCGGTATGTTGGGCTTGCCCCTCGTGCCCACGGCGACAATTAACTCTGACGCCGAAGCCGCATTTTTCTCGGTGCACGCGCTCAAGGACCCGGCGTTCGGCGACAAGCTCCAGAGAATGCTCGCGGCAAACAAGCCCGTGCTGATGACAGACGGCCTGGCCAGGCGAATGCCCGGCCTTGATGTTAAGAACAAGAGTTTGGCG